>Ga0315318_10001046_pt1 | contig 11962 bp, 6 predicted proteins | sample M1200m3416metaG_FD_203703 | JGI IMG/M metagenome (GOLD analysis project Ga0315318, IMG submission 203703) | Ammonia-oxidizing marine archaeal communities from Monterey Bay, California, United States - M1 200m 3416 | ecosystem: Environmental > Aquatic > Marine > Coastal | place: USA: California... | reverse complement strand
GCAAAGCCATATTTGGTTGGTGGGAAAACAGTCGCATGGATTTGCAAGTTGCGAAACGTGCCCGCCAACTTATCGGTTACGCCACCACCATCACCCAGCTCCGATTCAACCCGGAGAAAGGTGTACCGGAGTGGCATTTGCGTGACCCGTTGACCGCGTATCCGGCAACGCTTCTCGGTGTTGACGACATGCGTCCCCGAGATGTGGTGTTTGCTTATGAACGCTCTCTCGGATATTTGCGTTCCATGTACCCCGAAACTGCCCGCATGTTTCAAGGCGACAGTGGAGCGGGCGACGACCAGGCAATCGAAATAATTGAATATGTTGACGCCGAAGAACAGGTGTTGATAGCGATGCGTGGCCCCGTCAAAACGGGGCTGTTTGGTACATCCCCCGATTCTGATGAAAGAATTGTTGCCGAGTTGGAACGGGTACCGAACCCGATGGGTGAAACCCCGGTGGTGTGTGCGGAACGTATCAACCTTGACGGAAGCCAAGGCCAGTTCGATGGCATCCTCGGCATGTACCAGATGCAGGCACGTTTGATGGCGCTCGAAGTGATCGCCGTTCAGAAAGGCGTGTTCCCCGATACTTGGCTTGTTGGTCGAGCAGGGGAAACCCCCCAAATTGTGAACCCCGCCGATGGGCTCACCGGTGAGGTTGGTGTCATTCGTGGCGGTGATCTTAAAGACATGCAAATGCAGCCCGGCTATATGACGAACCCTGCGATAGATCGTTTGGAACGTGCCCAGCGTTTAACCGCTGGTATTCCCGCAGAGTTCGGTGGGGAGTCACCCACCAACATTCGTACCGGTCGCCGTGGCGACGCCGTACTGTCCGCTGTTGTGGATTTCCCTGTGCAAGAAGCGCAACGAATCATGGCTCGTTCCCTTCAAGAAGAAAACGAGATTGCTATCAACATGGCAAAAACGTATGCCGGGAACAAACCCAAATCGTTTTATGTCACCACGAAGAACGCTAAAGGCCGCGTCGATTACACCCCCAACACCAATTTTGATTCCACCGATAACGTAGTCACCTACTCCCAAGCTGGAGCCGACATCAACAACCTTGTTATTGGCGGCGGACAGCGAGTCGGGATGGGTACCATGTCGAAACGGTCGTTCATGGCTATCGACCCGCTGGTCGAAGACCCCGAATTTGAACACGACTCGGTGATATCTGAACAGTTAGAGGAAGCGTTACTTAACTCCATTCAGCAGCAAGCAATGGAAGGCGCTATTCCCCCAGCCGATTTGGCTCGCATCATGGACCTCGTTTCCACGAACCAGATGGAACTCGCTGGGGCTGTAGAGAAAGTGCAGAAAGAAGCGCAAGAACGTCAAGCTGAACAAGTTGACGCTGCCGCACCCGAAGCGCAACCCGGTTTAGCTCAACCCGGAATGGGAGCTGAAGCGAGATCCGTTGCTGCACCACCAAACGAACCCCCTCCAGAGATGGCGCAATTACTGGCGGCACTGTAATGCCCCGCAAAGGAAAAGGCACCAAAGTTTGGGAACCCCCCACTTGGGATTTAACCAAGATACGGGAATCTTCCGAAGAAGATCTTTTGGTGTGGCTTAAAGAAATAGCGCCACCACAGAAAGTAGAAGCAGATGGCTGAAACCCCGTTCAGAGGACAAGCCTACGGGCAAGCCCAACAGCAAGAAGAAGCGTTAGACGCTGTGCCTATGGCCGACGTTTTGCCTGAAGCCACACGGCGTCCACCGAAACCCGGAGCGGCTGGCGGTTTTCTTCGCCCAACGGAACGTCCCGCCGAATCGGTTATGCAACCTGGTGTGCCATTAGCTGCTGAAGCTGATCTTCCTCCCATATATAACGCTAACGCTTTGAATGTTCTTTCTAACTTGTATCCGTTAGCGGACTACGGCACTACGTCTGATTCAACTCGGGAAGTAATTTCAGCGATTTCTCAGCTTGCGGCTTTGTCTCGCCACAGGGTTGTCCCAAGCTAATGGGTTTGTGGGATGCTGTCAGTGACGTAGGCAAAGGCGTAGGTCGTTTCGCGGCGAGCCCTTTCCTGTCTGCTTGGCGTTTGGGTCAAACCGGTTACAAATCAGCAAACTTTTTTGTTGACGTTGCCCAAGAAGCCGTCTACGACCACGGCCTCAGTTTCATCCCCGCAGGCAAAGAAATCGGTGTCGGCCCCGAGTGGCTTCGACTCAAAATTTCTGACGACGAATACGAAGACGGTATCTGGGGTGCTGTGTATGGTTCCGCTAACGACAACCTTTTAGGGGAAGGTGGCGCAGTAGCCAAACTCATCGGTCCCCGAGGTGCTACCGGTGAACTTATCCGGGGAGTCCCCGAATGGTTTTTGCGTGACCAAGCCCGTGGCCCCGTCCACGGCGCAGCGAAAGGCATAGATGTCGTATATCGTTACGGTGTTCAACGAGGATTGGGGACACTCCTCACAATCGCCTCCATAGCTGACGCCCGCGGAGAGGGAACCGACTTCATGGGTGACGACTGGGGGGTGTGGCTCGACACAGAAGTCTGGGCGCAAGCATACGAAATTCAGAAGAAACGCACAATAGGCCAAGCCATCGCACATGCGTTAATGACCGCCGATATTGAAGACCCCGAACAGGTCGCTGCCACCGAACTCAGACCAGAATTTAACGTCCTTTCAGGGTCATTGGATTTGAAAGCAGTTTTCAAGCTTGACCCCACGAGAACTCTCACCCCCGTAGTCCGAGGGGCGCGCTTAAAATATGGGACTAAAGGAGCGCTGCTTCACACCCAGCCGCAAACTCGGGGACGTTGGGACCCTCGCGGCGAGGGCGGCATGTTCGGCCCCGAAGGTGTGGTGGGTTCCCGCCACAAAATTAGTCCCGAGGAGTTCGTGGAAACCCCACGGGTTCAAGAGATGTTGGACATTATTGACGAACACGCCGCCGATCTCGATTTTTCCCGTCAACATGATCTTGGTTTCAACGGGCCGACACCTCCACCGGGGTCGATTCACCGCCAGTTGTCAGACGAAATCGGGGAAGTAAAAACGGTACGCGATGAAGCCGGAGAAATTGGGTTACAGGTAGACGACGTTGAAGCGTTTGAGGCTGCTCTGAAATCATGGGAGGAGGCAAACCAGAATATCCCACGCTCTGTTGAAGGGTGGGGGGATGAGGGCTTCTTGGATATACCGGGCGAAGCCGGGTTAACTATGGCTGAGACATTGCGTCGAATGCCCGACGAACGTACCGGGGTGTTAAGCCCCGACGCAGTAAAAGTGCAAACACTCGCTGGCAGAATGATGAATGACAGACGTTTAAGTCGGTTACGGGGATGGACTCCCGAACTGGCCCAAGCGTTAGCCATAGCCCCAGATGCGGTGACACGGAAGTTTGTGTTGCGGTTAGCGATGGGGGACAGAGTAGCCAGAGAAGCAGTTGAACAAGCCATGCGGGTTTGGGTGGAAAGCCAAACATCAGCCAACAGCGCTTTGCGTACCATTAAAGGACTTCAAGACGACTTAGCTGCCGGGACGGACGCCACCACGATTGCTGGTTTGGAATCCGGGTTGAATGGGGCAGCGCAGCAAGCCATCAGAGAACTTATAGAACTCAACCCCGCTAACGCCGGGTCCCTATTCCAAGTTGCTTACGCAATGGGACACAACCAAATGGGGGGTTTAGCTCGTTTCGCTGACGACACCCTCCGAGCGGACATACCTATTGATGTGTTAGACGCAGCGGGGGACGCCACTCTCCTAACAGCCGCAAACGACTTTGTGTTAGCGGGCCTATTCAGCGAATCGTTAGGTGTCAACCGGACCTTATTCTCCACTTTGCATGAAGCCCCAGCTATCGCCGTTCGACGCACCCTTGGCTACAACGTGATGAACGTCATCGAACCCATCCCTTTCGCTGGGCGAGCAGCGCGCCGCATCATTGAAGTGACCAGGGAAGTTGTCCCCGATCACATCATGGACTTCAGAAACGTGGATCAAGCAGCCCACAACTGGCGAGCCATGATACGGGAAGCTGCCGGAGCCGAAAACGGTCAACTTTTGCCGTTAGCGATGAAGAAACTCAAAATCGAAGGGGACGCTGACACTCTCATAGGGATGTGGCAAACCAAAACATTGTCGCAACGCAAAAAGTTTTTTTATGATGTTCGTGACGCTATGGCTGAAGCCTACGTCCAAAATTTTAGTAGCAAAATTGATCCGAAGTTGTTGCAACGAGCCAAAGAGTTTGCGGGAGAAACAGGGTTGCCTGAAGAAAGGTACATCAACTATTTGTTGTTTAACATCAAAGGCCGCGTTTCTGATGCCGAAAAGATGTTACGAGCTAAGGGTGCTACATCGAGGGAGTTCGCCACAGGTAAGGGCGTAGTTATCGACGGTCAAAGCGCTATGGGGACTTCTTACCGCCGAAATGTTCCTATCATGCCCGCCCATTTAGCGGAAAGCGCTGTTATCCCCCGATACACCTTCCTCAAAAATTTGGAACCCAAAAGTACGTTAACTAACATGGCGCGATTTGTTAACGGGTACCTAGATCTGGCGATGTCGCAATGGAAAAAAAGTGTGTTGTTGCGTCCCGGCTGGCCCCTCCGAGTTTTAACTGACGAAGAACTGCGTGCCATTTCGGCTGTCGGTTTAGAAAGCCAACTTGTCGGTTTCAAACAAGGGCTTTTGGATTACCGCACAGAATTAACTCGACGGCGAGGCATTGACGTAACAACCCCTTCCATAGAGAGACTGGTGGCTCGTTTACAAGACGACATAGACCAGGGGATAGTTGTGTTACCCGAGAAAGCCGGTTTGAAAGTCATAGTGGACGGCAAAGAAGTCTCTGTTGGCGCACCCACAAATGCTTCCCATTTATCAGCGGATGAGTTGTTTGACGTTTTGGGTCCAGAAGTCATAAACGAAGTTTTTGAAGCCACGACGAAAGAACTCCTCGAAGCAAGCAACCGCAACAGGCGAATCGGTCTGGGGGTCGGGGGTGCCTTCATGGGAGGTCCGGCGGGTCTTTTGGCGAGCGCTGGGTTGTATGGTCGTGTTAGCCGCAAAACAGTTCAGACTGCTGCTGTTAGAGAAGCCGCCGAGTATTTCGGTTTCCAAATTCGAGAAGTTTCAGTTCGCCAGTTAGAAGGAATAATTGACGACATCAAAGTGAGTGTCACCGAAGGACGGTTGAGTCCCGAGGCAGCAGCCACGGAAATCACGAACCTGCGTCACGCCACCGATCTTCTTGAAATGCGGGCAATCAGTGTGGACGAAGCTATGGATTTGCTTCACCCACGAATGAGCGCAGATTATGAGCAACTCCTCACGAACTTTGACCGTACCGGTTTACTTATGCACGACGCCGGTTACCAAGGGTTCATGCTTGGTCCCCACGGAGCGAAAAACGTTTTCGGCAACGATCCTTTTGAAATAATGATGAGCCGTAACGCTGCTTCCTCTGACGGAGGGCGGCGAGCGTTAGTGCAATCGGCTGGCGATCAAAGAGTCTTTGCGTTAGCTCAAGAATATGGTTCCCCCCAAGCGTACCAAGTGTTTCATTTCCGTAACCCCGACCAGGCAGGGGCGTTCGCAGCGAGATGGGATGACACTGTTAATAAACAGTGGACGCCGACCGGTGGTGTGGGAGTAGACGAATGGGTCGGCACTTTCCAAACATACATAAAGAATGTGTGGAGGTTAACTGACGACGAAATGGTCGCATGGTTGGAAGCTCAACGAGGAACCGAATTTGCGAGAGCGTTCCCTTGGCATTACCTAGACGACGCTGGAGAAGCATCAACCGCTAATTTGCGTCGCTGGGTGGAAGCCACTCGCACGGAAATGGATTCCATTTTGCCTCGCCTGGATGATGGCAACTGGGGTAGCGACTTTATACCGACCCCTCGGGCGGTAGAAGCGTTCAACGTCTTAAGGGAACGAGCTTCGAGAGGTGAAAGACTTTCATGGAATAAAGACATTTTGCCTGAGCTTAAACAGATGCGAGTTGAAAGCGTGGACGCTTTCGGCAAGCCACTCGCGAATGTTCACGACGTTATTGAAAACATTAATGGGGGCATGGGGACTGCCCAAGTTCCCAATAACTTCGGTCAAATTGTTAGCCATTCCGGCATTGGGCAAGACCTAGCAACCGGCCATATCGGCAATAGGTTCATGGGTTGGGTTGACGAAACCATGCACAAAATGGGGACTGCTTCAGTAAATCATCTTTCACGAAACCCTCTTTGGAAAGCCCTGTACGAAACACATGGGGCACGCCGAGTGCAACCGTTCCGCAACGCAGACGGCTCCTACTCCCTGACCCGGAAACAACATGCGGATGCGATGCAGGCCGCTAAACGAGAAGCCCTCAAAGAAATGCGTGACCTTCTCTACGAACTTGGGAAAAGAACTCGGTTCCAAGAAATCGTCGGGAACCTTTCACCGTTCTTCGGAGCGTACCAAGAAGTCATCAGCAAATGGGCGGGCATAGCTGTCCGCAACCCCGTGTACGTCGCACGAGGTACCCGTTACTACCAGATGGCTAACGACGAAGACAACCGCATCCACCTGGACTTCACTGATTGGGCAGAAAACGATGTCGTTGGGAAAGCTATGGGTAAAGGCATCCCCGGCATGGGTTGGGTGCAGCCGTTACTCGAAAACCAAGTGGTAACCGTGAACCCCGGTTCCATAATGATTTGGAACGCGAGCCCCGGCGTAAACCCTGGAGCGAACTGGCTTTTAGGTGAGTTCGCTATAATGAGTCCCGAGATTGGGGAAATGGTTCAGTTTTTCCAACCCTACGGGGCTTCGGAAGCAAACACGGTGTGGCGACGGGCGTTAGAGAACGCTGAACCCACCATTCTGCGGCGACTCCCCCTTGAAGGGTCAACTAACTACGACAAGATGGTGGGCCTCGTAGCCCAAGATCTGATGGGGGAATACATCCGTCAAGGGATTTTTGTTACTGAAGAAAACCTTAGCTCTATCGGCTACGAGTTCACTAAAGAAGTAGAAAGCCGAGTGAAGCAGATAATGATGGTTCACGCTGTAGCGGGCGCATCGTTACCCGTCAGCATCGGTGTCACTTCTCCCGACTACAAACTCATGGAAGGGTACCGCAAAGTTCAGGCCGCTGTAGGGTTTGAAAAAGCTGTTATCTGGTTGTTGAACAATCACCCCGAGTATTGGCATATCACCCGGCGACGCACCCAGTTGAGGGAAGGTGTCGCTGCGGTCACTAAAGAAGGCAGCCGTCGCAAAGAACAGCACGAAAATTATGCCAACAGGAATCCTCTAGTTGGTGACTTTGTTTTAGGTGAAATAGGGGCAACGGACAGCACCAGCACCTTCTCCTATTTTGCGTACACAGCGGCAATAGCGCAAGGGAACCTTGAAAGGCTCGATGCGTTAGAAACATTGAAGACGACAGCGACTTCTGTGGGGTGGGTGGAATTTAATGCCCGCATGGAACCCATTGACGCCGAACTTTTGAGGAAGTTCGAGGCCGGTGAAACGAGATCCCTCAGTCTCAACGCTAAAGGCAACGAAACTGAAAGGGCGGAACGCAACGCGATTATTAACAGCTTAAAACGCAAATACCCGTACTGGTACAACGCTTACAACAGCTCCGGGGGTAAAGAAGTTATGCGGGGTGTGCTGGTTTCGTTTACCGAGATGGTGAACGATCATTGGGACGAATTTGATTACCGTCCAGAGTTGGAGAAGATCCGCGAGTATTTGGATGTGCGATGGGAAATCCAGGAAGAGTTGAAGAGTCGCCCCGATACGAGTTTGCGAGATAGCGATAACATTGATTTGTATAACGAATGGATAATGCACCACATTAAGTGGGGTCAGAACCCGACGTTTAATGCGGTGCTGCGTCGTTATTTCAACAATGATTTCATTACCCCAGATAGTTGGATAGATACCGCTCCTAAAGGTTTAGGTTAGAAAATGGTAGCAGTAACAGCGGAACAAATAGAAAAAGCTGACGACGACGGTCGTAAAACCATGTTGGAGGGGCTGCTTATCAGCCTAAATGCGGTAGACGCTATCAGCGACGAAGTTCTGAACCAAGAACTTTACGATGAGGGTAAAGCAACATGGGAAGCGTTGATTGAGGACGAAGACTGGGACGGCGCAGCAGCATTCCTGGGGACGAACACTCCAACCCCCGAGTTGGAAGGTACGACTGTTGGGGGCACACAAACAGTCCGAACGGACACCGGTGAAGATGTGTTGTTGGGGGTTATCCGCGATCCGTTAGATGTCGCAATCGAAGACCTCGAAGGCGCTGACCGGGCGCTACTCGGAGGGTTCACAAAACCACCCGAGGATTACCTGGCAAGCGATTATCTGGAATGGTTGCAAGGAATTTCGGAAGGGGACAAAGACCGTTTAGCTCAAGCCCTATTCGTTCAGGGGTATTACGACGGGTTCAACATCACTGATCTTGACGACATCAACGACCCCACCTATTTCGCTAATGCCATACGAGGCGCTGTGGAAAACGCCGCAACCGCCGCCGAGATATTCGGTCCCGACTTAGGACTGAAAGCTGTCCCCACGTTAGAAGAAGGAGGCCGTTTCGCTGATGTCACCCAAGAAGACTTTGAACAAGCGAAACGAGAGTTCCTGAGAGACAGCGGCCCCACCTACTATCCCACCAGTTATCTGAAAGCGACGGGACAACAGGTAGCTCAACAAACATTGGGTAGGAACTTTAACCGCAGAGAACTTCAACAGTATGTGCTGATGGCTAACACACTTTTGGACGACCAAAGCGATCCTGCTCGTTTGCGTAACGAACAAATTGACTTAACTGGAGCTGGGGTAGAGTTCGCTACAGCGTTAGATCGAGAAGGAGCGCAGGCTAAAGGAATCGGGGATTTGATGTCCACCGTAGACAAGGTACTCGGGTTATGACAACCTCAATTTCAACGCTGGCAAAAGCTCTCGAAGAACGAGGGTTCACCCCTGAACAAATCCTCAACTTCGTTGCCATAGCACGAGGCGAATCCAGCTATCTTTTTGAAGCAGTTAACCGTCACCAGGAAGGTGGGGATGAGGGGGATGATTCGTGGGGTCTTTTCCAAATCAACTTTACGTCCAGCGCTGCGGGAGAACAGCGAGCTGAAGAACTTGGCATACCCACTAAAGCTGACGGTTTGCCTACGGTGGCTGGGTTAGCCAAATATTTTGGGTTGACTCGCACAAAAAATGAGGACGGTTCGTATACATACAAGCCACGGAAAGACATTTCTGAAGCGGAGTTACTTAAACGTAATCTTGATGCTTTAGAGATGATGTGGAACGGGGAAGATTATGCGGCTTGGTCCGTTCACCCCGACAACGACGGGTTTGACGAAAATCAACGGGCGCAAGAATTGTGGTCCGAGCATGTAGATTTCGTTAAAGACTCTTTATTTGACGAGTACGGGGAATTCGTGGAAGCTATCCCGGCGTCCTTTGATCCAGGTGAACAACCAGAAGATTCAGCCAACATTGGGATACATAGTCGTGTCGCGGGGGAAGAATACGGGGAAACGGGGAGGCCGTCGCCGGAGGAATGGCAGCGGCGTGAAGATGAACGGGTAGAACGTGAAGACAGAATAGAATTTAATCAGCAAGATCCCGGTGCGGAGTGGGATTTCCCTCTCCGTGACCCCGATTTCAAAATACCGGGTGTTCTGACTGACGAAATGGTTAACGCTTTATACGAGCAGTTCGGAAACGCCGACTATTTCATGGGTCGAGAAGATATGCGTATCTTCACTGGTATCGACGGCAAACCCATAGAGCGTCAAACGATGGAGGGTGGGATACTCGTTGAACCTGGCATGAACGCTTTACTTTATGCACAGGTGATGGGGTACATCTCTGAGAGGCAACTGACAAGCGTTTTTGAGCAAACCGAGTGGTGGCAAACTCGTAGGCCTATAGAACGAGCGTTCGATGTCAAATGGCATGAACTGGGGGGCGCTGGTTGGCAACAAGGCGACGAATGGTCGATTGACCAAGAGGAGTATTTAGATACCGAGGGTGACGAGTTAGCAAAGATGGCTGCCCGTTTGGGGCTTGACATTGAGGACGAAGCTGTCAAAAAAATGTTGCGAGATATGTCTTACCGTTCGATGCGGTTAGGTATGAACACGCGAGATCAGAAAGAGGCATTGTATTCGTCGTTGCAAACCGGGTTAGATCCTGATCGTAACCCCGGTTTGATTGAGGGGTTTGAGGCAGAAGTAGCGGTGTTAGAGAAGAAGTGGATGGTTGACTTGTCTGGGGAAGCCGCAACGGAATTAGCGAAACGCCTCTATTTTGCTGATCCCACCGAAATCGCGACTGAAAGAGATTTGATTAACGACCAGATGAGGGAACAAGCCCGCAATATGTATCCCACGTTGGTCAACTTGATTGATGCCGGTTACAACCCTCAAACCTATTTTCAGCCTTACAAAAACAAGGGTGAAGCTATCTTGGAACGTCCCTTGGATTTCTTGGCTGGGGATAACGATATGTTCCTTCAAATAGCTACAGGTGGCGTAGGAGAAAACGGGCTGCAAAACCCGATGGCGTTGGGTAACGCTGGAGATTATTTCCGTAGCCGCGACGAGTGGCGTTACACGAACAATGCTGGCGATGTGGCTTATGACATAGCGCAAGAAGTTATAACCATGTTTGGTGGTTTGGGCGGGCAGGCCCATACTTCTGGGTCGTTCAGCGGTTACACAGGCCAACTGGCTTAGGAGTAGATGCTATGGCTTTCGTAGAAGACCCATCCTGGATTAAAGATTTAGAGGATAGGGGAACGCGTACCGAACCTTACGTTGAACGTATGTGGTTCAGGATTACCCATGATGGCACGAGTTGGCAAAGCGTTGGCGACCCGAGGGAAGGCAACTATTACGGGGTTGAACCAACAAAAGGGGCTGACGGCACTTACAGCCGTTTAATAGGCCAAACCGCAGGCGCTCCTCCTATCACCGACTCCCCTCTCAGGGTACCCCGCGGGGGGGGCACGACACCCGGTACAGGCACGACTGCGGGCACGGGCACAGATGACGCTTTCGCTATCGTTGACGATCTTGTCAGGTCATACGGTTTAGACAAAAGCATTGCCGATTTCATTAAAGGACAAATGACAACGGCGCAGTCTCGAACTGCTATCGCCATGAAAATCAGGCAACAACCGGCCTACCACCTCCGTTTCCCAGCAATGAAAACTCGCATTGACGCCGGTTTGCCTGCGTTAACTGAGAACGAATACATGGCTTTGGAAACCGATTACCGGTCAGCGATGCAAGCCGCCGGATTACCCCCAAATTTCAGTGATGGCCCTGAAGATTTCGCTGCGTTGATCGAGGGGGATGTGTCGGTCGCAGAACTTCAGTCACGGGTTGCTTTAGCCGAACAATCAGTAGACCAGGCGAACCAAGACACAATTACTCAACTTCAAACTTGGTATGACCTTCCGAAAGGGTCGTTGGTGGCTTATTTCCTTGACCCCGGTGCAGCTAAAAATGTTTTCGAGCAGAACCGTCGCATGGAAGCCGCCGGGTTATCTGCGGGAGCGATGCGTGCTATTGGCCCAAGCAGCCCCCTCGCAAAGAGCACCGCTGAAAGGTTACAGCGTGAAGGTGTGGCACAAAGCCAGTTGATTCAACGTCTGAGCGAACGCCGCGGTTTAACCACAGAGTTGTTGGTGGGTGAGGCTTTAACAGCAGACACTTTAGCTCTTGGAGATTTTGGGGTGAGTGGCGAAGCCGCGGCCCGTGTGCGTCGGGGGGCCGCCGGGAGAGCCGCCGCGTTCCAAGGCGAGGGAGGGGCTTTGACGACCCAGCGAGGTGTTACAGGTTTGGGTGCCGCAGAATAGCCCCACTGGATTCCCACCCCCCACCTATGTATAGTAGAGAGTGTTGATCGGCCCCACGTTGGGCGAGCTGTTTGGCACCCCCTCCATCTCCGGTTCCACCG
>Ga0315318_10001044_pt1 | contig 11965 bp, 18 predicted proteins | sample M1200m3416metaG_FD_203703 | JGI IMG/M metagenome (GOLD analysis project Ga0315318, IMG submission 203703) | Ammonia-oxidizing marine archaeal communities from Monterey Bay, California, United States - M1 200m 3416 | ecosystem: Environmental > Aquatic > Marine > Coastal | place: USA: California... | reverse complement strand
CCAAATCTTTGCTACTGACCACAACGCTGCGTTAAGTGCTTGGTTCAGAAGTCCTCTCGGTGGATTCCTTACACAGTGGACAAACTTCAATAGGAACTGGGCAGCACAGGCTATGATAAGTAACATCAATAGCAGAGCAAATGCTAGGATTAAAGGAAACATATCTGATGTAGAGAAGGGTAGACTAGACAGTGAACTTAGAGAGAATGGTGTAAGCTATGAAGACTTTGATAGAATTGTCAGTATGTTCAGAGGTCCTAATGGTCTTGTCAAAGTTGATATAACTAATGATACAATACTAGATACCAGATTAAGAACAGAGCGTGTACTTGTAAGAGCCAAACATAAAGGAAAGAAAGCTAAGTATGCGGATAGAGATGTTACAGTTAGAGATATTCTAGTACCTTGGTTACATAAGGTAGTAGATGATGTAGTTGTACATCCTAAAGCTACCAACAAACCACTATGGATGTCAGACCCTAAGCTCGCTATCATAGCACAGCTTAAGACATTCCCTATTGTGTTTGGTAATACAGTAGTAAAAAGATTATTAAGAAAACTAAATCCAAAGCAGTGTAGTCCTGACTATGGTGCTGCGATAGGTGCAGTGGGTGGTATTGCTATGGCTTATGCCCTTGTGCATATAGGCGAGACTATGAAAGCTGCTATAAGACAGACAGATTTTGAAGCACCGGGAATGAGAGAGACTCTGGATAGAGCTGGTCTAACTGGTGCGTTAGGATTGGTTGCTGGTGCTGGTAGATTTCACCAAGGTGCTGTTACTTCCCTAGGTGGTACAGCTATTGGTGCTGTTGACAGAGCATTTAAAGATTTCATAACTCCTATGTATACAGGTACAGCAGAAGAGAAAGCGGAAGCGTTCCCGAATTTGGGTGTGTGGTTAGGTGAGAGCCTCGATGGTGCACTAGGACCAATAGGTATATACTATAAACCATTTGAGAGTGAGGATTAGATATGGGATGTGGAACTAACATAGTGCCGGGATTCAACGAGTCCAATAAGATTAAAGACCCTGCACTTCAGATGAAGATGGACCAACTATTGTCTGCACAAAAAGTTCTAATGAAACCTGACACTACAGTCCAAGCAACTGATGAAGAAAAAGGAAAACTTTTTAGAGAGGGAATTGGATGGAAGCAAAGACATTATTCAAAGAATGACCCAGAAAAGATAATGTTACGTTATCAAAGATATGCTGGTAGTGGTTCTATGGCACATCATATGGAACATCTAGGAGATTTGCTTTGGAGAGTTACACACACAGCACCAGAGAGACAAGCAGGAATAGATTTCAAAGTTAGTAATGGCATAGCTTGGCTAAGTCCAACAGGACCAGAATTTTTACCAAAAACAAAAGGACCTTTTTATAAATCAAGTGATGTAATTAAAACAGATGACACTATTGACCCTAGAAAAGTACATTCTGGATTCCTTGCAAATTTAAAATCAAATATAAAAGAATCAAAAAGAGAAGGTGAAGTTCCTCCTACCCTTGAAGGTGCTAAGAAAATGATAAAGGAATATGGAGAGGCACACGCTAGATTACCTGTCTATAACAAAACTCAGTGGCTTTTAAGAGAAGTTCCTATCGCCATTAGTAAATTTGATTATGTGAGAGCAAGAGCCTTACTACTGATGATACAAAAGTTACGGTCTAATAATGAAGAGTTCTGGAGAGGTGCTGAACAAATTACTAAGGACAAGAATGGTAAAGCAATAGAATATAAACCACCCAAAGGCTCTGCTATTTCAAAGGACACTCCTAACCTTGCAAAAAACATAAGGTATGGTGAGATGTATTATGAGAAATTTGATAATAGGCGTGGCAAGGATTACATATTTTAATAAGCGTCAACCACATTTATATAACCTACCTTCTTAATTATGGGTGTGCCTGAAAAGTCTGTGTGTGATGGCATACGTCTATCTTCCCAGCCAAACTTATAACAGTCTTCGCACAGTTGTGATATATTAAATATGTATTCACCCTTTGGTGTGGATACAGCATAAAGAAATTCCTTACCGCTTTCGTCAGCGGTTTTTTTATTTCTGATATATTTCCTATGTTCAATTAGTTGTGTATCGTAGTGTGTCCTTCGACACTTAAGCTCTATCACATAGTTATCATCATATGAATCAAAGCTGCAATATCTATCTGTAGTTGCTGTTAGTTCTGTTCCCAGTCTCTTACCAATTATATCTTGTAGTTCGTCTTGAGTCATACCGACTCCCCTTTTATTTCTACAACAACATAGTTGTTATCATCTAAGCCACCAAACTTTGTGGTAATCTTAGTAACATAATCATAGTCATCATCTATAATTACACCACCTTTAACCAAAGCATCCATAAAAAACTTGTGCATAGGAAAGGTATAGTTATCTAAGTCTTTCTTCCTTTTGTTATTAAAGTATAAAGTATACTCAGGTGTTATTGTCTTGAACTTAGGTAGTGTCTTAACAAACTCCTTAACAACTTCATAGTAATCATCCTTGCATTTTCCTTTGGCGAAAGGATGTAGGTGTAGGAATACATTAAGACTAAGAAGATTAGTTTTCTTCTTGTCACCTCTGCCTTTTGTATATGTAGGTAGTGGCAAGATTCCCTTGCTCTTCATTTGATGTCCTCCTCTCTCAGTATTTCTTCTATCTGTTTCTCTATGAACCAGCGTGCCTTCCTTAAATCATCTAGTCCACCCTCGCCTACGTGCTTATGCGGAAATCGGCATAAGTATTTTGTAGCACTGGCAATAAGGTAACTCATCTTCTGGTCCAGTATAAAATCTATTACTTCTATCTTCCCTTGTTGATAATGTAGTGGGTTAATATTATCTATATTCATTTGTTCCAATCCCTCCTCCACAAGTCTCTTGGTTTGTTTTTATTTTTCTTTTTTAATTCTTCATACATCTTGGAAGTCCTATCCATACGGACAAGACCCCAAGAATTTTTAGGTGCATCAGCCACCTATCCAACCAAAGAGCATAGCCACCACGACAATTCCAAGGAATACCGTGAGTGACTTGTTCTTCAATACTTTATCTATTAGCTCTTGATAATTCATTCGGACAACTCCTTACGAATATCATCGTCTAACAGACGCCAGATAATTGCTGCTGCTATTAAACCGACAAGTCCAGCAGCACCTAACTCACCGATGATTCCGATGATTGTACCGATGACGTTGCCACCCAAGAAAGGTACGCTGTGACCAAAGACAATCTGCAAAACGATTGCCAAACTAATCAACTTAATACCTACATTTATACTAGCATCAGCGATGCTCATTACTTTATCTAACATTATGTTTACTCCTTTATTGTTAAACATTTCTCTTCCCTTTTTTCCATACATTCTTATGTACTCTGAGTCTTTAGTAAAGTCTATCATACTAGCCACCCCTTTCTCAAAGCCTCAAGCCACATAACAACATAGACTAGACAACCTGTACTAGCCACTGCCAACCAAAAATAAATGAAGTGAAGTATAAGTTTCATACCTTCCAGCCTGCACATAGAGACTCATCTTCTTCAGCACAAGTCATCTGTTCACTCTGCATCATATCCATCTTAGTTTGAAATTCAGCACAACCTGTCAAAGTAATGACAAGAATTTGTAAGACTATTATTAATATTACTGTATTCATTCTCTCTCTCCTTCATCTTCAGTTAAGTCTACCATTTCACATACACTTCCAGTACAAGCTAAGGTCTTCATACCCTTAGTAGTGTCTGTAAGCTCGTATTCTTCGATTCTAGCCCAGTTAACTGCTTCAGGCATACCCCCCAGTGCTTCGAGATAAACTCCCTCTGTACAGGCTTCATAAGGTGCTTGCTGATAATTGTGGTCTGAGTGTGGTAAGAAACTAACACCACTTACTTCATCAAAATATTTGTAAACCCACGCACCTACCTCCATCCATTCGTGTTCCTTAACACTGATTGTTACACTTGGTTTGTGTTCACAGTAGTATCTCTGATAGATAAGCCACAGTTCTAGTTGTTCTATTGCTGTCCTATCATCTCTTAACACTGCACCCTCTGGTGCTTTCATAGGGAATGTGAATACTTCTACACTCTCAGGCTTCATAACATCAGGCTCACAAGGTACACCCTCATCTTTCATAAGCTGTGCTATCGGGTCTTTAACATCTGCTCTTACCCTGCGTAGGTAGTAGTCGTTGTGTCTCGGATGAATACCAGATGCCGAGTCCACCAACTGACTAACAGTACCACTAGGTTTGATAGCTGTAATGGATGTAGATGGATTGATTCCTAATAGTGAGGACCATTCCTTGTTGACCTTGACTGCTTCTTCCTTTAGCTTGATAAGAAAATCAGGTAGGCTTATGCCACCCATAAATTCCGACATACCTCTGCGTTTATTAGAGCCATTCATAAATTCATTGTCCATAATACCAGTGAGGGATACACCTAAGAGTGCTTCCTCTTCTGTATTGATGGTCCATTTTTTCCTTAGCCTTCTGAGATTTGTAAGTGATGCTTGGAATGTACCAAGTATCGTAGCCAACCTTACCTTCCTTAGTATCTCATTGACTGTATCTTCTTCTCTAATCACTACCTCTGTTAGATTACAGAACTGTCCGTCTCTTAGTATAATCTCTGAACAAGGGTTGCATCCAAATTCGTGGTCTGTATCACGTCTGCCCGACTTGGCTACCTGTTTGATTGCTGCTTCTCTATTAAAGATGCCACGCTCACCAGACTTGGACTCATACAATGATAGCCACTCCTTCATAAAGATACCCATATCAGGTTTCTCTGTATAGCACACGCTGTTGTTTGCTAATGCCATCTCTGGTGTGTCTATCCACCACTGCCCGGTCTTAGCATTACGCATCCTTTCATCTGTCAAATTACTTAGGGAAATCAAGGCACTACGCCTGACTCCACCCACTACTACAATCTCTGCTACCTTAGCCATTAGTCTATGGCACTCATAGGATGTGAGCTTACGACCTACTGCATCTTTGAATAGCTGTGTGGTAAACATAAACAAATCAATCAAAGGCTCAGGACCACTGGCTCTACCACCAAAGGTATTAAGTCTTGCACCTTTAGGTCTGACCTTAGATGTATCCCAATGAGGTGACTCACCATTATAGAGATAGTGGATTAGTTTTCTAAAGGCTGATTGCCAACCCTCTTTACTATCCTGTACTACTACTGTATCTTCGACATCAAATATTTCTTCTGGTACATCTGGTAGTTTGTTAACGTGCTGTCTCTCAACACTAAATCCTACACCAGTACCGTGCATTAGAACATACAGACATTCATCAAATGCTTTAGGATGGTCAACACTAAGGTAGGCACAGTTGTACCCTGCTATGTTGTTATCCTTTAGTGCCTTGCCTGCTGTCATTAACGCCCTCATACTAGGCATTACTTCTAAGTTAATGACTGCTCTTTCTAATTCCTTTCTTGTCTTAGCTGTGAGTGTGTAGCTAGTGTTCTCTTGCAGGTGTTCATCCATAAAATCAAAGTACCTAGCAACTGTCTCTTCCCAATTCTCTCTTCTCTTCTTGTCAGGTAGCCATCTTGCATACCTACTAAGAGCTATAAAGTTTTGATAGTCATTCTTCAATGTCTTCAAAGTAGTCTCCTCTCTTCTTTTGTTCTTTCTTTTTATTAATAATTACTTTAGTATGCCAGAGCCTGTCGTATCTCAAGGCATACTTTAGTTTGTTCTTTATAGGGTGTCTCTTAGTCTTCATCAGGTGCTATCTGTATGTCTACCATACCGACACCATCCTCATCATCATAGTCTTTGTACTTTAATCTACCCTCTCGGTGTAATAGAACAGCAGTTGTTATACCCTTCTCATATGCTCTCCTGTTTGACCACCAAACAAATCCAGCACCTACTGCTAAGATAAAACACCACTCAAATATATTTAGATAATCCATTCAACTCTCCTCAAAGTCTTCTAGGAATCTATCTTGCTTTTCAATTAATTTATTTTCAAAAGCGTCAAGCAATTCCTCTGGTTCAATTTCCAATTCATCACAGATAAGGCACACATCGTACATCGCTGCTATGTATGCCTTGAGTTCCGGAAGTTGTTTCAAAAATTTGCTCCTGTTACATAGTAATTAGTTATCTTGCCTGACGGTATCGGTCTTGCTTCTAGGCTGCCATAGCAATCCTCTTTGAACCCACAGAAAGCACAAGTCATACATAACTTCTCTTCTGTCTTGGCTTTGTTCCAAGTGGTTGCGTTAGCTAATCTCATAGGTGGTGTGTCTGACTCCATCTTAGATTTCAAGTCAACGATGTAAGTATCTATGTCTTGCTCTAGTTGCTGTTCACATAACTTGAGTGTTGATTTGTTCTTATTGAAAGCAAGGAAGTATCCCTTCTTTCTTTTATCTGCCTTGCCATACGCAGACAGCTGCTTGATGTAGCCAAAGGCATCATCAGATATACCACTCTCTTTAAATTTATTTTCCCAAGACCAAGCACTCGCTGTCTTGATGTCAACTAACTCACCATCTATCGTACAATCCTGTGAGCCATTGATACCCTCTAGTGTGTGTTTCTTTTGTTGGTCCTCTACTGTATGACCGGACAGCTTAAGCAAAGCAACAAGTACAGCTTCTAGTATGTGCCCTTGCAAGAAAGTTAAGTACACCTCACCACTTAGTTCCTCTTGCTTGTATCCTTTGTAGTTATACCACTGTGCCCTCTCACATCTGCCTATGCCCGACATCCTCAGACCTCGGTTCTCTTCTCTAGGTGTGAAGGCATCCTTTATTGCATCCTCTACCTCTCTACCTGCCTGCATAGCTATGGTGCTTAGGTCTCCAGTATAATCCTTCGACTTCATTACCTCATATACATCAGGCACTACTGTATTTATAGACTTCATAGTCTCTCCTCTCTTATTTTAAATTCTGAACCATATATTTTACCATAACTCAGTGTATTTCACTCTAACTTTTATCCACAATATTATGTGCATAACTGAAAAGCAAATCTTCTTTTATTAGGTAAGCATTTTTAGGGTGACTGTCTCCCCTGCTAGTAAAAGTTTTCATTTGTAAATTGTTTTCTACAATACAATCTTTTATTCTTTCTGGCTTTATGAAAGCATATTTATAATGAGTAACAAAAACCCATACGTGTGCTTTGGTAGTCATTAAAGCAGATGGCTTGTCAAACATAGAAACTTCTACTACTATATTCCCTGTATATTTACTTTTATAATCTTGCTTTACTTCATAACCTCTGCTTATTTCAGGTATAAAAATATCATACTCTTTACAATAGCCCTGAATAATAAAGGCACTTGGATATTTAGTCTTTAATAATTTCAAAACATCTCTCTCTATTATCTGTCCTGATTTTAAATCTTCTTCAAACGCATTAGTGTGTGTCATTCCAACTCCTTCCTATCTTATACTCCCCGGTTATCGGACAGTTTAGTTTATAGTATTCTGTTGTACATTCCATCGCATCAACAAGCAACTGACCCAGTGTAGCCGAGTCCATCGGGTCACACTCTATCTGTATCTCATCGTGTATAACACCCAGTTGTTTGTAGTCATAATCATCTGCAAGAACGTGGAATATTTCCCAAGCTCTCTTAGCAATTATTGCACCTGCACTCTGCAATAGAAAGTTGAGTGCCGAGTGTGAACTCCTTACATAAACCTTGCGACCATCGAGTGCTTTGATGTATCCCTTATTACTAGCAATCTCTATTCTCTTTCTTAGTTTAGCAAGTGCTGGTGTGTTAGCTAGGAACTCTGCCTTAATCTTCTTGCCTAGTTCCCTGTTGCCACCACATATCTTACCCATCAGTAGGTCTCCGCAACCATACAGGTAGGCATAGATGAAACGCTTTGATTCATCCCTTGTCTTTAGACCAGCTGCTTTCTGATTGGCTGTGTGTATATCGCCACTAAGTATCTCATTAGTATAGTTATCATCTTTCATATAGTGGGCGAGACATCTAAGCTCCAGACCTGATAGGTCAGCACCTACTATCACCTTACCTTGCGGAACAGTGAACAAGCTACGCATCTCACTACCATATTCCTTATTACTTGCAGTAACTTGCTGTAAGTTCGGGTTACTACTAGACATACGGTGTGTGACAGTGCCTATAGTGTGTACTCTGCTATGTATCCTACCAGTATCGTGGTTGTACTCGTCAATCCAAGAGCTGACCTGCCCTTGTCTCTTCTGTAGCATCAGGTATCTAGCAATCAGCTTGGCTTCTGGTATGTACACATCCTTAAGTGTAGACTCATCCACCTTTGGTTGTCCTGTCTCTGTAAATGCTGTAGGTTTCCATCCATAATGTACGAGATGTCTGCCTATCTGCTGTCTACTACCTAAATTAAATTCAGGATACGAATAGTATCCGTAGTCACCATCATCATTAGTATGACATCCAAGGTCTACCTCTCTTTGATATGCCTTGGTCCTGCCACTTAAACCTTTCTTCCACCTGTTGGATACAGGTTTCTTACTCTTCCATACAGGTAGGGGAATGAATGTCTTATGTACTTCCTCTTCTACCTTTCTCAAATCCTCATTAATATCTTGTAATAATTTGACAGCATTATGTATATCAAAGAACCAACCACTCCTCTCTTGAATACTACATTGCTTTCTTGTTGCATACTCCAGTTGCTTGGCATCCTTGCTCAATCCCTTGAGTTGCAGATGTCTATATAGTTGTGTTGTTATCTTCACATCCTGTATGCAGTAGTCTAGCATCTCTTTGCTGAACTCTGACCAGTCAGTGTGGTCTCCCTTCTCAAACTTAAGACGCTCACCCCAAGATGCAAGTGAATTTCCACCCTCTCTTCTCGGCTCATCTAACTGGCTGAGTACCAGTGTATCCTCTATCTCTATAGAACTGAAGTCTATACTTAAGAGTCTCTCCAACACTGGCACATCAAAGTCTATACCATTGTGAAACACAAGACAGTCTACTTCCGAGACTAGCCAAGGCTTGAACAGCCCTAGCGTAGTCTCTGAGAAAGTAATGACCTGCTTGGATTCCACATCCTGCACAGCTATACACCACACAACACTAGGATTCAATCCATCAGTTTCTATGTCGCAACTAAAAGTCCGCATCATCATCTTCGATTACAGGATTGTGTCCTCTCTCTAAGCGACCAGTTGTGTTGTTGAAGTACGCCCATCCACCCTCACCTGTCTGTCCTGTGCGTCTCAATTTTGGCACACGAATCCTTGTGGCGTTTCTGGTGTAGTCATCCTCAGCTAACTTATCTCTTGAGAATAGTATGTTGGTATGACAGGCTTGTGGTATTGCTCCACTACCCTTAACATCATACTCACATATCTTATGTGGGTGTGAACCATCATCAGGTTTTCTGGTGTGGGTACTTAGTATCACAGTAGCCTTGGTCTCCTTGCACAGCTTGATGAACCTATCCATTACCTCTTCGATATTCTCATTAGATAGATTCTTTATTGCAGTATGTAGTGGGTCTACTAATATTACAGAACACCCTATACCCTTAACAAAGTATCTAATCTTAGCGAACATCTCGTCTAGGTCTACACTACCACCACCATCATTATGTAATTGTATCTTGGATGCAAAGCCTATGTCCACAGCTTCACCCATAATACCCTCAACATTCAACTCATCCGGTCTTGTTAGTTGTAGGTTCTCACCAGTATGTACACTCACCACCTTTCTAATGGTCTCATCTATATTATCCTCAACCATAAAGCAACCTATCTTCTCTTTAGTATTAACAGCGAAGTGATAGATTAACTCATTCAGTATGGTTGTCTTTCCTATAGATGTGTGTGCAATTATAGATACCAACTCACCCCTAGCCACACCACCCCTCATCATCTCATTTAGATTACCAAATGAATCGGGTAAGGGTATGAGTTCTGTATCCCTGTATTGTAACAGGGCATCACGCATATCCTCTAAGGTTGCGACACCTGATACAATGAATGGCTTTGAATCATTCCACCACTCATCATAGAATAGTTTGGTATCACCATTCTTAAGGTAGTCACTCGCATCCTTATGTTTAGCCAGTGTTAGTATCTTACATTTATTAGGACCTAAGATTGGTGCTACGCTTTTAGCAGCGTTGCGACCTGCTTCATCATTATCAAAGCATAGTACCACTGTCTCGAAAGAATCCAACCATTCGAGATTAGCTTTGATATTGTCTACACAATTCGCACCGTTGTTTACCGACACACAACACCACTTAGAACCAAACATTTCATATGCTGCCATAGCATCCAGCTCACCCTCACAGACAGTAACAAACTTACCACCTGCTTTGAATAAGGACTGACCGAACAACTGATTATCCTTGGCTGTGTTACCACTACCAAAGAATCTCTTATGAGCCACCAGTCTAGTCTTTATACCCACCATCTCACCTTTCTTATTGTGATATGGGTAATGATGCTTGATGATGTCACCCTTCTCATCCTTCTCTGCTTTGACCTTATACTTCTCTAAGGTTTCAGCCCTGAGTTTTCTGTTGGGTAGGCTATAGAACTCCCCTCTATATTCCTCTTGCCAATCATCATTCTTATCAGACACATCCTTGATTGTAGCTACACGGTCATTGTGTTCAACAAATCCGTGCTTGCCACAAGAAAAGCAGTGCGTCTGACCATCTGAATAGACAGCCATATTATCTTTACTTGTATCCTGCCCTGTCTCGGCACAGTCAGGACACTGCTCCTTACGGAGTAGCTTATTTTCCATATTTTCTCCCTTACTTAAATTAAGTAGGGCATCCGAAGATGCCCTTAGTAACAGATGCCTGTCAGTTACCCTTAAAATTCAGAGGGGTCAAAGTCCTCAACGCCCTCTGCTTTCTGCTCTACACGGATAGCTTCAAGATAAGTATATCCACTGTAGTCTCCCTTTCCTTGCTTAACTCTCAAAGACACTTGGTCTCCAAACAAGGATAGATGTCCAACATCTACCTCTTCCTTACTGGAATTGTAAATCTTAGGTAGTCCGAACTCTATCTTTCTACGACTAGTAACTTGTGTCTTACCTTCATACTCACTAGTCTTGAGACCTGCTTTCTCAGCAAGTTTCTTGCCAGCCTTATCCAAAGATATAGTAACAGCGTATCTCTCTGTACCTTTGTAATTGTCTGGCTTAGTGACGTGATTGAATACCACATCACCAGTTAGTGTCATAGCTTCTGCCATAATCATAACTCCTTTATAGTTAACATCAAATGACCTCTCGGTCCTGCTTAGTAGCACATAGTACCACTAAGGAGAGCCACAGAAAAAATGGAAGAAAAACTGTAGCTCTTCTTAGTAATACTACTGCGGTCTTAGACAATCTAAGTATTCCTAGATTGATATACTATTATGTAATATATATCTAAATTATAGGTACTCTTAGACTGTCTAAGACAGTCAGGATTATAACAGATAATGTTAATATCAACTGTATCTTTTTTGTTTAGATTTCTGGTACTCATCCAACTCTAATCTACGCTGTTCCATCTGCTCTCTATCAAACTGTTGAGTACGCATATACTCTTCAGCATACTTCATACTTGTAACCTCACCTTGACTGTTGGTATGTCCTTCTTCTTCACACCAAGCTATGTATCTTTTTATCTTACTCATCTTCTTCTCCTGTATTCAAAGAATAAAATATGTTCCAATAGATTTCATCTACTATCTTTCTAAATTCAGCTTGATTATATTTAGATATATTAATCTCGCTTACCAATAGAGAGAACAACTCCACATCTTTCTTAGTATCAAAATCCATTAGTCCTCCTCATCATATATTACATTACCGTCTACATCATACACACATATACACTCATCTTCAGGCTCACCACATTCAGGACATTCCTCGATAATCTCTTCAGCTATATAGGTTTCATCGACTGTCTCGCTTGTGTTCCTTGTCTCCATAC
>Ga0315318_10001043_pt1 | contig 11967 bp, 16 predicted proteins | sample M1200m3416metaG_FD_203703 | JGI IMG/M metagenome (GOLD analysis project Ga0315318, IMG submission 203703) | Ammonia-oxidizing marine archaeal communities from Monterey Bay, California, United States - M1 200m 3416 | ecosystem: Environmental > Aquatic > Marine > Coastal | place: USA: California... | reverse complement strand
AAGGCGCTGTGAGATGGGCGACGCCTACGGTGAGGGTGCTGTCCCGCTAGTTCGGGAGACGCTGTTCCGGGTTCGCTGTGTCGGTTGCGAGAAACTGTTAGCCGAAATGGTGTCCACTCCGTACCGGCTGCGGTGCCCCCGGTGCAAGCGGTTGAACCACGCCGGGGTTCCGGGTCAGCCGAACGGGTCGGGGTCGTCGTCCTTGGTTGAGGAGAACGTCTCGGGGAACTCCAACACCTCGGCCTGAGCAGCAAGCGGAACCGGTGTCTCGATGTCAGCGAGGGTCAGCGAGGCTTCGTGTCTGTCGAGAATCATGATCCCGGTGCCGCCGATGAACGGTGACCCGATGGCTCCCATCGTCGTCAGCACGGCGGACATGAGATCATACGACTCGTCGTCGGTGCCGTCGGCGACGATGAACGTCAACCGTCGGTAGATCGTCACAGCCAGTTCTCGCCGTCGAGCGGTGGACGGCCCAGCGTGTGCCGGATCGCGTCGGCGATGTTGTGGATCATCTCCGAGTTGTCGAGGCCGTCACAGAACTTCTCTTGGACGTACCGGTCGGTGAGCGTCCCGTGCTTCGCCATGACGTAGGTCCGTCCGATGCCCCTGTCGTGGGGTCGCCAGACGGTGACGACCACATAGTCGTTGGGGCTGCCGCCTCCCATGAAACCGTGATGGGGGAGTTCGGAGATCAGGACCGAGTACGACCAGCCGTCACCGGGTTCGTGGTCGTAGGTGTGGGGCATCTGCCCGTTGAGGGCGCTCACCGGATCACGTTCAGCACGGCTGCGCTCATTTCAACAACGTAGTCGTTGACGAGCCGTTCGGCTTCGGCCCGGCTGATCTTCTCGTCGCGGGCAACGTCGTCGGCTGCGCCGATCGGGCAGCAGCACACCAGTCGGCCTTCGTCGTCGTAGCAGTTCGTCAGGTGCTCCACTAGCAGTCCTCCTCGTTGGCCCAATCATACGGTCCGGGTGCGACAGGGTTGCGGCTGTCCCAGCGGTCGAGTGCGCCTCGGAGCCAGTAGCCGAAGCCGACGAGGGCGACTGGGGCGATGATGAACTGCCACAGCGGGTTCGTCATGTAGAGGACGGCGATCATGCTGTCTCCTTCTCAACTTGGTAGGTGGTGTTGAACGTGACCTCACGGAGAGACATCGTGTTCTCCCAGCCGTCGGTAGCGCCCCTGAACCGCCACGGGCCGGGTTCCGGTAGCCAAAGCCCTCCCCGGTCGTAAAGTGCCCGCGCCCATCGGACGTAATACTCGTCGCTGGTGGTGGTCAGCGTCAGGACGTATCCGTCGGGCGCCCATCCATCGCGGTCGAACCACTGTTCCTCGTAGTTGTCGCAGGCGTTCCACACCGAGCAGTAAGTCACTTCTGCCAACCTCTCATGGCTGCCGGGTTCGTCGTAGACGACCTTGAAAGAGTCGTGATACTCGGGCGGCTTGTCGAGGAACTTGACGAGCAGTTTCTCAGCGGACTTGGGACGGTCGACACTCATGCTGCGTCCTCAAAGAGTTCCCGGTAGCCGACGGAGCCGTCAGGCCCGTTGTACCCGGCGGTGATCTTTCGGATGCCGCACCGGTCGGTGGTTGATCCCCAGCCGGGGTTGACCGGGGTGACGGTTCCGTCGCGGGCGACGTCGATCATGTGGGTGCTGAAATGCCACACCCCGACAATCTGACTGTCGACCGATCGGGGCCTCAGGCCCGACCAGCGTTTGATGGCCCGCCAGTTGCGACCGGAGGCCGATGATTCGTCGTACCGGTAGGCGTCGACGACGAGGTTGGCGAGGTTCGACTGCTTCATGCCGACACCGCCTGAGTGGCGAGGAGGGCGTTGATCGTCTCGATGGCGTCGAGCGTCAACCGGACCTCGATGATGCCTGCTCCCTCGTTGCCCTTGCCGGAGGTAAGACCGGTGTCGGAGTATTCGCTCACCGCTCCGGGCCGGTCGTAGTCGCCGACGTTGACCAGATCGAGAGTGGCGGTGTCGAGAGCAGCCCACCGGGTCTTGTTGACCTCGGCCTGCGCGTCGCGCTCCAAGTCGCGCTGGATGTCTCGGGTGAGCCGGTCACGGTTCTCGGCGGTGATGTCGTCGAGGGTGCCTTGCTCGCCGTAGTCGCCGTCGATGTCCTTGAAGGCGATCTGCTTGGTGTCGGTAGCGGCAACGTACCGACCTGTGTGGTCCCACCGGGAACTGTCCCACTCGATTGGGTAGACCTCGACGTACCGCTTGGTCGTCTTGTCCCGGTTGTAGTGGTCGCTAGTGACGCCGATGATCTCGTCGCCGGTGAGTACGAACTTGTCGAACCCGATAGGCGTGGAGCCGTAGCGTTCGGAGCCTCGTACCCGGTAGATGGTGTTCGGTTGGACGTCTGACTTCTTCATGATGGCTGCCTCCTTGTGGCTGTTGTTGTTGTTTCCATCGTCCCCGCCGAGGTCGTGAGCCTCGGTGCCCGGCGGTCCGGGTCGGGGGGAGTTGATTAGTTGTTGCGCTCGTACCGCTCGTTCCGCAGGGCGTCGGCCTTGCACTCTTTGAGGGTGCGCTGGTACTCGCCGCCGGGGGTGAACTGGTGGCCGTCGGGGCGGTCGATCTGCCATGCCCAGTAGAAGTTCTGCCCGACCCACCAGTTCTCGCCGGGGAAGTATTTGCTGACGGTGATCTTCGTGCCGTCGGCGAGGGTGGCCCGGTACTGGCTCCACTCCTCGGTCTTTGCCCATGTTGCGGTGAGGTTGCTCGTTGTTTCCATGACCACATACTAGGCCCAGTTCCCTAGCCGGGGCAAGCCATACGGGGACATCCCCTAAACACGCAGGTCACAGGGTGTTTCTGACAGGCTCAAACAGGGCCGGAACGCTTCCAACACGCACCGACCGCCCAGTGATACCATTCACGGCGACCAGAGTGACCAGCGTGTCCGGGTGCCCGTGTGGCCGGTGACTCGGCTCCGCGACGCCCGACAGGAGGTGTGCGGTGCCGAAGTATGTAGTCACCGGAGGCGAGTCCGGCACGAGCGGAATCGAGGTCGGCGGTAAGCGGTACGAGCCGGGCGAAACCGTCGAGATCGCCGCCGGGAAAAAAGACTGGCGCATCGACGCCGGGTACCTTGAACTGGCCTCCAAGTCGAAGCGTGCCCGTGACGACAACGGTCACTTCGTTCCCGACGACCCGGCTACCCCGGATGTCAACGAGGCATACGAGGACGCACCACCAGCCAAGAAATCAGGGGGTAAGTAATGCCCACGTTCGTTCACGGAAAAGGCACCGAGGTCTACCTCGACGAGTTCGTGATGACTCCGTACTTCAACAGCACCGACGTCACCCTGACGAATGAGACAGCAGAGGTGACTTCGTTCGCGGATTCTTCCAAGGCGTACATCCTCGGATTGGCTGACGGCACGTTGTCGTGTAGCGGCATGTGGACTGCCGACACGGACGGCTCCGACGAAGAACTCAATGCGATCCTCGGGTCGACCTCGGCGGCGAACATCACGGTTGCTGAGGCTGCCGGGACGATCGGTAACCGGGCCACGATCGCTCGATGCGACGAAACCAACTACACGATCTCCAACCCGGTCGGCGATGTATCCACCGTCACCGCCGACTTCCAAGGCACCGCCAACAGCGGCGCGCTCGGGTCGATGACGTATGGCATCACCGCAGGCGTTCAGTTGACCACGGGTGCGGCGATTGACTACAACGCCCTTGGTGCCCTCACCGGGGTGGACGGAGCAGCGTCGTCGTCGGCAGGCGGCGCGGCGCTGCTCCACGTTCCGACGAACAGCGTCGGCGGCGGCGTGACGACCATCAAAATTCAACATGATTCGGCTTCCGACTTTTCGTCAGCCGCCGATCTCATTTCATTCACCGCTGTCGCGGCTGCGACCAAGACATCGGAGATGGTGGTTTGTTCGGGGACCGTGAACCGGTACATCCGAGCGACCGCCAGCACAGCAGGCTCCTCAGGGAGCATCACCTTCATGGTGACATTCGCAAGGTTCTAGGAGGACCACGACATGCCAACCTTCCATCACGGCAAGGCAACCAACTTCTCGCTTGACGATACGGGAGGCACGAGCCGGGACATCTCCGATGTTCTCGTTTCGGTCGACTTCCCTGAGATCGTTGAGACGGCTGAGACAACAGCGTTCGGATCGACGAGCAAGTCCTACATCGTGGGTCTGCGTGATGCCACGATCAGCGTTTCAGGTATCTGGGACGCCACGGTCGACGGGTACATCATCGGCACGGAGCCAGCGACCCGGACGTTCATCTTCGGCCCGGCGGGCAGCACCGGAGGTTTCGTCAAATACACGGGTGAGTGCATCCTGACCAACTACTCGGTCAGCAGCCCTGTCGGGGACGTAGTGACGTTCTCGCTGGACCTTCAGTGCACCGGGGGAGTTACCCGCACCACGTTCTGATCCCAACAATCAAGGAGTGACCATCGTGTCCAGTATCAGAGAAGCAATACAGGCAGCCGACGACGGCACCGCCGAACTCCACGAGATCCCCGAGTGGGATGTCGTCGTGGAGATCCGATCCATGACAGCGCGTTCGCGTGCCCAGTTTGTCGCCGAGATGGCGTCAGAGGACGGCACCGTCGGCAACGTCAACGACCCGGATCGGATCATCGGCATGTGGTGGCATGTCATTGGACAGACCTGCTTCGACCCGGACTCGGGCGAGCGGGCGTTTGAGGACGGCGATCAGGAGTGGCTGTTTGAGAAGAACGCACGGGTCGTCAACGACCTTGCGAACGCTTGCATGGCGGCATCGGGGTTGACGGAGGAAGCGGTCGGCGACGCGGGAAAAGATTTCTCGGCTTCCCTGATCGACGAGGCCGACGACACCCCGAGCGACGATTCTACTTCCGACTAGCCCGTGAACTCAGCATGACGGTAGGCGAACTCCTAGATCGCATGTCGTCGGCTGAGATGACGGAATGGATCGCGCTGTTCAAGTTGGAAAACGAAGAGGCAGCGCACCAGAGCAAGGTCGCTTCGTCGCGGTCGAGGGTTAGGCGGTAGGTCGTGGCAACTGTCGGCGTCGTCAAGGCGATTATCACCGCTGATACCACACAACTGAAGAAGGGCATGACTGACGCCCAACGGTCGATGGACCGTTTGGGCAAGCAGATGTCCAAGGTCGGCAAGTCGATGACCATGAAGGTCACGATGCCGCTCGTTGGTATCGGGGTCGCCGCAGCGAAGATGGCCTCCGACTTTGAGTTCTCGATGACCCAGATCGAGACGTTGGTGGGGCGATCAACTCAGGAAGTTGAGACGCTGAAGGGTGCGGTGCTGGGCCTGTCCGGGCAAACGGGGCGGGCACCGAAGGAACTCGCCGACGCGATGTTCTTCATCACCTCGGCGGGTCTTGACGCCTCATCGGCGACGGCAGCGTTAGAAGCCTCAGCGAAAGCCGCTGCGGTCGGGCTGGGCAGCACCGTTATCGTCGCCGACGCTGTAACGAACGCGATGAACGGTTACGGCATGAGCGCGGACGGGGCGGCGTTCGCCACCGACGTTCTCGCTAAGACCGTGGAGCAGGGCAAGGCGTCCGCTGCGGACCTCGCACCACAGTTCGGTCGCCTGATCCCGATGGCAGCCGAGTTGGGGATTTCGTTCGATCAGGTCGGTGGCGGGTTGGCGTTCCTGACCCGAGCGTCGGGCGACGCGGCGATGTCGGCCACCCAGTTGGGCGGCGTGATGAAGTCGTTTCTCAAACCGTCGCAGCAAGCGAAGAAAGTGTTGGAGGAGATCGGCGTCGACCTTCACGACCTGCGGGCCGCAGCGTCGGCTGATCTTCTCGGCGCTCTCCAAGGGCTGCGGGAGCAGTTAGAAGCCAACGGCTTTGAGATGTCCAACGTCTTTGAGGACATCCGTGGCCTGAACGGTGCGTTGCAGTTGACCGGTGTGGCGACCGGTGCGGCCCGTGAGGTATTCGACGAACTCGCTAACTCAACCGGCAAGTTGGATGAGGCGTTCAAGGGCGTTCAGAAAACGGCGCAGTTTCAGATGACGCAGGCCATGTCGGCGATGAAAGCGTCGATGATCACTTTGGGCGAGGCGGTTCTGCCTGTGGTTGTTCCGATGCTTCAAGGCTTGGCATCGGTGATCGAGAAAATCGCCGGTTGGTTCGGGAGCCTGTCGTCGGGAATGAGAACGACGATCGTTGTTCTGGGGGTGATCGTTGCGGCGATCGGCCCTGTGTTGATGATCGCTGGGGCGTTGACGAGTGCGCTGACCACGCTCGGCATAGTCGCCGCTGGTGCCACGGTGTCCCTGTCAGCGATCTTGCTCCCGCTCGCGGCGATTGTTGCCGTTGGGGCGGTCGTGTTCACCCTGTTCAACAGGTGGGGGCAAGAAGCCGAGGAGGCCGCTGGGCGGCAGCAACTCCTCACCGATCAAATGCGGGACATGAACGACCCGGCGACCACGATGGTCGACCGGATAGACGAACTGGTCGAAGCGAACGTCCGGTTGAAGAAGGCCATCGACGATTCGGCGAGCGCCAATGAGGACGGTGCTGACGCCACGGAAGCGTTCGTCGGGCAGGCGACGCTACAAGCAGAACTCATTGACCGTGAGGTAGTTGGGGCGTTCCACAAACTTGGGTTGGCCCAAGAGGATGTTGAGGCGGTCGTCAGGACCGGGACCGATGCGTTCAATAAGGAATACGACGCTCTGAACGCCCTGTCGACAAATACTCACCTACAAGAACAAGCCCTGAGAGGCGAGGAAGATGCTGTCCGAAAGGTAGCCGCAGCGATCCGCAAGAAGATCGCCGACGGAGAAATCGAGTTGGCTCAGGGGGTCCAGATTCTCCGGTCGCTTGACGAGACAGCCGACGCCCACGACGACCACATCAAAGTATTAGAGAAGAAAGCGAAGGCGCACCTCTCGGATGCTGAGAAGGTTCAAGGGTTCATCGACCTGCTCGGTGAGGAGAAGTTCGAGTCGATCAAGGCCGCGGGTGCTGGAAAGACCCACGCTGAACAGTTGGCGCTGTTTGAGGACGCGGTGCTCGGCGCGTCAACGGAAGTGCAGATTTACAACCACCGTCTGAATGAGGCTGCTGCCCAGAACGAGATGGTGGCTACTGCCCAAGCAGAAGCAGCAGCGGAGGCCCGTGCTCTCGCCGCCACAGCAGCGGCGACTGCTCAGATGTTTGCCGACAACTCGGAGAGTGCGGGCGAGTTCAGGGATGCGCTCGACGGACTACCGCTCCATGAGATCATCGCCCGCCTCAACGACGGCCTCGGTCCGGCGCTCGATCTGACGAAAGAGAAGTGGGATGCGCTGGTTGTTTCGGCGCAGCAGGCTGACCGGGCGATGCTGCAATCCGCTAGTGGAGGCACGGCGTTTGACATCGAAAACGAGACGCTGACCGACACGGCACATTGGGCTGGTGTGGTTGCTAACCAGCGGGCTGCTCAAGTACGAGCCGAGAAAGCAATCGCAGATGAACTACAACGGCAGAAGGACGCGCTCCAAGACCAGAAGGATGCGTTGCAGGATCGCATCAACGCTCAAGAAGATTCGCTCGCTTTAGCCGAGGCGCATTTGGCCGAGTTGGAGGCTCAAGCCGTCGCGGCCCGCGCTCCCGTCCAAGCGTTGAAGGATCAGGCCGACGCTGAACGTCAAGGCTTTGAGGCGTTACGCGCCAGCCGTGACGCGGCGCGTGGCCTTGCCGATGCTGTTGAGAACGTCGCTGACATCGAAGCCCAGATCGCTGAGGTCCGCGCAGACGGCGGCAAGGCGATCGCTGAGGCAGAGCAGGCATACCGAGATCAGGTACAGGTTGCCCGTGAGTTTCATAAGGATGGGGTAGACGCTTTACAGCGTCAAAAAGACCTCACCGGGGAGATAGCCGACCTCGCTGAAGAGCGTGCGTTTATCGAGCAGGAAGGCGGCAGGTTCCAACGTGATCTGCTGCACACCCTCAACCAACAGCGTCTCGCGTACTTCGACATCAACGCTTCGGTCGCGGAGTTGGAGGGACGCCAAACAGAACTCAGCAGCGGGGCGCTTCAAGCGCAGCGGGATCTGGTGGCATCACTTCAAGCCCAGCAAGCAGCGGTCACCGAAGTCGAGCAGGCTCTCGTCGACTTGGAGATTGTGTCGGCTACGGACGCGGCGCAGGCCGACATCAGCGCGAAGCAAGCGATTGCGCTTATCAAACTCAAGGATGGTCTAGCGGAAACTGAGACGGCGGTCGAAGCGGGTGAGGCTACGACGCTTGATCTGATCGCTGCTCAAGATGCTTACACGAAGGCGGTCAACCACGCGCGAAGTCCTATCGACGGGCTGCAACGCGCGACCCAAGATTTGTCCCGCATGGAAGAGGAAGCAGCGCGTATTGGTTTGCAACTACAGGTCGCCCGAGACAAGCAAACCCTCGCCACAGAGGCTCTTACGGCAGCCGAGGAAACGGGGGCGCGTACCGCCGAAGCCGTAGATGTTATCGACCGGCAATTGCTCGTCTTGGAAGAGCAGCGAACTCAGGCAACCAACGACATGACCGAAGCCGAGGACGCGGCTACGGAAGCGATGTATTTCGCTAACAAGATGAAGGACACCTCGGCAATCAAGACCGCTGAACTGGAACGGTTGAGCCGTGAACTAGAGGACGCTCAGTGGGGTGTGGTGGCTGCACAGTACGCCGGGCTTGACGCAGAGATCGGCCTAGCCGAAGCGGGCGACACCGTGTACGACGCTTTGGACAAGTTGCGAAACCTGTCGCCAGACCTTGCTGACGAGATGGAGATGATGAGCCTTGAGGCTCGGTACGCCCACTCTGAGTTCGACACGATGCGTGCCCGACTGCTGGAACTGGAACCGCAGATTGCCACAGCCAAAAGCGAAGTTGACCGGTTCAAGGATGCGATCGCAGAGTTGGTTGGTCAGATGGAGTTGTTGAACCGCACCAAGGTCACAGTCGATGGTGGGACGGTGACGACTACCACCCCGTCAGGTACCACAGCAACTAGCACCGCAACCGGGACGACCACTACCACTCCGACGACGCCGACTGGGGGCAAGCCCCCGATTGCGGAGATAACGGTTGACGAGTTGCGGGCAGGTATCGCAAGCAAAACCCTCGCCGGTGGTGATCTGTCGTCATCGTTTGTCGAGTTGGCAGTTATGGAACAATTGAATGACCGGCTTACAGCGATGGATGATGCGTTGGCTGCGGGCCACAGCGCCCAAGACATCCATGAGTTTCTCGCCACATTGGCTCCGTCGGCGGCATCCGGCGGGTTCATAAAGAGGGGCGGTCTGGTCAATGTCCACGCCGGGGAAACGATCACTCCCGGTGGCGGTGCGACGTACATCACGGTCAACGTCGAGGGGTCGGTGTCGTCGGAGCGTGAACTGGTCGAGTCGATCCGTAAGGGGCTACTCAGGTCGCAGCAGTCTGGCCGGTCGGTGGTGTTGAACTAATGGCCGCTGCTGCGACGTTGGCGGTGTCGGTCCGGTTCACGGCGTCGCCGTCGTTCGGTGTCGACCTTGTGCTTGGTGACGCTGCGTCTCCGTTGGGTACGGGTGTTCTGTCTGATACGGCGAGCACCCCGGTGGACATCACGAGTTTGGTCAACACGGTGAGTATCGCTAGAGGCCGAGATCGGATACTCGACCGGCACGAAGCAGGTCGTTCAACGGTGACGTTCACGGATACGACGGGAACCTTCGACCCGGACAATGGTACCTATGCCGACAAGATCCTCCCGATGCGCCAACTGAAGGTCACCGCTACCTATTCGGGGACGCTTTACACCCTCTACTCAGGGTTCATTGACGAATGGGATTACACCTATGCCCCCGGTGAGTCAGCCGCGTTCGTGACCCTCGTAGCGACCGATGCGTTCCGCATCCTGAACTTGACGAACGTGACCGCCGTGGCCGGGTCGTCGGCTGGTGACCTGACCGGGACTCGCATCGGGGAGATCCTCGACGAGATCAGTTGGCCTACTTCGTCACGGGACTTCTCAGCCGGGCTGACCACCTGTCAAGCCGATCCGGGTACGACACGCGACACCCTTGATGCGTGCCAGACGATCACCGACACCGAGTTGGGGGCGTTCTTCACGAAGCCGAACGGTGTTCTCAAGTTCATGGATCGGAACGCCATCGTGAAGGCTCACGCTGCGTCACCGACGGTGTTCGTCGATACCGGGTCGGGGATCTACTACGAGTCTGTTGATTTCGACATTGACGACACGATCCTTGCGAACGATGTGACGGTGCAGCGAACGGGGGGCAGCGCCCAGAATGTGAGCGACACGGATTCGATCAACTCGTTTTTCCTGCGTGACCTGTCCCGCACCGGGCTACTCATGGACTCCGACGCTGATGCGTTACTTCAAGCCAAGGCGATCCTGAATGAGCGAAAAGACCCGGACCTCCGTATCGGCTCCATCACGATCGACGCTTATCAGGACACCAGTGATCGGGTGATCGCCGCGTTGAACACGGAACTGTTCGACCCGATTCAGGTCACCCGAACGCAACCCGGCGGCGGCACCGTGACCCGCACCCTGTCCGTTCAAGGGATCGAACATACGATCACGCCGTCGTCGTGGAAAACGACTTTCCAAACCGCCGAGAAGATCCTCGATGGTTTCATCTTGGACAGCAGCACCTCTGGGGTGCTTGGCACCTCGGCGCTTTCGTACTGATGTTAGTCTCACCCGATAGGAGGCAGTAATGGCCGGAGCAGGCTCAAAAACGTGGAGCACCGGAGACGTCCTCACGGCATCGGACGTCAACACCTACCTGATGCAGCAAAGCATCATGGTGTTCGCTACCGAAACGACCCGTGACGCGGCGCTCACCAGTCCGTCGGATGGAATGTTCGCGTACACGACGACGACCCCGGCTGACACGCTGGCGTACTACAACGGCTCGGCATGGGTCGCGGTTGACCTAGCCGGAGACATCACCGGGGTGACGGCTGGTACGGCCCTGTCGGGTGGAGGAACCTCAGGCACGGTCACCGTGAACGTGGATGTGAACGGGGCGACCTCAGCGACGGCGACGACCTCCGACTACATGCTGATCTCGGACGTTGACGATTCCAACGCCACGAAGAAGGCGCTGATCTCCGATGTCGTGTCAGCGGGTGACATCACCGAAGTGACGACAGCGGCGGCGAGCGGCCTCCAAGGCGGGGCGACCTCCGGGGCGGTTGCTCTTTCGGTGAACTTCGCCGGGTTGACTGCGGCTCAGGCGTGGGGGTCGGACGGCTCCGGTATTGACATGACTTGGTACTCGGATACTGCCGGGGATTCGATGGTGTGGGACTCAAGTGCGGAAGCCCTCACGATCACCGGCACGGATGGGCAGAACGCTTTGGACATAGCGGACGGCAACCTGTCGGTGACCGATACGGCTACCATCGGGACGCTTACTTTGGACAGCGCACCAGCAACAGCGTGGACGGATGCGAACATCGTTCTCGCCGGACAAGTATTCTCAGGTTAGGAGAACCAGATGGCAACATTCGCAAAGGTCAAACTGTCAGGGTCAACGGACGGGCGACCGATCCTTGTTGCTGCGACTAGCAGCGCCGGGACGACGATTCACACCGGTTCAGGCACCGCGACGACGTATGACGAGATTTGGTTGTACGCGATGAACAGCGACTCCACGGATCGGAAGTTGACGTTGGAGTGGGGCGGTACGACAGCCCCGAACGACCTGATTGAGATAACGATCGGTGCGGAAGCCGGGCTGGTTCTGGTCGCGCCGGGGCTGCTCTTGAAGGGCAACGCTTCGACGGCGTTGATCGTCAAGGCGTTCGCGGCGACGACGAACGTCATCACGCTTCACGGCTACGTCAACCAGATCACCGCCTGATAGATGTTCCGTCAGGACCGGACTAACCAGTCCACCGCTGTTTCCAACTGGCGGGGGAACAGGAGTACGCCTAAGGCGTGGCCTTCGACGGCTACG
>Ga0315318_10001040_pt1 | contig 11971 bp, 9 predicted proteins | sample M1200m3416metaG_FD_203703 | JGI IMG/M metagenome (GOLD analysis project Ga0315318, IMG submission 203703) | Ammonia-oxidizing marine archaeal communities from Monterey Bay, California, United States - M1 200m 3416 | ecosystem: Environmental > Aquatic > Marine > Coastal | place: USA: California... | reverse complement strand
TGCAGCCCCGACAAACCAGCCCCGATTCAACCCGGCGGCGTTGTATTCGTCAGATCCAGTGAAGTGCCAGTCGCCGTCCCAGATCTCCGACCACGTATGATTGCCGCGATTGTTCGTCCACAGCGGCGTTCCAGCGACACGCGATGCGATACCCACCGAGCGACAGGCATCGACGAGAATGATCGACAAGCCGGTGCACGTCGCCCTGCCCTGCGCTATCGACTCGGCCGGACTTTGGTTCGGCCGTTTGCGGCCGGTGTTGTAGTGGACGTTGATGAGGTTAAAAATCTTGCTGTTGAGCGCCTGCACCGCCTCGGTGGCTGTCGACGCCCTAGCCACGATGGTGCGGCATTTATTGTAAAACTCAGGCCGCCAACGCTCGCGCGTCTCGTCGAGGCTGGCGTACGGCAGCACATCATTGAAAAACAACTCCTCTGACAACTGGGCACACCATGGGAACTCCGCTCGCGCCTTCATCGCCAGGTCGAGATTCTCACTGAGAAACTCGCGATCGATCGAGGTGAGATCGCCCGGTGGCATGCCCTCTACGAGGAACTCGGCGGCACGTTGGCCAACATCGCCGTGTGTTTTTTGGGCAGTGGCGATGAATGCCTCGAGTTCGCCGCGGTTGTCACCGGCCTTTTCCAGGGCAGCATCGAGAACCTCGCCCGCTCGGCCAAGCGCAACGGCACCCACCAGAAAGCAGACGGCCAAAAGAGATTTCATCCGGGGCAAAAACTGAATCCGCATGCGCGGTACGTTACCCGCCCGCTGGGGCAAGATCAACGATTGGGAGAGTTGATGACCGGCGGCGTGGGCATGGAGGCTGGCTGGATGTAAGGGAGACCGTATTCACCGGAGACAGCGCGGCGGAAGTTGCCCTGCAAACTGGTGAGCGGCCAGACGATGAAAATGATGTCTGTGACCAACCAGACGAACGGCCCCACCCCGCAGAGAAACACAGATCCAATGGTCGGCAGCAGATAGACGAACCCGAACGTCTTCCAAAATGCCGCTGAGTAGTTGTTGCTGCGCAGCGCGAACCAGCAACCGGAGTAGTACAACGCAAACAGGTCGCCAAAGAACACAGCGACGGACAGGATGCTCATCATTCCCATGATGGAAACGCCGAATAAAGCTTCATTCCAAACCCAGCCGGCACTGACAATGCTCAGAAGGATCGCCGCCACGGGAAGCGATGCCAGCACGATCACCGGCCACATCCAAAACCGCAACATCGCGGCAAAGTGCCCACGCCGGAACTGCCGCTCGTCCACCGGCGTCACGAGGATCTGCTCCAGTGCGCCGCTTGCCTTCGCCTCGTAAATGGTCGTCACCGAGTGTCGCGCCACCTCAAGCCTTATCCAAAACGAGGCCACCCAAATCAAGCTGCCCATCATCCACCAAATATCACCAACCATCGAGCCGCCCAGCGCCATGTAGCCCAGCAGCAGAGTCCCAACCGTAGTCATCAAAAAGATCAGCAGCCGCCGGGAAACCCGGAAGGTGCGTATGCGCCACACAAGCCAAGCGGCCGGGTTGGCATCGAGCAATCCCGCCTGGTGCCCGGCGCTTGGACGCAATGAATCGCCTGCTGGGCGCTTGGCCAAGCGGGGGGTCTGTTGTCTGAACTTGGTTTCGCGCCAGCGATACGGGATGATCCACGAGGCCAAGGCGAGCAGCGCCGCCGAGACGGCCAAGCCGCCGCCCAGCCAATACCAATACCCTACAAAACCGGCCACCGGCGCCCCGATCACCGGGGCTGAGGCACTGGCCATGGCAAACCCGGGGCTGAAAAAGTGCAGGACGCTCGAGGCGCCGCCGCTCCAAAGGTAGAACAGCGGCAGCATTGTCACGCTTAGCAGAGAAAAAAATGTCCAGAAAATCGCGCGGCCTGTGTGCCAACTGAGCGCCGAGAAAAACATCCCCAGCGAGAGCGAAAAAACGAGAATGTTCAGTAGCGCGCCGATTGTCCGCCAGAGTTGGTCGTTCGTCACGCCGCCCATCAGCAGCGGCAGCGCGAGCACCGGCAGCACCGACAGCACGCCGTAAAACGACTTGAGCGACGCGCTGATCATCTTGCCAAGCACCACGTCGTACCCGCGCAAATCTGTGAGGAATAACAGTCCAAGTGTGCCGTCGGTTTTCTCGCGTGTGAGCGTGCCGGTAGTCGCCCACAGGCCGGCGAGCAGGCAGTAGGCAAAACAGGCCCAGGCAAGGATGGCGAAGAAAATGTCGCCCTTCATCATACCGCCCCCCAAGGAGGCGATTAGCAGCCAACCGCCTCCAAACAACACCGCCGCTATGGCGATGATCCAGCGCGAAAGCCACGAACCGATCTTTCGGGAAGCAATCCCGAGTTCGCGCTCGACGATGGGCAGGCTGGTCATGTCACGGGCACAGGGTCAGGCACCGGCGGCCCGTGCGGCCACTTGCCGGAAGTTGGCTTTCAAGTCGTTCATCGCACGTAATCCCCAAAAAAGATTGTTGGCAATCCCCACAAAAAACCACAGCCCTATGACGAAATATTCATCAACCCAAGCCAAGAAATCCGGGGAGATCAAAACGATCAGAAGCATTAATCCTCCCCAGATGAACCACGGAAGAAACAGGATTCGGAGCGCCACGCCGCTCCCGCTGTAAGTCGGTTTGCGCGAGGTCAGGCTCAACTGCATGCCCACAAAGTGCATCACCCAAATATCCGCCACCAGCATCCCCAAGCCGAAAAAGTAAATCGGCCAGCTATCGCTGTCCGAGTTGGCCATCATAAATGGCACAGTAGCCAGCACAAGGCCGAGCGGCCAGCCGAACTGCCACAGCAGTCGCCGCGCTTGGCCAAGCGAGAAGTCGCTGTAGATCAGCGGCGTTGCCAGCAGAAACTCAAGCGATCCCTGCTGCCGATCCTCGCGGAAACGGTCACACGACGCCGAGGCAATCCACAGCTTAAAGCCGGTGAAGGTGCACCAAAGCGTCATCAGGTTTTCCTCCTCATCCAGCCACCACCTACCGTTCTCCAGCAACCCCCACAGCCAAAGCATGAAGCCAACGAACACCGCCATCCAAACGAGCAAGGGCCGCCATCGCCATCTCGCTCCCAGCCAATAAGCCGGGTTTTTGTCGAGTAGCTTGGTTCTACGCGAAATCGCTTCTGCCGGGCGCATTTTGGCGGCAGCGCTTGGCTTCGCCTCCCGGTCCTGCCAGGCGCGCTGCGCCCGCCAAACTGAAAACCCAAGCGACACGATGCCAACACTAAGCGCAGTCGAAATCGACTGATAAAACAAAGGAGAGTTTCCAGAGAAACCACCGCTGAACGCCAGCGGGAACATGGCCCCCGAACTGAAACAGGCCAAAAATTCAAAGTCTGAACTACTGATGTAGTTATACTCATCCAACACGATGCTGATGACCGGAATCCCGAAGTTGAGTATGAGGATGACGAGAAACGTCGTGCCAATCGCTGTTTTGGACGATTTGAACTGCGCCGAACAGGCCATGCCCACCGAAAGCGACATGAACAGCGCCACAAACAATACCCCGACCATCCGGCCCACCTCCGCGGGATCCACGCCGCCCATCAGCAGCGGCACCATCATCACCGGCGCCACCGCCATCAGGCCAAACACCGCCTGCAACGAGCAGGCACTCATTTTGCCCAGCACCACATCAAGCCCGCGCAGGTTCGTGAGGAACAGCAGTCCGAGCGTGCCGTTGCGCTTCTCCTCACTGAGCGTGTCAGCCGTCAGTCTCACGCCGGCCAGGTTGCAGAAGAAAAAGGCAAAGCCGGCAATCACGCCGAAAATGATCTGGCTGAATTGATGCGGCGGCGCGTTATCCATCCGCATGACAATGAACATCCATGCAAGAACTACAATGGCAGTGAGCGCCGTGACAAAGCGGATGAGCTGAGTTTCCCGCCTGCGGGAGGCCACCAGCAACTCACGACCAACGATGGGAAAGGGATTCACCTTGGGAGTTTCAAGTTATCGGTCTCAAGTTTGAAGCCAACCCGTGAACCGGCGGCACTTGGACAAGCGTTACTGGGTTTTTTCGAACTCGCCTTTTTTCAACTTGTCGAGGTAGTCGTTCAAGTCGGACTTCACTCCGCCGGCAAGGAAGTAGAGTCCAAGCACATTCGGGAACGCCATGCCTAAAATCATCAGATCACCGAAGTCGAGGACGTTAGTCGATGAGATGATCGAGCCGAGGAACACCATCAGCAGGAACAGCCAGCGATAGACCATCGACGAGCCGTCGCCGAAAAGCCATGCCCAGCAGCGCTCGCCATAGTACGACCACGAGATCATCGTGCTGAAGGCGAACAAAACCACTGCCACCGACAGGACATACGGGAACCAACTCACCTCTGAAGCGAACACCGTGGACGTCAGGGCAGCGCCTTTGTTGGCCTCTGCAAACGGCTTGGCTATGTCCGCCGCGATGCCGCCCTCGTAATGCCCGGTGATCACGATCACCAGGCCGGTCATCGTGCAAACGATGATCGTGTCAATGAATGGTTCAAGAAGCGCCACAATGCCCTCGCGCACGGGATATTTTGTCTTGGCCGCCGAGTGCGCTATCGCCGCCGAGCCGACGCCGGCCTCGTTGGAAAATGCTGCCCGCTTGAAGCCAATCACCAGCACACCGATGAAGCCGCCCCAGGCCGCACTTGGGCTGAAGGCACTGCCGAAGATCGTCCCAAACGCGGCGGGGATTTCTGAAGCGTGCCGGAACAACACCACCAGGCAGGTTATCAGATAAATGCCGCACATGGCCGGCACAATTTTCTCGGCGGTCAGCGCGATGCGCTTGATGCCACCGATGATGACCAGGCCCGTCACCACCGCCATGACCAAGCCATAGACCCAACTGTGATCCGCCAGCCAAGGAATGGTTTCCCCCACGGCACCCAGCGACTGGTTTACTTGGAACGAGTTTCCGCCGCCGAACGAGCCGCCAATGCAAAGGACAGCAAACAGGACTGCGAGAACTTTTCCAAACTTACCGAACCCCTTTTCGGCCAAACCCTTTGTAAGATAAAACATCGCCCCGCCCATGACACGGCCATCCGGGCGGGTTTCACGGTACTTTTGGCCCAGCGTGCACTCGGTGAACTTCGACGACATGCCGAGGAACCCGGCGATGATCATCCAGAAAATCGCACCCGGCCCACCGAGGCTGACGGCAATGGCCACGCCAGCGATGTTGCCCAAGCCAACCGTCGCCGAAAGCGCGGAGGAGAGCGCTTGAAAATGACTGACCTCGCCCTCGGCGTCGGGGTTGTCGTATTTGCCACGGACGACATCGACCGCATGTTTGAAACCGCGAAAGTTTATGAAACCCATCCGGATAGTGAAAAAAATGGCTCCCACGACCAGCCAACCCACAACCAGGGGAATTGTGGGGCTATCTGGTTCCCACTCGATATTGACGCTCAAGCCAGTTCCCCTACCACCTGTCGCTGACACTGGATTTTCTGGAATTTCGGAATAAAGTCCGGCGCTCTCGATGGTCAGTTCCTGAACTTCGCCATTTTTGACGGACTTGACCTTAAACTTGGTTTTATTGGTTTCGGCGTCATCTGCTGTTTTCCCACCCTCAATGACAACAATGTCACCCACCGCATAACCGCTTCCGCCAGCCTCCGTTTTTACCTCCTTAACCTGGTCTCCTACTTTATCAAAAGTCCAGATTGGGTAAAAAAATACAGCGGCAATCTTTCCCACAACCCAACCAGCCACTGCATCCACTTGATCAGAAACACCTTTCTCATCTTCTGCCTCCTGAGCAAATGCCGGGGCAACGGAAAGAGTAAAAGCCATGCAGGCGACCAAGAAACGGCGGATCGCGCTCGCTGGCGTAACACAGTTTTTTCGACCTGAAAACGCTTCAGTAGTTTGCTTCATTTCGGTTGTTCGGGTTTTTCCAAAAAAAAGAGCCGGGGTTCAGCCCGGCCCTTTTTGCCAAAAATCATTCCTCAATGCGACCCTCACTTGAACGGGTTGAAATACCTGTCGATCAACTGTGGGCTTTTCTGGATTTCCATGATCCGCGCATGCTTGATGCTCTCGGCGTGGCCGTCAAAGTAAGCCCCATTGATGCCGGTCCTGTGCATGGTATGAATTTTCTCTCCCATCGCGTTGACTCCCACTGCTTGGCCGCCCTTGTTTCCGAACGCTGTTCCGTGCGGATGAAAACTGGCATTGCGCATTGAGTGCGGATCCTCATTCAGTAGCAGGAATTTCTCGGACGGATTCCTGACAATCGAATACTTAACCCCAGGATGCACGCCGCCGGTCTGCCCGTTCATAAAACTCGTCATGCTAAAGTTGACCCGCAGCGCCAGACCGATCGGCCCCGTGCTCGGACAGCGATAAACCCCGTAAACCGTCTTGTTGCGTGTGTCCGGCATCTGTCTGTTGCGGAGGATGTCCTGGCCGGTAACGTGGGTAAAAATCGATCCCGCCTCGGCGTGGAATGCTATGTTTTGGTCGTACCGGCTCCAGTCCCTGTTCCGTTGTAGCACCGCATCGCCCGGGCCGCCCCACACCCAGTCCTCATGCCAGTTTCGGTCAGTCGAACCGGCGAAGGGCAGATGATCATCATAATCATCCTTATACATGTAGATACCCAAGCCGACTTGGCGCATGTTGCTGAGGCACTTGGCGGATCGCCCGCTCTCCTTGGCGCTGGCCAGGGCCGGTAGCAGTAGCGCGGCCAAAATCGCGATGATGGCGATCACGACCAGCAACTCAATCAGCGTGAATCCGGTGGTTTTTTTGAACGAATGATGCATTTTTGTTCTCTTCATGCCCGGAAAACTACCCGTGAGCCAACTTAATTGCCAAGGCTTTTTTTCATCCGGCTCAATCCTCCATGTACCAGAAGGGGTGGATCACTTGTTTTTGCTTGTCGATCGCCCAGAGGGCCTGAAACGAAATCCGCTCGACATGCCCATCCAGGAGTGTGTTGTTGGAGCCGTTGCTGTGCACCGTTGGGCGGCCATAGTTGAACGGCGTTTCGGGATACTGCGGCATCGTGTCCACGTTCCCGTCCTTGTTGAAGTCAACGGTGAACCGGTAGGCCTGATCGACCGGCGAATAGACGTAATGCGTTATCGTGTCCATGAACATCATCGCGGCGGACGGGTTTCGGATGCGCGAGACGTTCAGCGGCGGAGTCCGGTTGCCATAGTAAAACGGCCCGCTGAGTGGGTCGCCGTAGGCGCCGAAGTTCGCCCCGATCCAGCAGTTCCACGCGCTGGAGGATTTCTTGGAACGTGAAAACGGCACCAGCCCCGTGCTGCCGCCGGGGCATTTGCGCAATTCGTAATTGTAAACCTCACGCTCAGTGAAAAGCTTTCCCTCCTCGGATTTTCGGGCGACGTACGGGGCCAGCTTGGCGTGCCAAAATGATTTCCAGTAATCGGTGGACGAATCGCCAAAGAGCGGCAGCAAATCGTCGTAGTCGTCCAGATACATCGCCGTTGCCATGCTCCAGTTGCGCATGTTGGACATGCAACGCGCGGCTTGTCCCTTGGCCTTGGCCTTCGCAAGGGCCGGCAGCAGCAGTCCTGCGAGGATCGCAATGATAGCGATCACCACCAACAGCTCAATCAACGTGAAAGCACGATTCTCGGATGTGATCCTTTCCCGTTTCATGCCGCTGTAGAGCAGGAAAATTAAACCTGCTCGGATTGGATTACAACTGAATCTTCAGCCGTTACGGGCGCAAACCGCACAGTCCGGATCGCGCTTGATTTTGACTTGCTGAAAACTCATGCATCGCAGATCCATCGTCAGCAATCTGCCGTAAAGCGGTTCGCTCAGCTCGACGATGAGCTTGATCGCCTCCATCGCGCCGAGGCAGCCAACCGTGCCCGACACAGCACCGATCACCGGGAAACGCCGCTTCCAGTCATCCGGCTGCTCTGGGTACAGGCAGCGCAGGCAGCCGGTCTTGCCCGGTGCGAAGCTGGTGATGTGCGCTTCCGTCTCGTACATCGCGCACTCAACCATCGGCTTGGCCAGGCGCACACAGGCATCGTTCATCGCGAAGCGTTCCTCGAACAACGGCGCGCAGTCCACCACCACGTCCGCTTGGCCGACCAGTTCCGCGGCGTTGGTCTCGCTGACGTTCTCCGGCACGGCGACAATCTCGAGCCTCGGGTTCAGCGCAGTGAGCGACTCGACGGCAATGTCGATTCGCGCTTGGCCAAGCGCGTCATGCCGCATGAGCAGTTGCCGGTTCAGGTCGCTTGGCTTGAGCGTGCCGCCGTGGGCCAACACCAACCGGCCCACCCCGGCCGCCGCCAACTCGTACGCCACCAAGCCGCCCAGGCCGCCGACGCGACTCACCATCACCGTGGCCGCCTTCAGCCGCCGTTGTCCCTCCTCGCCGAAGCCGGCGACGGTCGTTTGCCACGAGTAAACCTCACGCTCGACATCCGTCAGTTCCGGCAGGTCGCTTGGCTCACTCATCGCACAGTACTTTGCCGTCGGCCAGGTGGAAGTGGCAGCCGGCAAGGCGTTTGGCTTCGCTTGGGCTGTGTGTGATGTGCAGGATCGTCACGCCAGTTTCACGATGCACACGCTCGAGCAGTCGGCACATCTCGCCGTGCAGTTCCTCGTCGAGCGCGGCCAACGGCTCGTCGAGGCACAGCACCGCAGGCGCGTGCGCCAACGCGCGGCCAAGCGCGACGCGCTGCGCTTCACCGCCGCTGAGCTTGTCCGGCGTGCGATCGAGCAGCCCGGTGATCCCGAGCAACTCCGCCAACTCATCGACACGCCCGGCGATCTCTGCCTGGTCAAGCGAACGCAGCACGAGCGCGAAAGCCAGTTGCTCGCGAACAGGCATCGTCGGGAACAGCGCCCGGTCCTGCGGCACGTAGCCTACCCCGCGCTCGGCCGGCGGCAGTTGGCTAACATCACGCCCACCGAGGATGATCCGTCCGCCGGCGATGTTGCGCAGGCCGCAGATCGCCTCAAGAAGTGTTGTTTTGCCGCAGCCGCTGCGGCCCATGAGCACCCCGTACTCACCGGCGGCCAGTTCCAAGCTGAGGCCGCTCAACTCAAAACTGCCCTGACGCAGCGCGATATTCTCAAGGGAGATCATGCAAAAATCCGTTTCATTCCCAGCGTCCGGGCGATGATGAACACCACGACGGCGGCGGCGATCATGATGAGCGACACCGCCAGCATCCCGTCGGTGCGCCCGGCCTGTAGCTCGAGAAAGGCACTCGTCGGCAGCACCTCTGTTTTCTGCCGTGTAGCCCCGGCGAAGACGAGAATCGGCCCGAACTCGCCAAGTGCCCGCGCCCAAGCCAGTGTGCCGGCTGCCAGCAGGCCGCCCCTAGCCTGCGGCATGATCACCCGCCAAAACGCCTGCCGCCTGTTGCAGCCAAGAGTGAGGGCGACCTGCTCGAAACGCTGCGGGATCTGGTCGAACGTCACGCGCATCGTCCGCACGGCGAACGCGCACGCCACCATGAATTGCGCCAGCACAACCGCCGGCCACTTGTACACCACCGTGTCACTGAGCCACTCCGGCATGTAGCGAAACAGGATGAGCAGACTCAGCCCGACGACCAGCGGCGGCAGCACGATCGGGATGTCGAGCAGCGTGTCGATGACCGGCTTGCCGCGAAACTCGAACCGGCTCATCATGTAGCCTATCGGCACCGCGACCCACAGCGATAACAACGTCGTGAGCGTGCAGCTGATGAGGCTCAGCTTGATTGAAAAACGGATGTCCCGGCTCCGCAACGCCTGCACCAGTGGGTTGGGCTTGGAGAGTTGAAGTGTGACAGGCACGGTGTCGGAGGGGGCGGCGATGGTGATAACATTTTTGTCGGTATCGGTGATTTCGTGAACGCCACTCCAGCCGGGGAGACCGGTACCACTCAGCCGTATGAACTCCTTCCACAAGAGGCGGTGCGGCACGTCCATGGTGATGCGAGCAAGGCGATGGGTCACACCATTGACGACCTTGTTGATAATGACGATCCCGGCGACGCGCGCCTCAGGCTGCAGCGAGGCGGTGATGGGCACACCCGGTTCACGGGGCAAGAGCACGACCTCACTGGCGTCCGTCTTAAAAAGACCGTTGCGCGTGATGCGCTGGCCGGACGCCCTCAAGCCAATCTCGTTTTTGCCGGCGCGAAAGTGATAAGCGCGACCAAGCTCGACGGCGATCGGCACGCCCTCTTCGTATTCGCCGGCGTATTTTCCATGCGACACCAACTCGTTGCCGAGCACCGGCTTGTCGCCGTAATTCAGAAACACCAAGTCGGCCAGGACCATCGCGGCGATGATGAGCAGATAGCTGCCGCCCAGCACCCCGAGGCCAACGAGGAACGGCTTATCGGAGGCAACGTGATAACCGGATGGCGCCGGGACACTCATTGGCCGTTGGCCTCCCAGCTAAAGCCAAGCTGCTCAAACCGCCGCCGCGATGCCTGCGATGTGAGGTGCTCCATCAACCGCTTGGACAATTGCGGATACCGCGTGGTTTTGCGGGCGGCGATATTCTGGATGGCGACGGCGCTCTTGGGCTGGAGCGGCACAGGGTCGAACCGATCCTTCAGGTGCTGGATGTTGGCCTCGTACACGAGCACCACGTCGAGCCTCTGCCCAGCCTCCATGGTCTGGATGAGCGTGTGAGCGGTGTCGGCCATCATCGCGATGTTGTTTGTGATCGCGTCGTATTGGCCGGTCTCGCGGAACAATTCATGGCTGAGCGCGCCCAGCGTGCTGGCCTGGGGGTCGGTGGTGGCAATCTTCAGTCCGGCCCCAGCGAGGTCGACGAGGCTCCGTACGCCCTTGGGATTGCCCTTGGCCACGAGCATCACAATGCGTGTACTCGACACCTTAAGGTCCGGGCCGAAGGGGCTGCCCATTTTTTCCTGCGCCATGTCGAGATAGGTCGCGTCGCAGGTCAGGAATACGTCCGGCGGCCCTTGGTTACTGGTCTGCATTTTGCCGACCAACGTCCCGCAACCGGCGTACACGATATCAATCTCACAGCCTTCGCGCTGCTGAAATTCATTGATGGTTTTCTCCACCGCCTCACGGTTCACGCCGCCGCAGTCTACCCGCAGCCTGGGCACCTCGGTCCATTCGTCACCGGGCAGCGGCTGGTATTCGTGTTTGGCAAAGATCGCCCCGCCCCTGGTCGGCGCGGCGAGGTATCGGACAAAACGCAGCGCCAGTTCCGGCCGGTCGGTTGTGGCCGTGACCGCAGCGGAAATGTCCGCCTTGCTCGCCGCCAACTCCGGCAGGTCGACCACCCGCAGCCCGAACTGCCGCGCGACCGAGTCCCACACGAACGCCGCCTGCGTCCCGGCGTTCTCCTTCACCGCCAAGGCGGCCTCGTTCACGGTCGGGAACGAGGCCGCCTTGGCCACGTCCACCGCCGCCCAGTGGCCGGATCGCTCTAGCATCTTTTTCGTCTTCTTGCCGACACCGGCCAGCGGATCGCAAATCACGAACGAAAGTTTTTGTGCCAGCACATCATCGCAGTTGGCCAGGGCCAGGTCGCTGCCCGGCTTGATGCCTAGCACAACTTTCCAAGTGGCCACCTTCAGCGACTCGGCGGTCAGCCCGTCGGCACGCGCACGCTCGGCATAAACATAGTCCGCCGGGACATAGACATCCGCCCGCGGCGATCCGCTCTCCTTGTCGAGCTTGAGATTGTTCGCCAGCACACCGCTGCTGTTGTACGCGAGGGTCACCTTTGCCCCGGTCTCCTGCTCGAATTTTCCGGCCGCCTCCTCGACCGCCTTCTTAACTCCGGCCGCGCAGTAGACGAGCAACGTTTGCTTGCCACCGCCGGCATCGCGGTTGAGAAAAAACACTAGTGCGGCCACCAACGCCAGGGTCAACATCAGCAACCCTGTGCCACCTCGGCTGCCTTGCCCATATTTGTACTCAGAATCACCCATCGTTCCTTGTTAGCGGCGGCAGACCATGCCGCC
>Ga0315318_10001037_pt1 | contig 11985 bp, 10 predicted proteins | sample M1200m3416metaG_FD_203703 | JGI IMG/M metagenome (GOLD analysis project Ga0315318, IMG submission 203703) | Ammonia-oxidizing marine archaeal communities from Monterey Bay, California, United States - M1 200m 3416 | ecosystem: Environmental > Aquatic > Marine > Coastal | place: USA: California... | reverse complement strand
CACCTAATTCGTTTCTCTTTATTAACGGAATAAATCTAACCTTATCTGGTTTATCATTAACTAATTTATGATTTATTGAATTTAATTCATTGAATTCTTCTACAGTTGTATCTTCAATAAACCATTTTACTTGTAATATCTCAAAGTCTGATTTACAAAGTTCTATTGCACTCCAAATTTTATCAATTCCTTTTTCTAACCCTACTCTCTGTGCAGACAAAAAAGTGAATTTTGTTTTTTCTAATTTACGAGGTTGTATTTTTTCATTAAAAATTTCTGTATCAACAAAGACTCTATCTAATCTTATTGCATCATTTCTATATTTTTTTAATGGTAAAAAATTATCTTCATGCCCTGCTACACATACAATTGCATTTTTCAAAATTTTTTGGTACAAATATTTTTCAAAATAATTATATTTTTTATTTTCTTTTGAAAAAGGCGGCGTTGTAATATCATTTCCTACAAAGTACATTATGTAATTTATTCCTGCTAAATATGCAATTCTTGAACCTGCCCAAGGAGTAGCTATACACAAATCAAATTGATCTTTGATCTCTTTAATTTTTTTAACTTGTTTTGATATTAATAATGAATCAAAATATTCCATCTTATCTTTTCCGGTTGTAATTTGATCTACCCCTTTTTTAGGAAAATCTATTAAATGAATTTCAATATTTTTAGCAAATTTTTTCATCAAGTAAATATTACTTGTAGAATCTCCAATTGCAAGAATTTTTAGTACCATATTTATTATTAATTGTACATGGGTATTTACATTATTTTATTAAATTATTTTTTTTGAATACAGGAAAACTAATTTGATGATTATTTTTTTCATGTTTTTTCTTATATTACATAATAAATCCAGTATGTATTACTCTTGAAAAGTATATGTGAAAGATTATTACTATATTCAATTTTAACTATTCATTGGACTCAAATCTTGATAAAAAATCAATTAGAAATTTATTAACAATTAGATATAACCCATCTGAAAGATCATTAATTACTAAAGTTTCACACAAAAATTTTAGTGAAATTAATACAGATCCTACTGGATTAAAAACAAAAAAATTACTTAAAAATGCATTTCACAAACAAATTAAAGAACCTACAGAACCATTGGCAATATCATTAAGTAGTGGAATTGATTCTACTCTTTGTTTATCCTTATTACGTGATACATTTCCTAATAGTGAATTAATTGGTATATGTGGAGTATTTGAAAATGGGTTTGATGAATCAAAACGAGCTTCAAAAATTGCAAAAAAATTTAATGCAAAATTTAAAACTGTCAAAATGCCATCAATTTATCAAACGATGCCTAAATTAATTTCTATTACTAAAAAACCAAAATGGAATGCGTATACTCATATTATTGCACAAGAAGCAAAAAAATTTAGTAATTATAATATTGTTGGTGATGGTGCTGACGAAGTTTTTGGTGGTTATACTTTTAGATACAACAAATTTTTAAATTTACATAAGAAAAATTTAGATTGGAAAAATAAAACAAAAAATTATTTGGAATGTCATAATAGGGATTGGGTACCTGATCAAAAAGAACTTTTTGGAAAAAATATTCAATTTAAATGGGATTTAATTTATAAATACTTTAAACCATATTTTTCAAATTCATTACATCCGTTACAACAAGTGATGCTAGCTGACTTTAATGGCAAATTAATGTATGATTTTATTCCGACCAGTAAATCTGTTTGCAGTTATTATGGTTTGAAAGGAGTTTCTCCTTTTTTGGATTCAACTGTAATAAAATTTGGATTATCGATAAATCTTCAAGAGAAATATGATGAAATAACTCAAAAAGGAAAATTAGTTTTAAGAAAAATCGCAAAAAATATGAATATAAAACACATTGCTGAAAAGCGTGGTTTTTCTCCAGAATTATGGTTTGATTGGAAAAAACAGGGGAAAAAAATTTTTGAAAAATATATTTTTTCTAAGGATTCTGAAATAGTGAAAAATGAATTAATTAATGATAAATGGATTTCTACAGCATTTGAATATGTTGAAAATGATGGTTCAATATTATATTTAAACAGATTAACTTCTATTTTGGCGTTAGAAATTTGGTTTAGAATATTTATTACTAAAGAAATGAACGTAGATAAAAAATTATAATCAACAATTTTTATGATAAATATACTGCAAAAAAATAATTTTTCTATTTTTTATTGGCAGCATCATGATACCATGCCTTCATAGAATATTTAGGCACAAAACCATAAGCTTCTTGAGCCAATTTAATATCTAAAACTTGTGAAAATGATGAATTAGATTCCTTAGAAATTATATCGTTTTCTTTGAATAATATTCCAAATTCTTCAAATGCAATTTTAAAAATATCAATAATTTTTAATCCTTTTCCAGAACCTATGTTAAAAATACCTTCTTTAGGTGTTTTAATTACATCTGAAATAAACCTACAAAAATCAGATATATGTAGATAATCTCTTTGAGAATTTGGATTACCTGTCAATGATATTGGTTTTCCTGATTTCAAATGTTTCATTAATACATGAGGTAATGTAAGCTCCGCAGAAAATAATCCAAAAAGTTGGGTACTTCTAATTATTGTAAATGGAATACAAAAATTATTACAAAGAGTTTTACAAATGATTTCTGCACATGCCTTTTGTGAACCATAAAATGATAATGGATTAATTGGATGTTGTTCATCAGTTGGATTGTATTTAGGTAATCCGTAAACTGAAACAGAACTAATAAAAATCATATGTTTAATTTTTTTAGAAAATGTAATTATGAAATTTGCTAATGAAGATATATTGTCATCAATACTGGTTAACACTTCATTTGAATTTAACGAATTTGTTAAATTTCCAATTAGATATACTACAGTTAGTTGATCTGGAAATTTTCTAATATCTAATTTTTCAACACTTAGATTACAAATTTCATAATTACAAAAATTTAAATTTTCATTTAGTTTTTTATCTATCACATGAATTATAAAATCATCTTTTAAATTTTTAATGATTTCAGTACCAATTGAACCAAATCCACCAACAATTAAAAGATCATCATTTTCTGTCATCATTTTGAAAATATATCATAAAAAGTATCATGATATGATTTAAAATCTATGTTAAGTACTTCTTTAATTTTTTTATTTGTAAATGTATATGTAAATTCTTCTGATCTCTCTTTCAAGATTTCTTTTATTATGGAAGATGAATTAAAATATTTTTTCATTTCTTGAATAGTTTGGCGTAAATTAGGGTGATCATTACATACAATATTGAAAGCACCTTCATTTTTTGTATATATCAAAAGTTCACATATTTTTGCAATATCATAAAGTTCAATAAAATTAAATCTAGTTTTGTCTGGATTGATTAAAGTTATAGTTTCTCCTTTGAGGAGTAATTCTTTGAATTTAGCTAAAAAATATCTTTGTGGAATATCTTGAGAAATCACTTTACCAATGCGTAAATTTGTTACATTTAAAAAATTTGAAAGCATTCCATTAATCAAATTCTCTCCAAGTAATTTTGAAAGTCCATACACTGTAAATGGAAAAGTTGGAGAATCTTCACTAATGGGAAGATTGATTCCAGTTTTTCCATATACCATTACGCTTGAAAAATTAATAAAGTGTTGACATTTTGCTTTAATAGCATATTGACATATGTTAAAACCCATTTTGAGATTATCTTTGACTACTGAGAATTTTGAAGTATGTTCTAAATTTCCTGCACAGTGAATTATACAATCAATTTTTTTTGGGAACAAATTAATCGGAATGGGATTAAACAGATCATGTTGTATATGATTTGCTATGGATTGTTTTCTACGTGAAGTAGAAAATACTTGAAATTTATCACTTTGATTTTTAAAGTATTTGTAAAGATAAGAACCACAATATCCATTTGAACCAGTAATTAAAATAGAATATCGATCTGTCATGGAAGCATACTCTTTATTTTTGAACTATGAAAAGTTTTACAAGTCCATAATTCCCTTCTTGTGGTAAATTTGATACAAATTCATGAAAAATTGTGTTATGTTTTGGTTCTTCAAAATAAGGATAAATAATTCTAGTCAAAAACCAATATGTTGATGCAAAGTCTATAATCTTTACATTGGTAAATAAAGATGACATAGTATTTGTATCTACATATCTACTATGCCATATTTTATCTAATGGAATCATTCCTAATTCTTTTCTAAGTTTTTGAATTTTCTTTAATGCTTGGACTGTACATTCACAAATTAATCCTACTCCTTTTTTTGATAATGATTTTTTTATTAATTTTAATAATACTAATTGTGTAGTTTTTTCCATTATTGCCATTATCGATCTTTGGGTAATAATAAAATCATATTCTTTTTTATTGGATTTCAAAAAATCAATAAAATCGGAATTCACAAATTCACAATTTTTTATATTTCTTTTATTTGCTTTAAGAATTGCAACTTGAGAAAAATCTATTCCAGTATAATTACATTGAATTTTATTTTTTTTAAGTGATGAAATAATTTTTGATGCTAAAAAACCTGTTCCAGATCCGAGCTCAAGAATTTTAATAGATGATTTATTAATTTTATTAATTTCTAAAATAAGATTTTTAATTATTGAATCAATTTCTAATTTAAAAAAATTATCATCCTTCAGGATGGTATTTTTTTGAGATTCATTATAATATTCGTTCCAAACTTTTGTTAATTTTTTCATTAATAATATTTTAATTTTTAATTCAAATATAAGATAATCTATTTTACTTTAAATTATAATCTTCTATATTTTACATATTTCAATAAACAAATTATTGTTATTTTGAAGATAATAAAATATTCTAATTTTTTATAAGAGAAAGAAAATACAAATTAAAAGATTTAATACAAAACATTTTTAATATTCTTTTATGAATAATCTTGATAGCATGATGAGTGGGAAAGATAACATCATTGCAAATGATTGTATTTTTAGTGGAATTAGAGGAAAAAAAGGTAACATATCATTTGGAGATTATTGTACAATACATGAAAAATGTAGATTTTATACAACAAATGAATTCAAGATGGGCGATTATGGAATAATACACAATAATACTCTGTTCCAAGGTTACAAACCTTGTATCATAGGTCATAATGCATGGATCGGTCAAAATTCAATCATTAATGCAACTGATACATTGAATATTGGAAATAATTTTGCTATAGGTGCAAGTTCTAAAATATGGACTCATGCATTTCATGGAGATTTACTCTTAGGATGTAAGATTGCAGTTGGCATACCTGATTTTGAATCTAAATCTGGAGAAATTTCTATTGGTGATGATTTTTGGGGAATGGGACAGATAACTATTGGACCTGGAGTAAAGATTGGACATAAAGTGATAGCATTATCTAATTCCCTTATTACAAAAGATATTCCAAATAATACTATTGTGGGTGGTGTTCCAGCAAAACCTGTTGAAATTGATGGTGATTTCAAAGCTTACAAAAATCTTAATGAAAATGAAAAATTTAATTTAATGGAAAAGTTTGCGGTACAATTTTCACAAATTAAAAATGTCAAAATCGAGATTAATAGTAAAAATAAAATTCTAATTTTAGGAGATAAGGAAATAATTATCAATGTTGGAGAAAATATGGAAAGAGATGTAGATGTTAGTTATTTTGATATCATAAAAAGAACTTATACTAAAAAACATAATTATTTAGAAAAAGAATTTATGAATTTTATTATAGGTTATCGAGCAAGATTTACACCAGAATAAATTATATTATTATTTGAGATAATTAATTAAAATTTTTTTTATATGAATTGAAACGTACTAAATTTACTTATATCAATTATTCAGTGTCGTATTGATGATCTTACAAATATTTTCTTGATCTTCTTGTGTCAAATTTTTATGAAGTGGCAATGTTAATGCATTATTAAATAATTTTGTAGAATTTTCTAAATTTCCTACTTTTTTCATCTTTTTGTATGCTGGTTCAAGATGTAAAGCATATGTTCCAATTTGACTTTGTATATTTTCATCAGCTAATGCTTTTCTAATTTTATCGCGATATCCTTCTTTTTCTATATAGCAGGTATAAGATTGGAATGTTTGCCTTGTATTTTTACCTACATATGCTGGTTTAATATTTCCAATTTTTGATAATAATTCTTGGTAAATTTTTGCTTTTTCAATTCTATCTTCAATGATTTTCTCAATTTTTTTCATTTGAATTAGACCAATAGCACTTAATACATTTGATAATTTGTAATTTGATCCTATGGTTTCAAAAGAAGTTCCATGTGCTCCAAAATGTTTAAACGAAAAACATTTTTCTGCCATTTCATCATCATCTGTAGTTATCATTCCTCCCTCTCCTGTTGTAATTACTTTTCTAGGGTGGAAACTAAAACAAGAGTAATCTGCAATTTTTCCAACATAATTTTCACCAATTTTTGCACCTAAACTACATGCAGAATCTTCAAGACATTTTAAATCCAATTTTTTAGCCGTTTGATAGAGTTTGTTTTCTAATGGAACTCCAGCCCATGATACAGGAGAAAAAACTGTCATTTTTTCATCATATGCTTCATCAAGTATATCCGAAGTCATATTCATGCTTTCAAGATCCACATCAACTAGTACTGGAATCCCTCCAGCTAAAACTACTGCTTCAGCTGTAGCAGGATATGTATAATCAGGAATTATGACTTCTTGTCCTTTAATATTCAAACATTCTAATACTGTGTGAAGGCCTGTAGTGCACGAAGTAACTGCTATTGCATGTTTGACTCCTAAATAATCTGCAACTGATTTTTCAAATTCTTTTGTTGTACTACCTTCTGTCAGAAAGCCTGTAGCTACTACTTTTCTTATTTCATCTATTTCTTCTTCCCCTACATCTGGAATAGCTAGTGGAATGAGTTTTTTTTCAGTCACTAATTTGAAACGCTTTTTCTCTTGTATTAAGGTTAGTAAGCTTTTTTAGAAATCTACATCGATGTTTTTTATGAAAATACTGATTATTGGATCAGAAGGATTTGTAGGAAAAAATCTGGTTAAAGGATTGTCTGAAAAACATGATGTTTATACATCTGATCAACTTGATTCAAGCGCTCATCAAAATTATTCTCAATGTGATATTACAAATTATGAATCTGTAGAAAAAATAGTTAGAGAAGTAGATACTGTAATTCATCTTGCAGCCCACTCTTTAGTTTCTTCTCTTGACGGTTCTATTACCAATGCAAGTGTTAACATTATGGGATTACTTAATTTACTTGAGAGCTGTAGAAGAAATTCAGTCCCTAAAGTGATCTTTACCTCTGCTTCATCTCTTATAGGTGAGCCAAAATCTTTTCATGTGAATGAAAATCATCCACCAAAACCAAAAACTGCATACGGAATTACAAAATTAACTTCTGAACATTATTTGCATCTATATCATGAATTATATGATATAGATTATACTGTATTCAGATTTTTTAATATTTATGGTCCATTACAAAAAAATGGATTAATACCTTCTATTTTTCATAAAATTAAAAATAATGAACCTATTACAATTTTTGGAAAAGGAGATCAAATTCGTGATTATGTTTACATTGAAGATATTCTTCCATTTTTTGAAAAAGCATCTTCATCAGATATTGGTAAAAATATAGTTTTGAATATGGGTACTGGAAATGGAACAACAATACTTGAAATTGTAAAAAATATGTCTGAAATTATTGGAATCAAACCAAAAATTGAATATCAACCTACAAGAATTGGCGAGATAGGTAACTTTGTAGCTGATACCACATTATTACATCAAACATTTAACAACATACCTTCTACAGATGTAAAAATCGGTCTAAGGAAAACAATCGATTGGCTAAAAAGTAACTAATCATGTCTTAGTATGATTAATTTACTACATTTTTTTCAAATGATTATAATTGGTTCCTAATAATCACAAAAAAATTTTGGCGAAACATGTATTCGCGATATATGGTCTTGGGAATGTTGGAGGTTCAATAGCTGCTGTTTGGCTTAGAGCAGGGGCTAAAATTATTGGAGTTGATATATCTGATATTCTCTTAAATAAAATTAAAAATGGAAATTCTCATAAAAAAGAACCATTATTATCTGAAACATTTACAGATGCATTAAAGAAAGGTACACTCACTCTTTCATCAAATGGAGTATATGCATCAAAAAAATCATCTATTAAAATTATTGCAGTTCCTGTTGGATTAAAAAATAAAAAAGTTGATCTGAAGGCTGTAATTCAGGTAACTAAAGACATATCAAAAGGCCTAAAAAAAGGCGATACTGTAATTTTATCTCCTTCTCTTCCACCTCGAACCACGTCGGACATAGTTTTACCAATTCTTGAAAAAGGGAGTAAATTAAAAGGCGAAAAGGATTTTTATCTAATTTACAATCCTGAAAGAATTTTTGAGGGTAGAGCAGTACAAGATATAGAAAAAAATTATCCGGCGATAATTTCTGGACTTGGACCAAAAAGTTTGAAAATCGCAGAAAATCTTTTTGGTATGATCTCTAAAAAAGGTGTTTTAAAAATGGCTACTTTAGCTGAAGCTGAAGCTGAAAAATTATTTGAGGGAGTATACAGAGATGTTAATATTGCACTTGCAAATGAATTGGCAGATTACTGTGAAAGAATTGGAATAAATTTCTGGGAAACTCGCAAGGGTGCAAATTCGCAGCCTTTTTGCCACTTACATTATCCTGGAACAGGTGTAGGTGGATTTTGTATTCCGATCTACCCACGTATTATCATAGAAGATGCGGATAAAGTTGGAAAGACAATGAGTCTTTTACAATATTCTAGAAAAATCAATGATAATATGCCAAAAAAATGTGTTCAAGATGCAGTAAATTTACTTTTAAAAAATAAGATTAAACTAAAAAATGCAAAAATTGCTGTGCTTGGATTAGGTTTTAGAGGAGACGTTACTGATACAAGACTATCACCTACATATGATGTAGTAAATGAATTTATCAAAAAGGGATGTAATGTTATTATTCATGATCCATATATTTTTCAAGATAAAAATCTACCAAAATCTGTTCCTCTTTCAAAAAATTTAAAGTATGTTACAAAGGATGCTAATCTGATATTCATTTCTTCAGATCATAAAATCTATTCAAAACTCACTTCAAGATCATTTTCAAAAAGAAAGAAGCCTATCCTGTTTTTCGATGGCAGAAATATTCTCTCTAAGAAGAATTTTACATCTGCTAAGATCCAGACAATAGGTAATGGTTAACCAGTTAATTCTCAGTTTTTATTCTATCAAATTCTTCAAAATCTATACGATAAATCTTTACTAGGTAATCATAACTATAATCCTTAGAACTAAACTCTTTGATTAAAAATGGATATTTCTCTGTTTCATAAAAAATATCATTAAATAATTTTGGACTTTTATCCCCACCATCTAAAACTAGATGTGTAACACCAGAAATTTTAGCCTGTTCGATATATTCATTCATAGTATCGAATGTAGCTCGTATTTGAATAGGACCTGATGGATGATATTTATCACTATTTACTGGAAATTCATCAATTTGATTTAATTTAACAAGACCAAGATATCCAGCTTCTTGACCATACAGGTAAATTCCTTCTGCCCGATCTGAAATTAACTTAGCCATATTATAAGCCTCTAATTCATGTTCTACATCAATATCTTTCACATCCAAATAATATACGGCGATTACAACAAAACTCGAAATTATTATAACCGACAAAATTTTTTCTTTATGAAACCGCTCGAATATTTTTTTTATGGTGTAAATAGCCGCTATACAAAATAATGGGTATAATGGAAAAAGAAATCTTGAATCGGATGCAAGAGCATATGAATATACAGCTGGTATGAGTAAGGAAAATCCTATTATCAATAATGCTTTATCTTGTTTTTGATTATTCTTAATTAGTAGCATGATACCCAACGGAACAAAAAAGATCAGGTAAGAAACCATAGACAATGCAAGAAACCTGAATAAATTTTCTATACCTGAGACAACAAGAGAAAATATACCAACGTATTCTCCTTTTTCACTATATGCTTCATGCTCAATATTTTGAATAATTTTTCCTGTAAAACCATCATCATAATTTTCCTGCATTCTTAATACTGATGTTGGCAGTAAAATTATTACAAAAATTAAGATCAGACAAAAATATAGAGGAATTTTTTTCTTAACATCCTTTTGATAAAGAAAGTAAACTATAGAAAATGCAGGTAGTAAAATTATACCTTCAAATCGTATAAGAGTTGCAAGTCCAATTAAGGCGAATGATAAACAAGCAAATTTGTCAGTGTTTTTTAATAAGAATACTAGTGCAAAAACGATAGTTAGTATGTAAAGTGGTTCTGTAATACCAAATAAAGAATTTTGAATAATTCTTGGCTCTAAAACAAAAATAGCCGCTCCCAATAATGCATACTGTTTTGCAAAAAATTGTTTGCCCAAAAGATAAACTGGAATTATTGTTATCACAGATAGTATGATGGATACATATCTTTGTAATGCCATATAATCCATAAAATTGGTTGATTGAAATGTTGAAAATATAATTGATAAAAATCCAGGCCATCCACTATTACTTTCACGATAAAAAATTTCTGTTTCTCCTAGAGTCATATCAATTGCATTTCTAAAATAAATAAAATTATCTGAGTTTAATGGGATTTCTGTGTGTAGAAATGCCAATCTGACAATTAATGCAACTCCACCAATTATGAGCAAAAAAAGATAAATATTATCTAGAAAAAACCATTTTTTCTGATATTTAGGATCCTTGTCGTTTTTATTCAAATTACTGTGCTAAAATGTCAGTCAGCCTATAATTTAGTTTGACTATGTAATTATAAGCTAAAACGTAGAAAATTGTATATCACGAAATATGTTAATTTTTCATCACTGAGATTTGTTTTGTAAATATTTACTAAACGATGTGAATTGAAAGTTTTCTAGAATCTCATCCATTTTTGGATATGCTTTTTCTATATTATGATAGGTGACAAATTCATCTTTTTTACTCATTGATATTTTAGGGAAGAATTCAGGAGTTAATTCCCATGAATGTATATAGAATGTGGCAGGAATGTTAAGATCTTCATACTTTCTAATTGCATTTTTTATGATTCTCATAGGTAGTGTTCGTAAATAAAAACCTCCGCCGGCAGGTATTTTTTTCCCTAAAAATTTGGTTACAAGCAACGGGAATTCTAACATCTCAGAACCTGGATCATCATTTTCTATAGAGGAACTCGAGATCCTGTAAGGTTCTATCAAAGCATTAGGTAATCCATACATTTTACCCTTAGCTGGAACTACACTACTATCATATTGATACCCACATTCACGTAACAGATCAATTGCCCATGAGCTTGTATCATTGAGTGAAAAAGTTGGAGCCCTAAATCCCTTTGATTTTCCAGAAGTTAATTTTTCAAAGTTTTTAATTTCATCTGAAAATTTCTCTTTATATCCTTCTGAATCTAATCTAGTATGATACATTGTATGAAATGCAATTTCATGTCCTCCATCCAAAATTTTATCTTGTAGATCTGGTTTGACTAATAATAACTCTCCAACTAGAAAAAATGTAGCAAGTGTTTCTTTCTTTCTTAATAATTCTAATATTTTATCTATACCATTGATCACTGTAGGATTTTTATCTTTACCAGAAATATATGGTTTCATTAATTCTGGATGATACCAGTCTTCAAAATCAATTCCTAAAAGATTCAATTTATCCTTTTAACGATTTATTTTTTTTATTACTCTGGCGGGATTTCCTACTGCAACACAGTAATCAGGTATATCTTGAACTACAACACTCCTTGGCGAAATTATAGAATTTTCACCTATTGTTACTCCTGCAATAACTATAGCGCCAGGATTGATTACAGCACCAGATTTTATGTTTACGCGTTCTACTTTTCTTGGATATTCTCCTCTTTTT
>Ga0315318_10001027_pt1 | contig 12023 bp, 13 predicted proteins | sample M1200m3416metaG_FD_203703 | JGI IMG/M metagenome (GOLD analysis project Ga0315318, IMG submission 203703) | Ammonia-oxidizing marine archaeal communities from Monterey Bay, California, United States - M1 200m 3416 | ecosystem: Environmental > Aquatic > Marine > Coastal | place: USA: California... | reverse complement strand
AAAGTAAACTTTTAGGTTATTTACTGCTAGGTCTATTATAGCTGTAGCTTCTTCTTCATCTTGAACATTACCTGCGGCAATAAAACTATCTGTAAAGATGTTTAATGCCCATTGGGGTAATTCACGTCTTTTGCTTGGAATAAATTCTTTAACTTCGTTTTCAAACCACTCTACTAATGGATGATCTGCGCCACCAGAAGAAGCTGAAAAATCATGGAAGGCACCAGTCATTTTGTTCTTACCCGAGATAACATCAAATCCATATATAGGACCGTCATTATTTAATACAGGAAAACAGCATACGTGCATCATCCAAAGACCTTTTGACTCACGTGCATCTACTACGTCAATATGAGCTCTACGTATATTATCATTAGCCCATACTCTATTAATCCAGCCTCCGTCGGGCTGATTAAAATGATCCATACCTGGTTCTTGTATTTCTTTAGCTTGTTCTTCAAAGATGCTAATAATATCTTCTTGACTTTGTATTAGTTTATTCCATAGTACGCTCATATTAAAAATCCCAGTAAAAATATTGTGTTCCTGTCCGAGGAACTTGTTTGGCCCATTCGCCGTCTATTACAACACCACTTGGACTACTTGTAGGCCCATCATAAAATTCGCCATTAATATGATATATATTATCAACAGTTATAATTGGAAGTTGTGAATTATGACTGACCATTCTTAAATGGGCATTGTGCCAATCATCATATAAATTGTCTCTAACATTTCCTCTAGCCCCATTAGAACTGTGAACTAAAAGGTTCACACCTTGTTTCTCTGCTATGTGGGGTATGCTCTGAACACCAGATGGCCATAAATCATTACATATTAATCCAACTACATTAACATATTGACGACCAGTGTCAGAATTACCAAGTAATCTATATACCTTAATTCCGTCTTTTACAATGTCGTTCATTAAAAAAGACTCGTCTGGTTTAACACCATGAGTCTTATTAGCCGCTCCTAAAAAACAACCTTGTCTATCATAAAATCTAATTTGATTTCTTCTAATGTCACCTATATCTTCTTTTTCAACCCAAAGGGTTCCTAGGCATAAACCAAGTTCTTTTTCTTTAGCATATTTTTCAATGTCAGCAAGTCCTTTAACAGTTGCGTCAATATCAAACTCTGCTAGGTATCCACTTAAAGATCCTTCTGGAGTTACAAGAAAATCACAGTCGTTATCTACAGACCAGTCAATTGCTTGTTTAATAGTAATAAGATTTTTATCGACATCTTTAGAACAAGGTATTTGTGCACCAGCTATTCTCATCTATGTATCCATTTTCTATTTTCTATTCCAGGGTAAGAATCTTTTCTATCTTTGTCTTTTATTAGATTAATATGTTTTAAAGCCTCGTCTTCATTCATATCCCAAGTCTTAGTTCCTATTCCAGTTGCGTATGCCCATAATTTCCAATTCCATTCATGAAAAAGTCCGGTAGCTCTAGGATAGTATTGTTTCTGATGGGTATGAGTTGCTGTTATTTTAAGAGCTTTAAGGGAATTAAATAAAGATTCTGTGGCATCATATTTTTCTGCAACTAACTTCCAGAAAGCACCGGTTCGTGGATTATTAAAATAGTGTAATCCTATAAAGTCTATTGTGTTCTGGTAAGTAAATGCAAGTACGTCATTATAAGCATTTCGGTCAGTATCTGTATATTCCCCATGTACTAAACAACTTGCAAGTGGAGCCATACTAAGAGTCATTAAACCTAGTCCAGATGATTCTAATGGTTCAACAAATCCGCTAGACAATCCTACTGGAATAACATTACCTCGCCAATTTTTTGCATTATATTCTGGAGTAAATTTTATGTGATTAAATTCACCTGTTCTTAATCTATCTTTACCCCAATGTTGTACAAAGGCATCTTCAGCTTCTTGTTTTGTTGTAATCGTATTGTTGTAACATAATCCACTACCTATTCTGTCTTTAATAGGAGTTTTCCAAATCCAACCTAAGTCGTGGGCAGTAGCGTCTACGTATGGGTGTTGAGGTTCTTCGTCATCTTTGTAATTAATTTGACTAGCAACTGCTGAATTAATATACAGCATATCACTATGATCACGCCAGTCACTTCCTTCTATTGCATTTGATAATAGTTTTTTAAATCCAGTACAATCTATAAACACATCAGCATGAATAGTACTGCCGTCTTCTAATATTAAATGATCAACATTACCATTTTTAATAACAGGTTTGTCTATATGTTTTTTAATATGTGTTAAGTATGGATATTTTTTATTACACCATTTACTTAAAAAGTTTGCTAACTTTATTGCATCTAAATTGTAAGCTACTCCGTGAGCCCCTGAGTCAGGACCACCTAGTGTTGCTGTAGAAGGAATCTTTTTATCTTCTACAGAAATTTCCCACCAAGCCGCACACGTTGAATAAAAGTCTGGTTTTGTAATGTTCGCTTTTAGAGCCAAGTCAAGTAAATCATAATGGTGCTCGTCTTCGCCTAAAATTACAGGGACTAAGAACGGTGCCCATATATCTAAGCCATCGGCAAACCAATTAGTAAACTTTGTTCCTAGTTTAATCGTGGCATCACATTCTTTTGTCCATAATTCAAAAGGAATGTTGCATTCGTTAGTAAGGAATTTGTCAAATCCTAATAATGTTGCTTCACCTACTCCAATGATTGGAATATTAGGACTTTCAACTAATGTAACTTTTATATCAGATGGAAAAAGATGTAGAGCATGAGCGGCCGTTAACCAACCTGATGAACCGCCACCTGCTATACATATTGATTTAACTTGATGACTTGACATAGGGCAACATCTCTCGAAATGTTTGAGTAGCAAATTCAAAACAAATTTTCGATTCATCAGCCATATCGTCTGTTAGCCGTTCACGTATTTTTGCTTTTAAAGTATCAGGCTCTTTAAATTTATATAGTCGCCCTTCACCTGGTACTTTTAATGCTATCATCTTGCCCCCACTTAAATCACCCATGTGTCTTGTGTAGACGTGTGCAAATAGTTTTACTTCATCGTCTTGTATTCCACGAATATGATCTAAGTATTTTTTAGTAACATCGAGCATAGGCGCTGGTTCATCAGAAGTCCATAATTCTTTATAGTCTTCATGAATAGCTGGTGCCCTACGTATATCTGGTAAGTCGTTTAACAATCCTTTAGCCCCTGCAAGTGCTTCTAGCACATCATACATTGGATGTTGATTTGCTAAAAACATCGCATAAAGCTCAGGATCAATTTCTCCAGACATTAAAACTTTGACAAAACTTTGTCGTTCAGCGTTACCGTGAACATCTTTTGTTAATTCTTTTAAACTCATTGTTTCTCCACTTTTATTTGTAGAGGAAATCCATGTGTACGGCTCAAATTAGTTGCTTCAACACCTTTTTGTTCTGCAATTTCGTAAGTATATACACCTACAATTGCAGAGCCTTCTTCATGTATCTTAACTGTAAGATCACGTGCAGTAGTGTCGGAGTGTTTAAAGATTTGGATAAGAACATCTATAACAAATTCCATAGGAGTTGCATTATCATTTAAGAAAATGACTTTATATAAGTCAGGTTCAAGAATCTTTTGCCTAATTTTTTCGTCGATCTCTACATCCATAACATTACTTATCATTCGACGTCTCCTTGTAACGCATTTGTTGGTGGGTTACTTCTTATCTACTTCTTCAAAATCCGCATCAACAACGTCGTCATTCGTTTCCTCTTTTGTTGGTTCTTTTTCAGCCTCTTGCTGACTCTTATATATAGCTTCACCCAGCTTCATAGACGCTTGACTTAGATCCTGTGTTTTTTGTTTAATTGCTTCAACATCAGTTTCGTCTTTTAAGGTGTCCTGTAAGCTTCTTAGAGCTGTCTGTATAGCTTCTTTGTCTTCAGCTGTTACTTTGTCACCATGTTCTTCTAATGACTTCTCTGTAGCATGAATAAGACCATCTGCACTATTACGCACATCTACTTCTTCACGTTTCTTTTTATCAGCTTCTTTATTAGCGTCAGCTTCTTTAACCATATTATCAATTTCAGCATCACTTAATCCGCCTGATGCTTGAATTTGGATAGATTGTTCTTTACCAGTTCCTTTATCTTTGGCTGAAACATTAACAATGCCATTTGCATCAATATCAAAAGTAACTTCAATTTGTGGAATGCCTCTTGGTGCTGGTGGAATTCCTACTAGATCAAAGTTTCCTAATAGTTTATTGTCAGCGGCCATTTCACGTTCACCTTGTACAACTTTAATTGTAACAGCTGATTGATTATTTTCAGCAGTAGAAAACGTTTGGCTTTTCTTTGTAGGTATTGTTGTGTTCTTATCAATAAGTTTTGTAGCTACACCACCTAGTGTTTCAATACCAAGTGATAAAGGAGTTACGTCTAATAGTAACACATCTTTAACATCACCTTGTAATACACCAGCCTGGATTGCGGCTCCAAGAGCAACAACTTCATCTGGGTTAACACCTTTGTGAGGTTCTTTACCAAAAAAGTTTTTAACAGTTTCTTGTACCTTAGGCATTCTAGTCATTCCGCCAACAAGAACTACTTCGTCAATCTCACTAGCTTTATAACCTGAATCCTTTAGTGCAGTTTTACAAGGAGCAAGGGTTCTTGCAATTAGTTTTTCAACTAGTGCTTCGTATTTTGCTCTTGTAATTTTTACGTTTAAGTGTTTAGGTCCTGATTTGTCAGCAGTTATAAATGGTAGATTAACTTCTGTTTCTATAGTAGAAGAAAGTTCAATCTTTGCTTTTTCTGCCGCTTCTCTTAATCTTTGAATAACAAGTTTGTCATTCATTAAATCAACGCCTTGGTCTTTCTTAAATTCACTCGCGATGTAATCAATTAAAACTTTATCAAAGTCTTCACCACCTAATGATGTATCACCATTAGTTGATTTAACTTCAAATACACTCTCGCCAGTTTCTAAGATAGATACGTCAAATGTACCACCACCTAAGTCATATACAGCAATTTTTTGGTCTGCTTTTTTGTCTAATCCATAAGCAAGTGCCGCCGCAGTAGGTTCGTTAACAATACGTTCAACTTCAAGTCCTGCAATTTTACCTGCGTCTTTTGTTGCTTGGCGTTGTGCGTCATTAAAGTATGCAGGTACTGTAATTACTGCTTTAGTAACTTCTTGACCTAAATACTTTTCTGCTGTTTCTTTCATTTTTTGTAAAGTAAAAGCAGATATTTGTGATGGTGAATACTTCTTACCTTTTGATTCAATCCAAGCATCACCTTTATTATCTACAATCTTAACTGGAGAGTTTTTAATATCTTCTTTAAGTGCAGAATCATTAAAACGTCTACCAATTAATCTTTTAATAGCAAAGATTGTATTTTCTGGATTTGTTACTGATTGTCTTTTTGCTGATGCTCCAACAAGATGTCCGTCTTTGTCGTCAAAAGATACAACCGACGGTGTAGTTCTTGTACCTTCTTCATTTTCAACAACCTTAGCATCTCCGCCTGACATAAGTGCCACGCACGAGTTTGTAGTCCCAAGGTCTATTCCAATTATTTTACTCATAGTTTATTTCTCCCGTTAATCGAGAGTGACGCCCTGATATTAAACCAAGACGCCACTATCGTTATCACTTATTTTATAGTGATTGTTCTTGGTTTTTTGTTTTCAGGAATTATACGTTCTAATGTTACACGTAAAAGTCCATCCTTCAACTCAGCGCCTTTAATTTCTACGTCATCAGCAATCGTAAAGGTCTTAGAAAAGAACCTCTTAGAAATACCTCTGTGTAGAACACCGCCATTAATATCTTCTTGTTCAGTTTTAGACTCGGCTTCGTGATTGGACTTAACTGTTAACATACCATCTTTGTATGCAACGTCAATATCCTTTTTACTAAAGCCAGCCAAAGCCAATTCAAGATCATAGGTGTAATCACCTGTCTTTACGATATTGTATGGTGGATAGTTAGTGGCGTTACCATTAAAGAAATGATCGTCTCCCATCATTCTTTCGAAATGATCGAATACGTTATCAAAACCAATTGTAACGGGTCGTAGTTGATTAAAAATGTTGATAGGGGTTAGATTTCTAGTCATAGCTTTTTCTCCTTTTGTTAAGCAAGTTAAATGTAAAAGTCCCTCTATCGGCAACTCTTACAACATAAGTATTTATCATACTTGTACATAATATAAGCTGTTTTAGACGAAAATGCAAGTCTTTTGTTAACCAAAACTAAGAGTATTGGTTGAATACAGTATTAACTGGCGTATTACAACGTACGAAAGTAGTACATTTAGGCATATCTTTTATACGTCTAGCACCTATATATGTACAAGCACTACGCACACCACCTAGTATTTCAACAAGGCTATCTTCTACAGGTCCTCTGTGAGGTATACTAACTGTTTTACCTTCTGCACCTCTATAACCATCTTTACGAGAACCATGAACTTCCATAGCACGATCTGAAGCCATACCATAAAATTCTACTTTGCCACCTACTACTTGTCCTTCAGATTCGTCATGACCTGCTAACATTCCGCCTAGCATAACAAAGTGAGCACCAGCACCAAAGGCTTTAGCAACATCTCCTGGATATACACATCCACCGTCTGCAATAACGTGTCCACCAATACCATTAGCCGCATCAGCACATTCCATTACGCCGGATAGTTGTGGAACTCCTACGCCAGTCATTAATCTTGTTGTGCATACTGATCCAGGACCAATACCACACTTAACAATGTCTGCTCCACGTAAAATAAGTTCTTCAGTCATTTCTGCTGTTATTACATTACCAGCAATTAGAGTTTTATCAGGCCATTTGTTTCTAATGCTTTCTACAAATTCACCAAAGTTTTCGTGATAGCCATTTGCAACGTCAACGCAAATAAATGGAATGTCTGGATACTTCTCTAATACTGTGGTCATTGTAGTATAATCTACTGAATCTTTATCCCAGATTGCTCCAGTTCCAGCACATACACTTACATTACCTAGTTCTAATCCTGAGTTTACAGCTTCTTGCCAATCGTCAACTGTATAATGCTTTTTAATAATTGTAAGCATCTTATGTTTTTGAAATACTTTAGCCATAGCAAACGTACCAACGCCATCCATATTAGATGCCATAACTGGTACACCAGTCCATGTACGTCCACTATTGTGAAACTTAAATGTTCTTGTTAAATCAACATCTCTTCGACTTGTTAATTTACTACGTTTTGGTTTAAACAAAACATCTGTATAGTCTAGTTTTATGTCTTCTTCAATTCTCATTTATCAACTCCATAATTAAATGATAATGCAATTCGTTCTTTGTTGCTCTTATTTACTGTTACACCGTGTTTAATCCAACTAGGAAATATAAGTAACATTCCTGTTACAGGTTTATATGTTGCTTCACTACTTGTTATATTGTTATATTTTTCCATATTTTCTGGAATATAATATTCAGCATCGTCGTCTCTAAAAAATTTTATATTCGATGTATTTTCATCTGGTATATCAATATAAAAAACTCCTGACAGCATAGCGTCTGGATGATTATGGACTTGATGCGATGAGCCATACCCATTTACATTAATCCAAAAGTTTTGAAATTTTAATTCTGGAAAATCAATTTCTTTACATACAAAATTAACTTCTTTATCAAGCTCAGCCTTAAGAGCAAGTATGCCATCTTTAAGATGCTCTTCTACTGTTTCAATACTTTCAATGCTCCGACCGTGCCAGCCACCTTCATTACTGTTACTAGAATATTCTGGATTCGGTTCTAATGATTTCCAATGTAATGCTGTTTCTTTTAAAAACTTTCGGTCAATACTTTCATTTAGGCCTGCATATACTATACTTGGAAACCACAATGTAGCTTTTAATGTCATATTTAATATCCGTCATACTCCATGCGTTTCTTTAATTCTTTTTTGTGTCTAGCTTTACTAGACGCTTTAGCTTTTTTACGTTTCTCACTTGGTTTTTCATAGTATTGTCGTTCTGCGTATGCTACAAGAATTCCGTCGTCAGTAACTTTTTTCTTTAATTTTCTTAGAGCCTTTTCTACATTGTTATTTTGAACAAAAACTTCTAATCCTCTAGTCCTTCGATTTTGGTGTTGCAAAGTAATTTACTCCTTCAGCAAATTGCTTGACTTCATATATTCTATTACTATTAAGTATATTATACGGCATTTGCATATCCTTTGTCAAGTAGTATGTTTTGTCAAAACTTAACAAATATCCAACTAACCAAGTCAAGTCTTTAGTATTGTCAATGTCAATAATAACGTAATCAACTAAATGACAAACATCAATACACCAAGAAACATTGTCTTCTTTAGCTGTTTCTTCCATAAGATATAAATTAACAGTTTTTTGGATTTCTTTAAAAATGTCATTGAACTGTGATTTAATGATATCGCTAGGGTTCACTAAAAGAAAACTTAATTCCTTTGTGTACAATTTATCTGGCGGCGTGATTAGATTAATAACCGGCTTTGACATAGTGTTATTACTTATTAGGTTTTATTTTGTTCCAAACAGATTCTTGGTTCTGTTCAGCATTTTGAACATACTCTGGTTCAATTACTTCTGTGTAGTAGTCTCGTCCTCGGCTTCGTGCGTTTTGTTTAGAAGTTGCTTGTTGCTTACCTTTGTGTAGTAATTGGTGCTTTCGAACTTTTTTTTTTGATCTTCTTGTTCTGCGGCTTCGTTAGCACTATCAATAAAGTCGTTCCATTTATCTACGTTATCAACTTCTTCTGTTGCTTCATCTAGTTCATTGATTGGTTCTAACTCGTCTTGCATTTTTTCTGATTCAGTTTTTGTTTTCTTAACTTTCATATCCTGGTAATCTCTTTCCCAAGGAAATTCTGAAATCTTGCCAACTGCGTAAGCTACCTTTTGAGTTTTAATTAATTCTTTAGGATTGTCGCCCTTCCATTGTGCTTTAGCCTTTTTCCATTCTTCGTCACTTTCATCTAACTGTTCAATTTCTTCCTCGGACAGTTTAGGTACAAAGGGTTCAGCGTCAAAATCAAACTCTGTTTGTCTTGGGTCAGGTTCAAATACTTCTTTAGCTTCTTGTAAATCTAATTCCATTTGAACTGGTGCATCTTTATATACAGTTTCAACTTCTGGTTTACGTTCTGCTTCTTCTTTAGTAATTCCTGCGTTACGATATTCTTCTTCTTCGGTCATTGGAGTCATATCGTATTTTATTTCATCTTCGTCAAAGCCATCTTCAGGCTGAACCGGTGCTGGTGGCTCTGGATCGTCGTCAGGATCGTCTTTTGGGTCATTACCATCACTCGGTGGAATATAACCTCCAACAACTCCGCCCCAACTTGGTTCACGTCTGTACATAAATGAATATTGACTTGCAATTAATAGTAAGACTGCTAATGGGTCAAATACAAAGATAATAACAATAATAACCCAACGAACAGCTCTTTCTAGTAAGTTTGCATCTGCTTCTTGTCCGTAAACAAATTCAGCAATATATTTAATTGGACCAACGTCTGCTTCTAGCTGTCTAAATGTTTTTTCGAATACTGCTTTTTCTTCACGTATAGTATCAACTTTTACAGTTTCTACGTCAATAAAGCCTTCTAGTTCTGTTATACGTCCATCAATATCTGCTGTCTTAACATTTGCTTGACCACGTAAGTTTGCTATACGTTTTTGAATGTCAGTTACTTGTGCGTTATATGTTGCATCTATTCTTGCTAGTGTTGTTGTTAATGTTTTTCTAACTTCGTCAATTTTAACATCAATAGCATCTAATTTTGTATTAAGGTTTTTATTAATACTTTTAATTTCTCGTTGTGCCGCACTTGCTACAGATAGTTCATTTGCTTTTGCTTTTTCTGTTGCATCTTCTAATTTTTTAGCACCACCAAATGACTCTTCAAACTTCTTTTGTGCCGCGGCAATATCTGCTTCTTTACGTGCTTTCGCTTGATCTAAACGATCGTTTTGTAATTTAATTTCTCTATCTGCTTGTGTTTGTGCAGATTCTTTGTCGTTAGTTAATAATTGAATATCACTATTAGCTTGATCGTTAGCAAGTTTCTTTTCTTCGTTAATACGTGCATAGACTTTACTTAATGCATCTTGTTCTTTTTCGATCAGTGTATCAACACGAACATTGTCACCTTTTAATAAGCGATCTATCTCTGATGTCCAACGATCAACTTTAGCAGTTGAACGTATCATTTTTTCTTCTAAGGAATCAATTTGAGCGACTTGCTCTATGCTCATGCTTGTTTGTTCAATATGGGCTTTGGATAGATAACCAAAGATACCCATAGATGTAATAAACATTAAAACAACTACAGCAACGGCTAGGTAAGTTTTAAGCCACCAGACTGCACGGTTCCAATTTCGGTGTAACCAAACAGCGGTAACTAATTTACCAACCTCTAAGGACACACCCATTATGACAATAGGAATTACAGCGGCCGCAAAAATTGCCGCCAAACCAGCGACACTATAATAAATGGCTACTGCACTAATGGTTAATGCAGACAAGAATGTTAGAATTGCTAAAAACATTTTTTCTCCCTATACGACTAGGGAGTTCATTCTCCCTGATACTATATTTATCTGGAGTGGTCTTAACAGAAATATGGTTAGTTTATCAATACCGGACAAAACGCCACCCAATATGACCGGTTTCTCTACAAGCTGTTTCTTTAAAATCACGCATTTTGCCTTTATAATTTAGTCTAGATAATACAACTCTGCAATAGCCACTGCCTTGTGGATATGTTGATACTACCATTACTGTTCCGTTAGTACCAGTTTGGTTATTATACCAACTAGTGGAATCACCATTATCAATATTATCTAATGCAAAGTACATAGCCTGTTCTTGTGAAGCTCTATCAACTTCTGGCAACTTATACCAATGCCATTTAGTAAAGTTAACAAGAACACTTACATAGCTATTATTGGGTTGATACGTCGATTGCACACTTGATGTCGTGCTGTGGCTATCTGAATAAGATGTAATTTTATCCCCAGTTGAGCTACAACCTGTAGCAAAACTAATAAGGAGACTTAACAATATACCATTTCGAAGTTTCATAGCTATCTCCTTTAAATAAACAAGCGAATCCTCTTTTGTCGACCATTCGACCGTTCAATCTTATTTTATACCAATGTTCACGACACTCTTTACCAAGCCCCATTTTAGGTGGCATTAGTTTTTTAACAACATCGTCGTTGCATTCGGTTACTTTAATCTCTTTCAGCACACCATTTTCTGTAACCATAATTTTATTGGTTGTACAGTATTGGTGGCCTGATTCTTGTAATGTAAGTTTCTTGTTATTTGCACAAGCACTCATTACTAGACAAGCCGAAATAATCAGAAGTGTTTTGTAAAATGGATTATCCATTTCGTTACTCCTTTATAATTGTTTCGCAGAATCGTTAATGCTATTAGTATCTATTTTGGTTGCTTTTGCTTTAGCTTCAGATACCAAAGAATCAATAATACTCTTCTCAACCTTAACCATTACAAAGTAGTGGTATACACCATTTCGTTTGTATAGGTATCCTTCAGTTTGAGAATAATGTCTAACTGCGGTGTCAGTAATCTTATTAACAATAAGCATCTGACTTTGAGTTGAGCTAGTAAGAGAATCTTCACTACCTGCATCATTATACTCGATAGTAGTTCGCTTATTAACTTCACCGTTGATCCGGTCAGCAATTTTGGTTTTTGCTATTTGGGTAGCTTTATCATAAGCCGCTTCTTTAAAGCCACTTACTGATCCACCACAAGCGTAATAAAAATCTTCGCTCCACCAAAACCAACCTTCTGTTCCGGTATCCTTGCAGTTCATGTACCAAGTTGGTACAACATCTTTTTCACGTTCTACAACGTGTGTTACAGTACTACACGCAGACATAAAAAGTAATATTGTACTTAATATTCCAAGTGTTTTTAGTTTGCCTTTCATTTTAGCCTCCATGAGCTTGTGTTTAAGGTATAGTTCATTATGCATATAGTATAACAAACAAAAGAGA
>Ga0315318_10001023_pt1 | contig 12040 bp, 14 predicted proteins | sample M1200m3416metaG_FD_203703 | JGI IMG/M metagenome (GOLD analysis project Ga0315318, IMG submission 203703) | Ammonia-oxidizing marine archaeal communities from Monterey Bay, California, United States - M1 200m 3416 | ecosystem: Environmental > Aquatic > Marine > Coastal | place: USA: California... | reverse complement strand
GTATGTTCTGGTTTTACATCAAATGAGTCTTGGAAAATTATTGGTCCTTGATCAAGATTCTCTGTTACATAATGAGATGTGACACCAATGATCTTTGTTCCTCTTTCATATGCTTGTGTGTATGCCATTGCTCCTGGAAATGCAGGTAGTAATGAAGGATGTATATTTATTATTCTGTTTGGATATCTCCAAACAAAATTTGGTGTTAAGATTCTCATATATCTTGCTAGTGCAATTAAATCTATATCATATTTTTTACAAACTCCAATAATTTTTGATTCAGCTTTATCTTGATTTTTTTCATCAATCAATACAAATGGTATCTTTGCTTTTTTTGTGATTGATAATAAAGTATTTTCTGTACCGATCACCACTGAAATTTTTCCTTTGAGTTCTTTTTTTGTTTGTGCACGAATTAGTGTTTGAAGACAATGAGGTTCTTTTGTTACAAATACTGCTATATTTTTCTGTGAATTTGATTCATGATGTGTGTTAACTTCCATGTGTAATTGTTTGCCTAGTTTTTCTAAATCAGAATCAAATCTCTTAATGTCGATCTTTTTTGTGAATGATGCTTCCAAATACATGCCAAAAAGACCTTTGATGACATTTTGATTGACTCTTTCTAGGTTACCCTTTCGTTCAAAAACAAAATTTGTAAAATTAGCTACAATTCCTTCCTTATCTTTCCCTACTACTGTAATTCCGATTAATGTTTTTTTCAATGCCGACATTGTTGTTTAATCTCATATATGCTTAAGGTATTTTGTAAAAAAAACCGAATAATGCGGGTGGTGGGATTCGAACCCACGAACTCCTAAGAGACAGGGTCCTAAACCCTGCGCCTTTGACCAGGCTGGGCGACACCCGCAAGCATTGTGCAACAACAGACAAATTTATCGTTTTTGAATTGGAAATATGAAAAAATTATTTGGGACAAATGGCGTTCGTGGTGTTTTTTCTGAGGACTTTACACTAGAATTTGTTAATGATCTTGTAATGTCATTCGCAACTTATTTCAAAAAAGGAAAAATCTTGGTAGGATATGATGGCAGACATTCTAGTCCAATTGTTGCAAAAATTGTTTCTTCAGCATTAAATTATTCAGGTCTTGATTGCTATATGGCTGGACTTGTACCTACTCCTTGTTTAGAGTATGCAACAAAAAAACTAGGTTACGATGGTGGACTAATGATAACTGCATCTCATAATCCTCCTCAGTATAATGGAATCAAACTTGTAGCATTTGATGGTGTTGAAATATCTCGTGAAGATGAACAAAAAATTGAGCAAATTTTTAATGAAAAAAATTGGAATACTGTTGGTACTTTTGGTAAAACATTTGAAGAAAATAACGTCATTTCTACATATATTGATGGAATAGTCTCTTTACTTGGCATAGATATGATTAGAGATAAAAAATTCAAAGTATGTCTAGATCTTGGTAATGGTGCACAATCTATCACTGCAAAAAAATTATGTGAAAAATTGGGATGTGATGTTAATACAATTAATGAAACAATTGATGGTGATTTTCCTGGACGCGGTTCTGAACCTACTCCTCAAAACCTCAATGAATTATCAAAATTAGTTGTTGATACAAATTCAGATTTTGGAATTGCATTTGATGGTGATGGTGACAGAAGCATATTCTGTGATGAAAATGGAAAAATTCTAACTGGTGATAGTTCTGCTCTTTTACTATGTGATTATCTTTTGAAACAATATCCAAACTCACAAGTTGTAACCTGCTTAAATTCTGGAAAAACTATTGAAAAAATTGTTGAAAAAAGTGATTCTTGGGTAGTGCGAACAAAGGTAGGTAGTGTTGAAGTCTCAAGAAGAATGGTAAATGATAATGCATTGATAGGTTATGAAGAAAATGGAGGATTCATGTTTGGAAAACATAATCATGTGAGGGATGGTGGTATGACCTTAGCGTTGATGTTAGATCTTCTTTCTAAATCTAAATCAAATCTAAGTGAAAATATCAAAAACCTTCCTGCTAGTTTTACTACTAAAACAAAGATAGAATGTTCTTTAGAGCAATCAAAAAATGTTATTGACCAACTTTCTAAAGAATTTCCAGATTCTGATACCTCTGATGGAATCAAAATCAATGTGGATGAAAACAATTGGGTGATGATTAGACCAAGTGGAACCGAACCGATCATCCGAATATATGGAGAATCAAACTCTCAACAAAATCTTGATTCATTAATCTCTAATTTTGTTACAAAAACCAAATCAATTCTCTTCTGATAACATATTTAAGACCATTTTGGAGCATGCTCATAATGGCTAAAGCATATTACGTAAAATTTGAAACACCAGAAGAGCTTGTGAGTCCGATCCTTGAAGCACTAAGAGTTGCTGCCACATCTGGTAAAGTTGTTAGAGGTACAAACGAGGCAACAAAAGCCATTGAAAGAGGAATTAGTAAATTAATCATTATTGCAGAAGATGTTGAACCTCCAGAGGTTGTAGCTCATCTTCCATTAATCTGTGAAGAACAAAAAGCAGCTTATGCATTTGTTCCAAGTAAACAAGAACTAGGAAAAGCTCTTGGAATTGATGTTACATCAGCTGCCGCTGCTATATTAGATTCAGGAGATGCACAACATATTGTTGATGAAGTAGTTGCATCACTATCTAAACTGAAAGGTGGCTCGACTGAAGAATGAGTCAACAAAAAGAATTAGAATCTGATCAATTAACTCCTGCAGATATTATTCAAATCGTTGGTAGAACTGGTATTGCAGGAGAAGTTATACAAGTTAGAGTTAAAGTTCGTGAAGGTAAAGACAAAGGCCGTGTTCTTACTAGAAATGTTAAGGGTTCACCTAGAGTTGGTGAAGTACTTATCTTACGTGAAACTGAACGTGAGGCAAAGAAATTACATTAGTGATAATCATGAGTCTTTTAGTAAAACCTTGTAGCTTTTGTGACCGACCAGTTGCTAAAGGAACTGGAACAATGAATGTAAAAAATGATGGAACTGTAAGATGGTTTTGTTCTGCAAAATGCAAAAAAAATGCAATTGATCTAAAAAGAGATCCTAGAAAATTCAAATGGACTAAAAAATACGTCAAAGGTGGAATTAAAGTCAAGAAGTAAATTGTCTGAACAAACATTATTTATTGTAAAACCTGACGGTGTCCAAAGAAAATTAGTCGGAGAAATAATTTCAAGATTTGAGAAAAAAGGTTTTGAAATTTTAAAATTAAAGATGTTTACATTTACTACAGAATTGGCTACTGAATTCTATTCAGTTCATAAAGATAAACCGTTTTTTGGTGAACTATTGGAATATATGACCTCTGGTCCAGTTGTTGTAATAGTTGTAGAAGGTAACAATGCTGTTGCTACAACAAGACAAATGGTTGGTGCAACAAAATCTTTTGAAGCAGAACCTGGTTCAATCAGAGGTGATTTTGGTTTAGGTTTCACTGAAAACATTATTCATGCATCTGATTCATCAGAAAGCTTTGATAAAGAAGTAAGTGTGGTATTCAAGTGATTCACATTGCGTATAAGACAACCCATTGTGGCTGTGTTAGGTCACGTTGATTCAGGGAAAACATCACTTTTAGATAAAATTCGAGGAACTGGTGTACAAGGACGAGAAGCTGGTGGTATAACTCAACATATTGGAGCGAGCTTCTTACCTGATGAAACTATTCAAAAATTATGTGGATCACTTTATGAAAAATTAGGAAAAGCAGAAAATAAAGTTCCAGGCATTTTGGTAATTGACACACCTGGACATGAAGTATTCACAAATCTTCGAGCTAGAGGTGGTTCTGCTGCAGATATTGCAATTTTAGTTGTTGATATTAATCGAGGATTTCAACCTCAAACAAATGAGAGTCTAAAAATTCTTGAAAGTCGTAAAGTGCCTTTCGTGGTTGCGTTAAACAAGGTGGATATGATATCTGGCTGGCAAGCTACAGATGATGCATACATATCTCAAGCAATAAAAAAACAACCTTCTTCTATTCAAACAAATATTGATGAACAAATTTACAATGTTGTTGGCGCATTATCAATACTTGGCTATCAATCTGAAGCATTCTACAGAGTACAGGATTTTAAAAAAGAGATATCTATTGTACCTGTAAGTGCTAGATCTGGTGTTGGTATCCCTGAATTACTAGCAGTTTTGGTTGGTCTAACACAACAATTCTTAGGTAAAAAACTAGAACAAGAGAAGAAACAAACACGTGGAATTATCTTAGAAGTAAACGATGAGGTAGGATTAGGTCCTACTGCAAACATGATACTAATTGATGGTCATCTCAAGAAGGATGACAATATTGTTGTTGCAAAAAGAGATTCTGTAATAATCACAAAACCAAAGGCTCTCTTACTCCCAAAACCTTTGGATGAAATGCGTGACCCACGAGATAAATTCAAACCAATTGATGAAGTGCAATCTGCAGCAGGAATAAAAATTGCATCTCCAGAACTAGATGGAGTTCTTCCAGGAACAACTGTTTATGCATCCTCAAATCACGAAACAGCAGAAGAATTCAAAAGAACACTTGAATCTGAAATGGAATCTGTTTTTTTTGATACTGAAACAACCGGAGTAATTCTAAAATGTGACACTATTGGTTCACTTGAAGCAATTACTGAAATGCTTAGACGACAACAAGTTCCTATATCCAAAGCTGATATTGGTCCTGTTACACGCAGAGATATCATGCAAGCAAAAGCTATCAAAGATAAAGATCGTCATCTCGGTGTTATTTTGGCATTTAATGTCAAAGTATTTGACGATGCAAAAATTGAATGTGATGAAAGCCACATAAGGGTATTTGAAGATAAAATCATTTACAGTTTAATTGATACTTACTCTCAATGGGTAGATGATGACAAATCTGATCTTGAAAATTCAATTTTTAAAGAATTCACTTCAATATGCAAATTCACATTTCTAAAAGGTTATACATTTCGTAATAATAATCCAGCTGTATTTGGTATACGTGTAGATGTTGGTACACTTCGACAAAAAACTTCATTCACAAATAAAACTGGAAAAAAAATTGGTAATATTCATTCTCTCGAAGCTGATGGTAAAACTGTTAAAGAAGTCAAAATGGGTGAAGAAGTTGCATGTTCCGTACAAAATGTTACAATTGGAAGACAAATAACTGAAGAAGATGTATTTTACACTCTACCTACTCCATCAGAAGCAAAACAACTTTTGAATAAATATGCTCACAAACTTACTTCTGAAGAATTACAAACACTTAATGAAATTGTTCGTATACAAAGAGAAACTAATCCCGTTTATGGTTATTGATCGCCAATAACTTTTTTACAAATCATATGTATACCTGGTTCTCCTACTGCTCCAACCATTCTATTTGCAATTTCACCATTTCTGAACATGATGAATGTCGGAATTGACTGAACTCCATATTTTATTGCAATGTCTTGAGCATCATCTACATTCACTCTTGCAAATCTAACCCGCTTGTATTTTTTTGCCATTCTGGTAAATATCGGATGCATTGATTTACAAGGCCCACACCATTTAGCCCAAAAATCCACTAAAAGTAAATCATTATTTATAATCTCTTGATTAAAATTTTGAGATGTTAATTCAATAACTGGTGTCTCATTTACCGCATTGTTAAGACCTTGTTCTTGGAATAAATCTTCTAGCTGCTTTTTCTTTATTTTCTCAAATTCTTCATCTTCCATAATTTTTTCTTTTAACTACAATATTTATTGTATTACAAATCAAGTAAGTATCTCATTATGACTTTGTCACTTTGTTCAATTCGCATTTCGTGAAATGTAGGAGATTTTATCTCAACCTTAAACTTATGTTTCTGCAAATCTATTGATTCTCCAAAAATCTCTGCATTAATCTGATAATTTCCGTTTTTTATAATTTCTAATAGAATTCTTTTTCCAGCAAATCCATCTGTAATAGTTAAGATTATCATTTCTTCAAGCCAATTGTATAACAAATATCTCAAATCTTTTCCTTTCACTATTAGCTTTTTACTATTATTTTCTTCAACTTTGGAACTATCTAAAATTGTCTCTATAACTGAAATTCCTGCTATTTGGAATGCCTCTTTCAAATTATTTGCTGTAACCTCAATTATTGCATCAGTTGTATGATCTAGTGTTTTGTAACTCATTTCATATCCATAATATTTTGTTATTAATTAGTTATAATTCCAACAGTAAAGTCTAAATTTGTTGTTTCACTTTTTTTTGTAAATGGAACTACCCCGAGGAATGAAAGATTTTGAAAATACTGAAATTCAAAAAATTGAATATATCCGAGAAAAATTTCTTTTAACCTCTAAGATATTTGGATTTGAATTAATGGAACCTTCTCCAATCGAATTAATGTCTGTTATTGAAGCAAAGAGTGGACCAACAATACGTGATGATGTTTATTTTTTTAATGATAAAGGTGATAGAGAAGTTTCATTAAGATTTGATTTTACAGTTGGCCTAACACGATATGTGGCTGGACAAAAATCAATGAAGCTTCCAGCAAAAATCTCTGCATTTGGTGGTGTATGGCGATATGATGAACCACAAAAAGGAAGATACAGATTCTTTCATCAATGGGATATCGAAATATTTGGAAAACAAAATACTGAAACTGATGCAGAAATTATAGAATTTACATCAAAATTATTCTCAAATCTTGGACTTGAGAACATAATTCTAAGTATCTCTCATCGAAAAATTGTTCAATCATACATTTCATCTATTTTTGAATCTGATAACCCTGAAGTTATTTCTGATATTCTTCGTGCAATTGATAAAATACAGAAAAAATCAAGACAGGAAATCATTTCTGAATATGAGAAAAAAGGTTATGCTAAAGCAAACTTAGAAAAAATTATAGAATTTTCTAAACTAAAAGGTAGTCCTGAAGAAATATCTAAAATTTTAGATATAACTCAATTTGAGAATTGGTCGGAATTAACAATGTTATTTGAATCTCTAAAAAATCGTAATGTAAATAATATTCAAATTGATTTTGGAATTGTTAGAGGTCTTGATTATTACTCTGGGGTAGTCTTTGAAGCATTCGATAAAACTTTTGATATAGGTGCTTTAGTTGGTGGTGGAAGATATGATAATTTGCCGTCTGTTTTTGGTAGATCTGATCTTGGTGCAACTGGTGTTGCTGGTGGCGTTGAACGTATTATCTTGGCATTAGAAAACCAAAATTCAACATTTATGGAACAAACCATTCGTGTTTCTGTTTTATATGTCAATGAACAAATGAAACCAAATGCAATCAACATTGCATCTTTGTTGAGAGAAAATTCTATACCAACTGATATTGATCTTTCTAGTAGGGCATTGAAAAAACAAATGGAACAATCAACAAATTCTAAACTTGTCATTATTGTAGGTCCTGATGAATTTTCAAAAAATATGGTTGTCGTAAGAAATATGTTAGATAGAAATGAAAATCAAGTTTTAATATCTGAGTTGTTAGAATATATCAAAAATTTTTTAATGTAAAAATGCTCTAGTGAGCATCATTATCTCTGGTCCATTTGTTAATGAACCCACCACTACTGATTTGTTATTTGCTAATATTCCTGATGATACAAATGGTATTCCTCCATTAATTGTTGCAGCTTCAATATTGCCTCCTACTAAATTATTAATGGTTTTCATATCCTCTTCATCAGTCTCTGGATGAACTACCGTTCCTTTTTCTGATGTAGCCATAACTGCACCTATCTGTTGAAATCCTGCGATCTTAAATTGCATCACTTCTATATCCAATACGTCTTGTATTTTCTGTAAATCTTCTTTTGGTATTAAGGGTGAAACAATTCCTCCTTTATCATTAACACTCATCATATTTCCAAGTGCATTATTTTTTACATCTAGAATCTCTACGTTAAGATCTGTATTTTTTTTGATGTGGTTAAATTCTCCCTCTGAACATGTACTTGGCAAAAGTATACCGTGATTATTTACTACCATTAAAATTCCTAATACTCTCGTGTTTGCAACTGATATCTCTAATGGTTTTACTTCTAAATATTCAGATAATTTTTCTGTTTTTCCATCTGCAAATCCTCTTGGTAAAAACACAAATTCATCATTTACTGTACTATAGATCCCGATATTTGGACCACTGTAAATATCGTATTTTATAATGTCCATGCTGTAGATTATTGTGAAAAGATATGAACGTAGGCATTTTAAAACCAAAACAGTGTTATATTTTAAAAATATCTGTCGATCACTGTTTAGTCTATACTAATTTTGTCTAGATTTAAATAATATTCAAATGAAATTGGATCATGCCAATTAATGAAGACTTTTGTCATGGCGACAAAAAACCAATCGGTAAAATTATCGATGGTCCATCTGGTAACTTCCATTGGGTTTGGCCATCACAAGTAGGTGAAGGAGCAAACGAATGGGATGCATCCAAGGATGAAAAAGTTCTAGCCGATTACGCAAAACACGGCGAAGAAATGGTTAAACTTGGAATCACTGGTACTATGGTGGCAAATGATTGGGATGTTTGTGTTGCAGACGGTGCTTGTATTGAAGCATGTCCAGTACAAATTTTCCAATGGTACAGAACTGACAAGGACATATCCGGCATAGATGCAGTTAATGATACAACTGAATGGAAAGGTGAAGGCACAACTGAAAAAGAAGAACGCCTAGATTACACCGACAAAGCAGATGCTATCAGAGAACATGATTGCATTTATTGTATGGCATGTGTTTCAGTTTGTCCTCCACAAGCAGTTCTCGTTGATCAAGGTAATATGGAACCTCACGAGAAAGCAGCTGGAACTTTTGTCAAAATGGAATCAGGTTCAGCAAACCCACACGCACACGATTAGAAATAATCGTAGCATTCTTTATTTTTCAATTTTTTGTTTATACTGAACAAATTTTAAGCAGTATTTTACATCACTTTTTGCCGAGGTCGCCTAGCCTGGTAGGGCGCGGGCCTTGAAAGCCTGTGTTCGCAAGAACGCGGGGGTTCAAATCCCTCTCTCGGCGTTTAATTTTTAATTAAATTTTGAAATTTATACTCCCTTATTCTTTTAATTATTCATGGGTGATGGAATTGGAGGGCCTGTTGTAAGATGTATCTCTGGAAATGCATTTGAATTAGATGTAACACATTATAGAAAAGATAATCAAGAACAATACGGTAAAATTGAGAAAATTTTAATTTCAAAAATTGACAATCCTGACAATCCTGAATACAAAGAAACAACTCAAGAAGATTTAGAACGTGCTTTGAAGGGTAAATTTGTTTCTTGTAATGTTCAGTATAGAGATGGAAATACTGATGCACTGGTTTGTAATGTTTTTGTACAAAAACCTCCAGAAGGTTTTTAATAATTATTTAGAATATTTTCCTAATTCCGCAAGCATTGCTGATAATTGAATCTCTGGATTTGAACCAACTAAAATTCTGTAGTCATATTTTGCTATAATTTGTGATAATTCTTCTAAGTTATCAAACTTGGCAGAAAATAATGCTTGATTGATATATTTGAGAAAGTCTGATTCTGACATTCCATAAACCTTGACTAGTTCGATCATTTTATTTCTTGAATCTTGAATATTTCCAGAAATAGCTAATTTCAAAACATCTTCTACATCATTTGTTTTTGTTAATCCGGCAGCAGCCTTGACACTCTCTTGAGTAATATCTCCAGTACTTGCAGCAGTTTGTAATAGATTAATGGCATGTCTTAGATCTCCCCCTGCATATTCTGCAATCTCTTTTAGACCTTTTTCATCAGCTTTACCATTCTCTTTTTTAAGAACAGTTTTTAGTTGTGTAGTGATTTCTTTTTCGTCAATTTGTGAGAACTTGAAAACTGCACATCTACTCTGAATTGGATTAATAATCTTTGATATGTTATTGGCAATCAAAATAAATCTACAAAATTTTGCTGTATCTTCTATAATCCTTCTTAATGCTGTTTGAGCATCTGAAGTCATTTCATCAGCCTCATCTAAAATTATTATCTTAAATGGAATTTCTGTGTCAAGTCCTGCAAATCTTGAGAACTTTTTAACTCGTTCTCTTACCATTCCAATTCCTCTCTCATCTGAAGCATTTAGCTCTAATGTGTAATCCTTCCATCTATCTCCCAAAATTTCTTGTGACAAACATATGGCCATAGTAGTCTTTCCAACTCCTGCAGAACCTGAAAATAGTAAATGTGGCATCTCTTGTTGATTTTTGAGTAATGCCTGAAGACTGCCTTTGATATCCTTTTGATTAACCACTTCTGAAATTTTCTTTGGTCTATACTTCTCTACCCACATAATATTTGAAATTGTCATAGTTGCAAACGGTATTTTGTTATTAATAAATGCCTAGAAGGATCAAATGATCAAAGCTAATTGTTGAGAAAATTGATCGATCGCTGTCCATAAATCCCCAGAAGATGATTGATCAATATTGGAAATAGAGGATGTAGTCAAAGTTCATTCGATAGGATATGGTCTAGAAGACGTTAAAGTTGAATTCAAACATGACCTAAAGATGGATGTATCTGGAGTACAGATAGAAGGAAAGGAAAACGAGATGATGAATATTCCTAGATGGGTTGCCAATATTTTAGAATCTGAAAAACATGTAATTGTTCATGAACAAGATATGATTAAAGAACTAAAACAAGCAAAGGTGAAAGAAGATGTACAAGATGAAGATTCACTTGCAACATTAGACAAACATTTCTACATTAAACTTAACGCATATATGAAAAAACTTGAAAGTTCTGACTTTGATAAAGTAGAAAGTATGTTAAATCAATTGGTTAGAATCAGACAGGGCAAGATAGTTAGATTAGCTGACTCTTCAAAACTTACTTCTGACCTTTTGTCAAAACTTAGTGTAGAAGAAGAAGTATATTATAATCAAATACATAATGCTAGTCTTGCATTTAAAAAACAAATATTGGGTGAAAAGAAATGACACTTGAAACACAAACTGAATCTGCACTATCTGGATATGTTAAAGAATTTTTGCTAGAGTTTAAAGATGAAAAAGGAAATTTCAGATATGTTGATGATATTGATAATATGATGCCGTCAAAATCTAAATTCATTAATGTTGATTACAATGATCTAGTATTACACCCTGATATTGAATCTGTATTCAATGAAAATCCTGATTCAATTCTAGAAGCATTTTCAAGAGCGATAAAAGAAATTTTACAAGAACGTTTTCCAAAATATGCAAAGAAGATTGAACATGAAATCAGAGCAAGAATAGCAAATTATCCTGTTCAAAGAAGTCTACGTCAAATTAACGCAGAAGTTATTGGAAAGATAACTAGTGTTTCTGGAATGGTGTTAAGAGCATCAGAAGTAAAACCTCTTGCAAAAGAATTAGTTTTTGTTTGTCCGGAAGGACATAGAACTGATGTAATTCTTGGACATGGTTTGTCTTTAACATCTCCAGTACAATGTTCAAATCCTAAATGTAATCATCGAGAACTTGGAGTTGAGCCTGAATCTAGTCGTTTCATTGATGTACAATTTGTACGTCTACAAGAATTACCAGAAGATCTTCCTCCTGGACAATTACCTCATTATCTAGATGTAACTGTTAAGCAAGATCTAGTGGATAATGCAAGACCTGGTGATAGGGTTGTTCTCACAGGAGTAGTGAGAATTGAACAAGAAAAAATGAGTGGTATCTCAAAAGCAAGTAGCCCTCTTTATCGATTAAGATTAGATGGAAACAATGTAGAATTTTTAGGAAGTAAAAAAGATAAATCATCTAGAAAAATACAACGAGAAGAAATTTCTCAAGAAGATGAAAAAATGATTAAATCGTTATCAAAAAGTCCTGATTTGTATCAACAATTGATTGACTCGTATGCTCCGCACATCACTGGGCATGAAATGGTCAAAGAATCTATTTTGTTACTCATGGCAGGATCTACTCAAAGGGAATTACAAGATGGAAGTAAGATTAGAGGAGATATCAACATATTCCTTGTAGGTGATCCGGGTACTGCAAAAAGTGAGATGTTAA
>Ga0315318_10001022_pt1 | contig 12043 bp, 15 predicted proteins | sample M1200m3416metaG_FD_203703 | JGI IMG/M metagenome (GOLD analysis project Ga0315318, IMG submission 203703) | Ammonia-oxidizing marine archaeal communities from Monterey Bay, California, United States - M1 200m 3416 | ecosystem: Environmental > Aquatic > Marine > Coastal | place: USA: California... | reverse complement strand
CCGACAGCAGATAGGGTAATTACAATACCGAATTCATCAATGACTCTTTTAACAACGGCAACCCACGCTAATAAATTTAATCATCTCGTTAGGATTATTGCATTAAGTTAGCATAAATAGTATTATGGCAGACAGAACAGTAGCAACAACAGATACCTTAGACACTCTAAGGACGACTTATAACTCAACGGCAGCTGATGTCGGTGATATTTCGAGCGTTACAGGTGCAAGTGGTGTAATCGCTTCAGCAACAGATATTGTTGAGGCAATTACTTTGATGAATACAGAAGTAACTGGTATTAAGACTGGTGCAACCACTTTTGAAACTAAAATCACTTTTGAAGGCGCAACTGATGATGCTTATGAAACCTCATTAGCAGTTACAGACCCAACAGCAGACAGAACAATTACTTTTCCTGATGCTTCTGGTACTCTTGTTGTAACAGATGCAACACAGACACTTACAAATAAAACTCTAACGAGTCCAACGATTAACGGTGGCACTTTTAGTGGTTCATTCACAGGCACACAAGATTTAACTGGACTAGTAATGTCTGGCGCAAGTCCTCTTGTCTTTGAAGGCGCTACGGCTGATGCTTATGAAACTACATTAGCATTTACAGACCCAACAGCAGATAGAGTTCTTACAATGCCAAATGCTACTGATACTTTGGTTGGTAAAGCAACTACTGATACATTCACAAATAAAACTATTGATTTAGGGTCAAATACTCTTACAGGTTCTTTAGCAGAGTTTAATACTGCTTTACAAAGTGTAAGTTTTGTATCTCTAACAGGTTCAGAAACACTTACGAATAAAACTCTAACAAGTCCAACGATTAACGGTGGTACATTTAGTGGTTCATTTACAGGCACACAAAATTTAACTGGAGTAGTAATGTCTGGTGCAAGTCCTCTTGTTTTTGAAGGTGCGACAGATGATGGTTACGAAACAACTTTGGCGTTTACAGACCCGACAGCAGACAGAACAATTACATTCTTTAATGCTACAGATACTCTTGTTGGTAAAGCGACAACAGACACTTTAACAAATAAAAGTATTGATTTTGCAAATAATACTATAACAGGTTCATTAGCAGAATGGAATACTGCATTACAAAGTGTAAGTTTTACATCATTAACTGGTTCAGAAACTTTAACAAACAAAACTCTTACAGCACCAACTATTACAAGTGGTGTTCTTAATACTGCTGTTTCTGGTAGTGCTATACTTGATGAAGATGCTATGGGTTCAAATTCTGCTACACAGTTAGCTACTCAACAATCAATCAAAGCATATGTTGATGCTACAATAACTGCTCAGGATTTAGATGTAACATCCGATTCTGGCACAATTGCAATAGATTTAGATTCAGAAACATTGACTATTGCTGGTGGAACAGGAATTGCAAGTTCAGGCTCAAGTAATACAATAACAATAGCTGTTGATTCAACTGTAACAACTTTAACTGGAACCCAAACTTTAACTAACAAAACTTTGACAAGTCCAACAATTAATACGCCCACAATCACAAGTTTAACTGCTACTGCACTAAATTTAACGGATGCTAGTATTATATTTGAAGGTGCAACTGCTGACAATTATGAAACTACTTTGACAGTAGTGGATCCGACAGCAGACAGAACAATTACAATACCAAACGAAACAGGAACTTTAATTACATCCGCAAGTGCAGCTACTAATGCTTTTTCCATAGCTTTAGCGGCGGCGTTGGGATAACTCTTATAAATAGTTATAAATATAAGTACAAGAAAAGGATAACAACATGGCTAATGATTTTAAAAGAATATGTACGCCTTCGATAGGAACAAGTCTAACAACAATATATGCTGTACCAGCTGGTTCAGGTTCAGCGGCACTTGAAACAATCGTTATCGGTATTACAATGGCAAATAAAACTACTTCGGGTGTAACCGCAGGTATTTGGATTGACAATGAAGATGGTTCAAATGATGTCTGGATTGTCAAGGATGCCACTATTCCTGCAGGAGCTTCTTTAGAAGTGATGGCAGGTAATAAGTTAGTATTGATGAATGATGGTTCAAATGCAGATAATCTAGAAGCGATTTGTAGTGCTACTAGTTCAGTAGATGTTACTGTTTCTGTACTTGAAGATGTATAAAATATAAAGGATAATTAAATGGCATATATAGGACAACCTCCGTTTCAGGAATATAGTTCAATACCAACGAAAGATAGGTTCACTGGTGATGGTTCAACAGTAGCGTTCGATTTAGCGAGTGCTGTTCCTAGTAACGGTGAAAATGGATTAGAAGTTTTTGTTAATAATGTAAGACAAGAACCAGGCACAGGCAGGGATTTTACTTTAGGTCAAGACGGCAGTGGAGATTTCAAAAGAATTACATTTGCTAGTGCGCCAACTGACACCCATATCATTTATGTAATTAATGACAAAACAAATACAACCACACTTGCCCCATTATCTACTGACTTAAATGGTTCTGAATTAATTTTAGACGCTGATGCTGATACATCTATTACGGCTGATACAGATGACCGAATTGACATTAAAATTTCTGGTGCAGACGATTTTACTTTTTCAGCAAACGCATTTAATGTTTTAACAGGTTCACACGCCACATTTGCCGATAGTGCTAATGCAAAATTTGGTACAGGTAGTGATATGTTGTTGTATCATGATGGTAATAATTCTTATATTACGAATGCTGTCGGTGCTTTAAAAATTGCAACAGAATCTTCTGGTATCGCAGTAACAATCGGGCATACAACTTCTCAAGTTACGATTGCAGATAACTTAACTGTTGGGGGAGATTTAGATGTAACAGGAAGTTTCGATATGAGTGATGCTAATATCACAAATATTGGAAGTATTGCACTTGACACAATCACAAATGACGGCACAGACATTACATTAGATTCATCTGGTGATATTGTACTTGATGCTGATGGTGATAATATTACATTAAAGGCTGGCGGAACCACATATGGTGATTTAACTCAATCGGGCGGAGAACTTATTATTAAGTCTGGTTCTACTCCGACAACTGCATTAACCTTCGCTGGTGCAAACGCTACTCTGGCAGGAACATTGGGCGTTGGTGCGATTACAGGCACATCAACTATTCAAGGAACAACAATAACTGCTACAACAGCATTTGTTCCAGATGCTTCAGATGGCGCCGCTCTTGGAACAACTTCACTAGAATTTTCTGATTTATATCTTGCTGATGGCGCTGTAATAGGATTTGGCGATGACCAAGATGTAACTTTAACCCATGTCGTTGACACAGGATTACTTTTATCTTCTACTGACCAATTACAGTTTGGCGATTCAGGAACATATATTTTCCAAAGCGCCGATGGCGTTTTAGACTTAGTATCAGACACAGAAATCGAATTAAACGCTACAACACTTGATATTAATGCTAATGTTGAAATTTCAGGCACAGCAACAACAGAAGGCGTTCATACATTTACCGCTGTACCAGTTTTACCGGCGAACTCAATAGATTCTGCTCATTATGTGGACGGAAGTATAGACAATGCTCACATAGCGGACGATGCTATTGATAGTGAACATTATGCCGCCGCAAGTATTGATAATGAACATTTAGCAGACAATGCTGTTGATACAGCAGAAATTGCTGATAACGCTGTAAGTTTGGCAAAGATGGCTGGTCTTGCTAGAGGAAAAATTATTTACGGAGATTCAAGTGGCGACCCAGCAGCTTTAACTGTAGGAGGTGCAGGAACGGCACTTACAAGTAATGGAACAGATATTTCTTGGGGTGTTGCTGGAACTGCATGGCAAGCAGTTGTAACAGGTGCAACAACAATGGTTGCAGGTCGAGGATATTTTGTCAATACAACATCTTCAGCATTTACAATGACACTACCAGCTTCTCCTAGTTTAGGAGATTTTGTTCGTATTATTGATTATGCAGGAACATTTGATAGTAATACTTGTACGATTGGAAGAAATTCACAAAAGATTGCTGGAGCAAGTGCGGATATGACAGTTACAACAGAACGAGCTGGGCTTACATTAGTTTTTACAGATTCAACTCAAGGATGGTTACTTGCTGAAATATAATAGAAAGAATTATAAATAAATTAAAAGAGGGAAATAAAAATGGCAACATATGCTTCAATAAGATATAAGGTTGGTACTGATAGAACAGGCTCGATACCAACAGCTGCGATTGCTGCTGATGCTATAACTGGAGCAAAAATAGCTGATGATGCTATAGATAGTGAACACTATACTGATGGCTCTATTGACAATGCTCATATAGCGGATGATGCTATTGATAGTGAACATTACGCTGACGGAAGTATTGATAATGCCCACATAGCCGATGATGCTATTGATTCAGAGCATTATGCTGATGGAAGTATTGATACGGCTCATATCGCTGCAGACCAAATTACGGCTGCTTTGATTGCTGATGATGTTGTTAATAGCGAACATATAGCTGCAGGTGCGGTTGATTTAGAACATATGTCTAGTGAATCTGTTGATGAAGATAATTTATATATTTCCAATTCTGGAAGTAACGGACAGTTCCTTGCAAAACAATCTGGCAATAATGGTGGAATGACTTGGACAACAATAACCACAGAGGATTACATTCCTGATGGTACTGTAATGGTTTTCTTTCAATCAGCTGCACCTACTGGATGGACAAAACTTACATCTCAAAATGATAAGACATTAAGAGTTGTTTCTGGAAATGGTGGTGGTACAGGGGGTGATTGGGCAATGACTTCTGGTGAAACAACATCTTCAAATGGAGCGCACACACATACTTCAGCGGCACATACTCACACTGGTGGTTCTTTAGCTGCTGGAGCACATACTCTAGCTACAAATGAAATGCCAAGCCATACTCACTCAGTTAACGCTGGTAGTGGTGGCTATGGTGGTGGTAAGGCAGGTACTCCATCTTGGGGTGGTGCAACTGGTGCTACAGGTGGTGGTGGTTCTCACGAACACAGCTTATCAGGAACTTCGGCTTCAACAACTCCAGGGTCTACTGGCTCGGATGGAGCGCACACACATACAATTGCTGCACCACAGTACATTGATGTGATTATTTGTAGTAAAGATGCATAGGAGATAATATGACAACATTAACAATAGTAAAAGAAGATAGTGCGGTTACAGTAGATGGCGTAGGTCGTGGAGGTATAGACTGTACAAGTCTTGCTGCTAATGTTCACGCAGTACAGTTTGATGGTACTAATGGACACATTGAATACACAGATGGTACTGCTAATGAAGCGATAGATAGTATTTCGGCTTACCAAAGTATTATAGATTTACATACAGCAGCAGCGCCGCCAAGTGATGCAGAGGCGTTTGCAGCATTAACTCCAATACAGAAAAGAGCGCAATCTTATGCCTCAATAGGCGACCAGCTTGACCAACAATACCATGATGCTGTAGATGGTACTACGACTTGGAAAGATGCAATTACAGCAGTTAAGTCAGCATATCCAAAGTAATAAATTTCTACTACATAACCCTTGACAAAATCACCAAAAGGTGATATAATAGCTACACTATAACAATTATGTAAAAATGGAAAGTTTTTATAATGTAAAGTCTGTTTGTCCTAAAAATCATGGGTGGTTAGTTGCCAACCTCACGAAGAAAGCGATGGATAGATTATGGAGTTACGCTTCGATTGCTGATTGGGATGTTACTAAGAATCTTGCAGGTAATATTTCTTGCTCTCGGCAACTTCAAGATAAAGATGATTGGTTTTTCACAGAAATGCTAAAGCCATTAATTGATAAGTATGAAAATGACTTTGAACCACCTGCAAAATTGCAGATGACAAAAAATCATCCTTTGGTTTTAGATAGATTTTGGATTAATTATCAACGAGAAATGGAATTTAATCCTTTGCACGACCATAGTGGTGTTTATTCTTTTGTCATCTGGATGAAAATTCCTACTTATTCAGAAGAACAACATAAATCATTTGTGTCGGGTCGTTCTAATACTCCAAAAGCATCTGATTTTGATTTTACTTATATTGACATTTTAGGTACTATAAGACAACACACATACTTGATGAATCCCGAAAAAGAAGGAACAATGTTGTTTTTTCCTGCTTCATTGAATCATCAAGTATATCCGTTTTATAATAGTGATAAAGAAAGAGTTTCTATTTCGGGTAATCTTTCATTAGATTCTTCTATAGTAATGAATTTGAAATAAACTACTCTTTGCTTGACAAAGCCTTTATAGTATAGTATAATGGTGAATAAAGGAGATTATGGAGGAGTTATGCCAAGAGTACTGCCAAAAGGTAAAGAATCAAAAGAAAATGATATAGTTATGACCTGTCCTCTCGGAAGTGTGTGTGAGGAGATAAAGGATAATAAAGTTCACAGGTGTATGTGGTACACCAAAGTAGTAGGTCAAAACCCAAACACAGGTGAAACAGTAAATGATTGGTCTTGTGCCATATCTTGGATGCCAACTTTGCAAATAGAGATGTCGCAAACTAATAGAGGGCAATCACAAGCGATTGAGAGTTTTAGAAATGAAACAGTAAAAGGACAGAAAGCATTTAATAATCTTATTGCTGAGAGTCAGAATAAGAAATTAAAATGAATGAGCAAATTGTCTACTATGGTTATTCAAACGATATTGACAGACCTCACGGAATGTTTAATGGTAAAGAACCAACTCCAGCGTTAAAAGAGTTTCTGGATGATGCTAGTGAAGTAGGATTTTTAAGGTGTCCAGCATATAAGGATTCTATGGCAAATGTTTTTGCTGTTGGGTCTTGGTTTAATTTAGAATTAGAAGTTGAACAGAATGGATTGCGTTCAGAAGTACCACAGAAGTTTATAGATAGTTATATTAAAACCCATAGTAATAAAAGAAAAGTATATCAAGTTTTACAGAATGTAATGTTTATAGCTAAAGGTGATTCTTTAGAGATGACACAAGAAGCTTCTTCTATGTCAGATAATTCGTTCAATAAATCTTGTTCAGTTATTAGTGGAACTTTTGATATAGCAAAACACTTTAGGTTGGTATCACCTTCTTTCTTTGTCAGGAATGGTGTTAAAAAAATTCATATTAAAGAAGATGACGCTCTCTACTATGTAAGGTTTCATACCAAAAAGAGAATTAAATTAGTTCCTTTTTTTATGAGTCCTAAGTTTGAAGCACTCACTCGTAATTTGAGTTTTAAAATAGATGGCAATTCTTATAAACCACTAGATTATTATTATAAGTTATTCAAAAAGAAAAACTTAAAGAGATTGTTAATAGAAGAAATACAGAAGAATTTACTATGAGTGTAACTACTCCTGTATTTGGTAAGGCAATATATTCTAATCAGTTAAATATAGACACTAAGAAAATTGTATCTATGATTGATACGCCAAGAAAGTCTTTTAATGTTGAGTATGTGGCTGCAAAGAAAAAAGACTTGTATGTATTAGAAGAAGATAAGTTTAAGTTTTTAAAGGATATTATTTTAAAAGAATTTTATTCTTATGCTCATGATGAGATGCGGTATACCAATGAATTTAGAATTACTACATCTTGGTTTACTCTAGTAGATGTAGACGAAAGTAGTCAATCTCATAATCATAATAATTGTTTCATAAGTGGTGTGTTATATTTACAAGCCTTTAAAGATTGTGGAAATATTGTATTTGAAGATATTGATGATGAAAGATTTGATTTAGAAGTCAATGAATATAATGTATTAAATAGTAAGCAATGGGTTTATGAACCAAAAGATGGACTTATATTATTCTTTCCTAGTGATGTTAGACATAAGGTTGAAGAAAATAAATCTGGACATAAAAGATATTCTTTAGCATTTAATTTAATGCCTGTGGGTTTAATTGGTGATGTGGCTAGTGATAGTCATACAACAATGTGATACAACCAATTTTTCCTATACCTCTTGGTGTTTATGATTTAGAAAGAGAGTTTGATAATAGTGAGATTGAATACTTCAACAGTTTAAAATTATCTGAAAATAAACATAATCATATAAGCATTGATGGTTATGTTCTAAAAAACAAGAAAATGAAATATCTAAATAAGTTTTTATTAGATAGTTTAAAAGATTACACTAAACATACTTATGATTTTAAAAGTGATATTGAATTATATATTACACAATCTTGGATAAATTCAAGTAAACCAAAAGAATATCACCATAAACATTCACATTCTAATTCTATAATATCTGGAGTTTTTTATATAGAAACTGATAATGAGAAAGATAGAATACAATTTTCAAAAGACATAAGTATATATCGAGAGGGTGTATTTGATTTTGAATGTTGTAATGACAATGATTTTAATTCAGAGATAAGGTGGTTTCCAGCAATAACAAAGAGATTATATCTTTTCCCTTCTGGATTAGAACATGATGTTCCAATTATTGAGAGTAGAACAAAAATTAGAAGAAGCCTATCTTTTAATACTTTTGTAAAAGGAACGATTGGATATGATGACAAAAAAACGGAGTTAATAATCTGATGACAAATAGAATGTTAACAATAATAGACAATGTATTAGACGCTGACAATTTACAAAATGTACAAAACTATTTTTCTGAAGAATCGGCTAGAAGAATGTGTTGGGTTGATGGCAGTTTTGAATCTTTAATTAAAGAAAATTATTTTTTATCTGAATTGTTAAAACAAGCAGAACTTGTGTTTGATTTATCGCCAATGGTTGGATTAGAGCAATGGTCACATTATGGCAATAACCTCGATTGGCATGTAGACAAAGATGAATTGTTAGCTGAACGCACAGGAGAATTAACTTACCCCATTTGTAGTATTGTTTTTTATGCTAATATAAATAATCTTGTTGGTGGAAATTTCATGATGACAGATGTTCACATTACCCCTAAAACTAATAGAATGCTTGTTTTTGGTTCAAATATTTTACATGGGGTTGATGCATGGAATGGAACACGCATGTCTGTTTCAGTTAATCTTTGGGCTAATAAACCAATAGGCTACGAAGATAATAATGTGAATCAACACCACCAGACAGCTTCAATATCATACTAAAGACAATTAGAAAAAGGCAATTAGATAAATGGTTACCCATAGAGAAATCAAAAAGTTAGAAGCAATACAGAACACACTTAGAGAAATAGAAAAAGGCAATCTAGATAAGACTGTATTAAAAGAAACCATTAAAACTATTGATGAATTAATGGAATTATATTTTGATGCATATTTAATAACTGGATTGAATGCTAAACAAGCTTGGGGCCCAAAAGAATGGCACGAACCTGAGCTCAGATACGCTACAAGACCTGCGAATATTAATTATGAAAACGATTGACTATACACTCACACCAACAAAACTAATATAAGGAAAATATTATGATTTTTATTCTCGACAATTTCTTTACTCCAGATGTTCTTACCATAGTTGGTGATGAAATAAAAAAGCTAGAGTTTTTTGATAAAGATTCTTACCCTCATAAACAAAATTTGACGGCTAATTATCCTGGCAAAAGAACAGGTGAGTTAACGATTGAACACCCCTTATTAGATTCATATATTCTCAGACATATAGAGCGTAGTGGCGCACCTTTTGTTGGTGGAAACTGGGTACAAAACCAGTATGCTTATTTAAGATTAGAAGAAGATAATGCATTTGAGTATAGACATACCGACCCATATGATTGGGCATATTTAATTTATTTGTCTGATACTAATTTTAACTCTGGAACACGATTCTATGAGTCTATGGAAGAAGGAAAACAAGATGAAGTTGCTAATGTAAGATTTGTTCAGAATAGATTGGTTATGTTTCATAGTGATTATCCACATAGAAGTTGGGGCAACCATGGCAAGAACCTTGAAGATGGAAGATTGACTATTAATGGATTTTGTAATTACAGGTGATAATTGAAGAAAATTTTCTTACTGATGAAGAACTTGAAATAGTACAAGAAGGTATAATAAATAATCTTGATTTTCCTTGGTATAGGATTCATTTATCTTCAAGCGAAGATTACCCTTTTTATAGTCATACCCTAATAAAACGAGAGGAGTTTATTGAGGAAGGTGAGTCAGAAATAAATTCAGGCTGGACTGACTTCTTTTTTCCTATCCTTCAGCGATTTGTTCAAAAACATAAATTATTTAAAGGTGATTATCAAATAATGAGATGTGCTTTAAATGACACATTAAGTTATAGAGATGAAGGATGTGATGTTCATGTTGATTATGAAGAAGAACATTTGGTTTTTATGATATATTTAACAGATAGTAGTGGAGATACAATTTTTTATACTAAACAATGGAAAGAGGGTGACCCGACTCAATTTAGCAATAGAGAAAAAAATAACAAGGATTATCCCAAGTTTGAAGTTAAACAAAGAATTACACCAAAGATAGGCAAGATGATTTGTTATGATGGCCTAAATTATCATTCACACGGTTGGAAAAAAGAGAACGAAAGAAGGGTGATATGTATTTTTGGTATTAAAGGAGAGCAGTAAAAACTACTTTATATACGGATAAGATTCTCATTTTAATAAATATGTATTATAAATATAAGTAAATCATTAAATTAATAGGGAATTTGAAGAATGGCAACGATACAAAATCTTACTATCGACCAAGATGCCGATTTTACACAAACACTAACTGTTAAAGATTCCACAGGAACTGTTGTCGATATATCTGGTCAAACAGTAACAAGTAAACTAAGAAAGACTCATTTATCATCCACTGCTACAGCGTTTACTACAGCTATTGTAAGTGGAACTGACGGCACTTGTTCCATCACACTAACAGACACCATAACATCAGGACTTACTGAAGGTAGATATGTGTGGGACCTAACAACAACCACTAGTGGTGGATTAATTACTAGACGAATTGAAGGAAGGGCTACAGTAACGCCTAGCGTAACTAGATAAAATATGAGCACACAAAAGTATATTGATGGTGAAAAGGGGTGGATAGATTCTGTACTGTCTGGTACTCCAATTGTTGAGGGTGAGAAAGTTTCAATTGAACCAGTAATAGACATAGACCCAGACATTGAGAAAGAAATTTCACTCATACAAGAATCAAAGTTATCTGAAAAAATAAAAGAAATAAATCTTGTAGAAGAAAAACAACCGGTTGAACTTACAAACGAATTGGGAAGTTTCTTTACTGCTATCACAAAAGAAAAAGCAGATTTAACTGAAAAGATTAAAAAAGAAGAAGTTAAGATTGAGGGCTTAGAAAATTTGTTTAATGAATTGTCGGTCGCAAAGAAAAAGAAAAAAGTATTATTAGTAGAACCAGAAAAAAAGAAAAAAGTATTATTAGTAGAACCAGAAAAATCTGAATGGGATAAAAAGCAACAAGAAATTGACGAAGAATTAGAAAGGGTTGCTAAACAAATAGAAGAAAGGGAAGAATTAGCAAAACCAATAGAAGCCGAATCAATCAATGAATACAAAGCACCAGATGATATGATTGATAGGGTGAAGAAGCAGATTTCTGATATGAAAAATGCTAATGAGTTGGATAAAGAAAGAATTAATCAATTATCATCTCTTGATTCGTGGGAAAAACTTAAAGAAGAATTTTTAAATTTCAAACATACAGTTAATGTTCAATTAGGAACAGTAGGTGGTGGAGGACTTGACCCACACAACATTTATTCAGATTTTTTACCTGGAAAAACTAATTATTATGATTTAGGTAGTGCAGATAGAACCTGGAAGGATTTACACTTGTCAGGCGCAATAACAGTTAATGGTGTTGTAACAGGCACAGGATTTACAATTGGTAGTGCTGTAATTACAGAAGCAGAATTAGAAATACTTGATGGTGCAACTGTAACAACAACAGAATTAAATTTGATTGATGGTGGCACCTCAAGAGGCACAGACGCTTTGGCGAGTGGTGATGGTATTCTTATCAATGACGCTGGTACAATGAAGATGACCAATGTTGATACTGTCAAGACATTTATGCAGACTGGGCTTTCTTCAGAAGGAACAGGAATATTATCTACTGGTG
>Ga0315318_10001021_pt1 | contig 12044 bp, 8 predicted proteins | sample M1200m3416metaG_FD_203703 | JGI IMG/M metagenome (GOLD analysis project Ga0315318, IMG submission 203703) | Ammonia-oxidizing marine archaeal communities from Monterey Bay, California, United States - M1 200m 3416 | ecosystem: Environmental > Aquatic > Marine > Coastal | place: USA: California... | reverse complement strand
AATAACCCCCGGTTCACTGCTGAACCTGTCGATCCCGGCCGCCCCGACAGCGGGCAGGCCTCCGGCAAGCCAGCGAAGAAACACTATGTCGCCCGGCTGGTGCAGGTGGTCAAGGCGAAGTGGGGGGAGGAGAACCCCGGTCTTAAAAGGGGATCCAGGCTCTCTGAAGGAAAGATCCGGCTCGAGTCCGGGCTGGCCAAGCTGCGGTTCTCATCCGGAGCGAAGGTTACCCTCGAGGGACCTGCTGAATATGAGATCGTCTCCAATGATCTCACCCGCCTGGTTTCTGGTCGTCTCTCGGCGAAGATTCCTAAAAGCGCGATCGGCTTCAAGGTCGATACTCCCACGGCGAGGGTTCTCGACCTGGGTACGGCGTTCGGGGTGGAGGTGGATGCCCAGGGCGCCACCGAGGTGGCGGTCTTCGAGGGAGAGGTCGAGGTCGAGCTGCCGGGCCCGGGCGAAAGCAGGAAAGGCAAAAGGCTCATCACCCACGGCAACTCAGTCCGTACAGAGGCGGGGGCGAAAGAGATCAGCGACGCGTTCTACGATGTCAGCAAGTTCAGGAAGACCTGGCCGGTGACCGCCGGGATGGTCTCTACCGCAGGCATGGTCAAGTTCGCTCCTCCCGGCCCACTCAGCACCCTTCTCGAGCACGAGGATGATGACCACCTGGTGATTCTTCCCGAGCGCGGCAGCTTCACCGTGTCGAAGAAGCTCAAGGTGCGCGCGAATATTACGGTTCCGGGCGAGTACAGCAAGCGCGGCAGCATGGAAATCGGCAGGATCGAGCCCGGCCGTGTGCTGGCGAGCTACCTTGTCCAGTTCAACCCGGTCGAAGAGGGCAAGAAAAAGCGGGAACAGAAAAACCTCAGACTGGTCGGAATCGCGACCTTCGAGAGGCCCATTGCCGGGGTGATTACAGCCACAGGCCTGCTGCGGGCAACAGATAAGACTCTTGGTGGTCATTCCGACCCCCTGGTCGTTAAAGGCCGGGGACTCGAGATCGGTACACGCAGGCCGGTTGATACAGTGATCCTCAGCGACGATCGCAAAACCCTCGTCCTTGACCTGCATGTTTCAGGCGGGCAGATTGACCAGATCCGGGTTCTCGTCGAGGGAGAGGAATGAACGGTCTGAAAGAAAACAGCTAACGGCTTCAAATCTCAGTACAATCGGGCCTTTTCGGCCGGGTTGCTTTACTCGCCGGGGGAACCCTTTCCCGGCTCTTTAAATCGTCTTCGATTCAGCAATTTCCATTAAAGGAGGAATTCTCATGAAGGCTATGTTCAGTTTTTTGACGGTATTGGTTCTTGTCGGACTCTCCAGCAGCCCCCTGCTTGCCCAGAAGAAGGGTAAGAGGGCCAAGGGGCCGAGCCTGTTCTCAGGCCAGGTCAAGAAGGCCGTTCCCGGTATCGATGCGGTCGTCAGCCTCAGTGATGAGCAGAAGGCGAAGTACGCCGAGCTCCAGAAGGCGATGGTCGCCTCCGAAGCTTATGTCGCTGCCGCCAAGACGATCAAGAACAAGGACGCCAGCAAGGAAGATCGCAAGGCCGCCTTGACCGCTATCAAGACGGCAAAGGCCGGACTTGCCGCCAAGTTGAACGGGATCATCGGTGCTGATAATGCAACGCTCGTTAACAAGGTTAACGATGCAGTGGCCAGTGCCCAGAAGGATCTTCGCAGCGAGTACAAGGCCAAGTTGAAAGAGGCCAAGAACGATAAGGACGCTACTGCAGCCCTCAGGAAGGAGATGACGGCCAAGGCGGCTTCATCAATTTCCGAAAAAGTGAACGCTCTTTTGAGTGATGCCCAGAAGGAAGCCGTCAAGAAGGCTTCGACCAAGGGCAAAGGCAAGGGCAAGAAGAACCGTGAAAAAAAGGGCAAGAAGAAAGAAGAGGCTGACAATTCGTAAGATTCAGCTATAATCCTTTCTAACGGTTTCTTTAAAAGCGTCCCTCATGCGCAGAGCGCACGAGGGACGCTTTTTTTTGTTGCTGCATTTCCAGGCCACCACTGGGGGAGGTCGCCTGCCTGCAGCGAAGACACCTCAGCCAGCGAGGCTTAGCCACGCCGCCTCGATTCTCTTGAACACGGCTCGCCAGGTGAATGGTGCCAGGAGATCTCCGGGGTCCTTTCCCGAGTGGGGTGATGGGGCGTCGAGGGCCTGTTGGAGAGTGTCCGAAAGATCTTTCGCAAAGCCTGGAAGCGCTCCGGCTGTCGGCTGGTCGATCTTCTCCATCTCCGGCAGCTCCACGGTGTGGAGAACACCGGGCAGGTGGGAGATGATGCCTGAGCGTACCCCAGGCAGCGCTGTACAGACGGGTCGGCAGCCGCAGGCCAGGGCCTCAACCAGCACCAGCGGCAGGCCCTCGTAGAAGGAAGGCAGGGCGAAGACCTTGCAGCCGCGCATCAGCTCGGCGAGCCTCGGCTGGTCTACACGTCCGTGATAGATGAGCGCATCGCCGAAGGTTTTCATGCGTCCAAGCAGGCGATCGGCTTCTTCTCCTGATCCACTCCCGGCGATTTCCAGCCGGGTTCCCGGCCGGCTGGCCTGCAGGAGTTCAAAGGCGTCCAGCAGGGATGAGAGCCCCTTGCTCTCGCTGATTTTTCCGGCATAGAGGATGGAGTCGCCGCGCTCTTCTATGCCAGCGGTGCAGTGGAAGAGATCCTCCCTGTAGCCGGCTCCGACAACAGCTACCTGTTGTTCTGTGAGCCCATATTCCTCCTGGTAGAGCCGGGCATGCTCCTGGTGCAGAACGACGAAGAGATCGTTGCGTCTGCAGCCTTCCCTGATCTCATCGGTGAGGTGGGGGCACAGGGCCAGCTGCCTCAGGCCCGTCCCATGCCCGTGGACGACGACGGGGGTGCTCCCGGCTGCATCCTTCAGCACCGAGGATAGGATCCAGGCGTGGTGGGCGTGGATGATGCCGGGTTTGAATTCGTCGAAGATCCTTGAGAGGGCAGTAGCCCAGGCGGCTCGGTAGGAGGAGAGCTGTTCCACGGTCATCTCTGAGAACCTGGTGCTCGGGTAGGGCATGACGTCACTCATCCCGGGTACGTCAAAGTCGAGGGGGCTCTCCCCTCCATTGCCGAACTCCAGGCGTGAGATCTCACCGGGCTCGAGGCCGTCGATGGAACAGGTGTCCCCCGCGGGCACGCCGATGAGGGCGTGCTGCTGCCAGCCTGCCGTGGCCGCTTCCCTTGCAACGGCATCGAGGGTGACCCCGCTGCCGGTGAGCGACGGACGCTGGGAGAGTGTGTGGAGGACCCGGGTCTGCATGGGGACTGATTGTACGGAAGCTACGGCGCTGAATACAGTACACGTACCGGGGGGAGATCAGTTGAACGGGTTGCCGCGTCGCCCGTATCATGAGGTGAGCTCACCAGGAGGATCCATGGATAGAAAACAAATCTTAATACCAGGTAGCCTTTGGCAGCGGTTGCTGCTGCTCGTATTTTCCCTGTTCGTTGCAACCGCCGGAGCTGAAGAGGCGGGTGGGCCCTGGAAGAAGCACGTTGTGCTCTCAGCCGAGGAGACCGGTGGAGGGGTCAATACGGTCCTGGCCAACGATTTCGATGGAGATGGCAAGCCCGATATCATCGCGAGCTTTGCCGGCAAGGTGGTGCTCCTGAAGGGCCCCGACTGGAAGCTTCAGGTTGTCGTACATAAGCTGCCCACAAACAGGCCGGGGAGGCCGGGCCGCGGGTGTATTCACAGCACCCTGCTGGATGTGGATGGAGATGGCGACCTGGACTTCTGCGGTTCTCACCAGGGGGTGTTCTGGCTCGAATGCCCGGATAAACCTTTTTCCTCCGGCTGGAAACGGCGGGAGGTTGATTCGGAGATCCAGGGGACGCATTGTCTCATCACCGGTGACGTGGACCGGGATGGAAAGCTGGATCTCATTGCCAATTCAGGCCGGGGGCCGGAGCAGACCCCGGTGCCGTATTCGATCACCTGGCAGAAGATCCCCTCGAAGCCCCTGGAGGCGAAGCGCTGGATTCGAAATGTCTTCGCGGTTCGTGACGCGCCTGGCGCTTCGCATTACACAGGCTTCGGCGATGTGGATGGGGACGGCAGGCCTGACATCTCCTGCGCGGCCAAGGGTGGCGAGAGGTTTCCCGGCGGCGAATGGTTCGCCTGGTGGCGGCAGCCGGAGGACCCCCGCAAGCCCTGGAAGAAGCACCTGCTCTCAGACAAGCAGCCCGGCGCGAGCAATATCCACCCGGTTGACCTCAACGGTGATGGCAAGATGGACTTCTTCGCAACCCGCGGCCATACCCGGGGAGTCCTCTGGTTCCGGGGCCCGGATTTCAAGGCGATCGAGATCGATCCGGAGCTCGAGGGCCCGCATTCGCTGGCCACCGTCGATCTCGATGGGGACGGGGACATCGATGCCGCGACCTGCGGAAGGCTGAATGACGGGATCGCCGTCTGGTACGAGAATGATGGCAAGGGGAAGTTCCGCCGGCACCTTATTGGAAAGGACCAGGGCTCCTATGACCTCAGGACGGTCGACCTCGATGGTGACGGCGATCTCGACATACTCATCGCGGGCCACGGCAGCAATAACATCGTCTGGTACGAGAGCCCGCTGAAATAGCCGGGGCCTGCGAGCCGGGATCACTCTCCGGGTTTTTCCTTTTCAGCCCTGCGCTTGGATCTCCGCTTCTCCCGCTCCGCGCGCTTCTGCTTCTTGTTCTTCTTGCCGGTGGCCGGCGCATCCGCGCTCCAGCGTTTCGCCGCGCCATTGGCAGGCTCCGCCATCTCATCGAGCCAGTTGTCGTGGAGTTGCTTGAGCGTTTTTACCCGCTCGGGATGCTTTTGCGCGAGGTCTTTCGCCTCGCTGATATCCGCCTCGAGGTCAAAGAGCTCCAGCCTGTTCTTGAGCCCTACCAGCTTCCATTTTCCCGCTCGAATGGCCCAGGCGCCCTTTCCCGCCGCCGAGCTCCAGTAGAGCTGGTCGTGGACCTTGTCGGTCTTGCCTTCGAGAGCCGGGAGGATGTTGCGTCCGTCAAAGGGCAGCTTGCCGGTTCTCCCGGCGCCGGCGGCCGCCAGGGCGGTGGGGAGAATGTCGATGGACATCAGGGGGACAGGGCAGGTCGTTCCGCCTTTGAGCTTCGCCGGCCAGGAGACGATGAAAGGAACCCGCACCCCACCCTCGTAGTCCTGCTGCTTGTAGCCGCGCAGTGGCGCGTTGTTGGCGTGCATGACCTTGGAGCCGCCATTGTCGGTGAGAAAGAAGAGCAGGGTGTTGTCATAGACGCCCTCGGTCTTGAGGGTGTCGACGATCTTTCCAACGCCCGCGTCGAGACTCCTGAGCATGGCCATCAGCGTGTTGCGGGCGGGGTCGTCGGTCTCCTTGCGGATGTCGGCGGCGGGAGCCTGGGCCGGCGAATGCACCGCGTTGTAGGCCACATAGGCAAAAAAGGGCTTGTTCTTGTGGCGCTGGATGAAGGAGACAGCCTCCTCGGTGATCCGGTCGGTCAGGTACCCCGTGTCCTTGATGGGTTTGAGCCCTCGGTAGATCGGATGATCAGGAGTGTTGAGCTCGAAATAGTCGTGCGCTCCGCGGCCCATGAAGCCGTAAAACTCATCGAAACCCCGGTGCAGGGCGTTGTACTTGATGTCGACCCCGAGGTGCCATTTTCCAAACGCTCCGGATGTGTAGCCCGCCTTTTTCAGGTGCTGGGGAAAGAACGTCTCCGACAAGGGCACGCCGGAGCCGCCCTCGCCCGCGGTGTAGATGCCGAAGCGCTGCTGGTAGCGCCCGGTCATGAGGCCGGCGCGGGTGGGGGAGCAGACGTGTCCGCTGGTGTAGCCCGCGGTGCAGATGACGCTCGTGCGGGCCAGCTTGTCGATGTTCGGGGTGCTGACCTCTTTGGGATGATGGGAGTTGTAGCTCACATCGGCGTAGCCCTGGTCGTCGGTCAGGATCACCACGATGTTGGGTTGGCTTGCGGAGACCCTCTCCTGGAGAGCTGAGCAGAAGATGGCGAGGAGGGCTGTCGCGAGGGCAAGCCGGTACGGGTTGATCAAAATCGAACTGCCGGGCCCCGAGGGGTTTTCAATTCATTCATTTTTCTGCTCAACTGGACCTAGTCTCTCATTAGAATACTCACCTGATTATCATCAGCATACACTCGGAGACGAAGCCGTGAAGCTACTGTTTTTGATTTTCACCATTCTCGTCACCGCCTCGCCGATCGTGGCGCAGGATGTGAACTTTAATCGCGAGATCCAGCCGCTGCTCAGCGACAACTGCTATCCCTGCCATGGCCCGGATGAGAACAAGCGCAAAGCCGACCTGCGCCTCGACACAGAGGATGGACTCCGAACTGACCTCGATGGGAAGAAGCTGATCGTTCCCGGAAAGCCTGAGGAGAGTGAACTCTATCTCCGCATCAGCCACAAGGACCAGGATGAGCTGATGCCGCCGCCGAAATCCAGGCTGAAGCTTGGCAGTGAGCAGAAGGAGCTGATCAGGAAGTGGATCGCAGGCGGGGCTGAGTGGGAGGGGCACTGGTCGCTTCAGAAGCTCGTTCGTCCGGAGATCCCCGAGCAGAAGGAGAGCGACTGGCCGCTGAACCCGATCGATCATTTTATATTGCGTCGGTTGCGGGAGGCGAACTTCGTTCCAGCGCGCCCGGAGCAGAAGGAGCGTCTTCTTCGAAGAGTTACCCTTGATCTCACGGGCCTTCCTCCTTCGCTGGAAGAGCTCGATGCCTTCCTCGCTTCAGACGCGCCCGATGCCTACGAGAAGGTTGTCGAGCGCCTGTTGAAATCGCCGGCCTATGGCGAGCGCATGGCCTGGGACTGGCTCGACCTGGCCCGCTACGCCGACACCAATGGCTTCCAGGGGGACAGCACGAGGAGCATGTGGCCGTGGCGGGACTGGGTGGTCCGGTCCCTGAACGCCAACATGCCCTTTGACCGGTTCACTGTTGAGCAGATCGCCGGCGATATGTTGCCGGATGCGAGCCTGGAGCAGAAGCTTGCCACCGGGTTCTGTCGCAACCATATGATCAACGGTGAGGGAGGCCGCATCGCCGAGGAGAACCGGGTTGAGTATATTTTTGACCAGATCGAGACGGTCGGGACGGTCTGGCTGGGGCTCACGGTTCAGTGCGCTCGCTGCCACGACCACAAGTTCGATCCCCTCAGGCAGCGTGATTATTACCAGCTCTTCGCCATGTTCAATCAGACCCCGGTCAACGGCGGCGGCCGCGATCCCGCGACGGCTCCTGTCATCCGGGCGCCGGACTCGCTCCAGCATGGCAAGCTCGAGGAGCTGAAGACCAGGGTCACGGACGCGGCGCTGAAGGTGGAGAGGGTGGAGGAGAGGCTTTTTACCCGGGGCGAAGGCCAGGGCGCCGCGCAGTCCGAGGCGGCGAAGGAGCTTCCGAAGAAGGTTGTCGAGGCCTTGTCGCGCGGCCCAGCCGAGCGCAACCCAGCCCAGCTGGATGAAATTGAGAAACACTACAGGGAGAGCATGGCGGCCTATTCAGCGTTGCTCAAGAAGCTGCGGGAGCAGGTCGCGGAGAGGGAGAAGCTGGAGAAATCGTTCGTCAGGGTGATGGTGATGCAGGACAAGCCCGGCTCGCGTAAGTCCTTCATTCTCTACAAAGGACTGTACAACCAGAAGCGTGAGGAGGTCTCCGCTGAGGTTCCTGAGAGCCTGCCGGCTCTTGCCGAGAAGGCGCCGCGCAACAGGCTCTCCCTGGCTCGCTGGCTGGTCGAACCCGGACACCCTCTCACGGCGCGGGTTACGGTGAATCGCGAGTGGCAGAAGTTCTTCGGGACGGGGATTGTTCTTACGGTTGAGGACTTTGGCAGCCAGGGGGAGAAGCCGAGCCATCCCGGTCTGCTCAACTGGTTGGCGAGCGAGTTCGTCAGGGCAGGCTGGGACCTGAAGGCCCTCCATCGGCTGATTGTCACCAGCGCCACCTATCGCCAGGGAGCCAGGCAGGAGATCCGGCTGCGTGAGCTGGACCCGGCCAACCGCCTGCTCGGCCGCGGGCCGCGCTGGCGAATGCCATCCTGGATGATCCGGGACCACGCCCTCTCGGCGAGCGGCTTACTCGTCAACCGTCTCGGCGGGCCATCGGTCAAGCCCTATCAGCCGAAGGGAGTCTGGGCGGAGGCCACCTTCGGCAAGATGCGCTACAGCCAGGACAAGGGTGAGAAGCTCTACAGGAGAAGCCTCTATACCTTCTGGCGGAGAATTATTGGGCCGACGATCTTCTTCGATACGGCGAAGCGCCAGACCTGCGAGGTCCGGAAGATTTTGACCAACACTCCCCTGCACGCCCTGGCTACGCTCAATGATGTTACCTATGTCGAGGCCTCCCGCGCGCTGGCGCAAAGGGTCCTGGAGAAGGCTGGCCCCGAGCCGACAGCCAGGGCGACGATGGCGTTTCGGCTCGTTACCTGCAGGCGTCCGGATGCCGACGAGCTGAAAATCCTTCTTGGAAGGCTGGCGATCCTGAAAGAACAGTATTCCGCTGACCCGGGAGCCGCCGCGAAGTTGCTCTCGGTCGGGGACTCGCCCCGCAACACGAAGCTGGATGCCATCGAGCATGCGGCCTTCGCCGGTCTCTGCTCCCTGATACTGAATCTCGATGAGGCCCTGACGAAATAAGATGAACATGGATCCCGTAACGCAACACAACGCGCTGCTGACTCGGCGGCATTTCTTCGGGCGCAGCTCGGCAGGCATCGGGACGGCGGCGCTGGCCTCGCTGCTTGGTGGTGGCGCCGTGGCGGCTCCCGGCGCATCCGGCCTTCCGCATTTCGCTCCCAGGGCCAAGCGGGTGATCTACCTGTTCATGAACGGCGCGCCGACCCACGTCGATCTCTTTGACTACAAGCCGAAGCTGAAGGAGCTGCACGGCAAGCCGGTACCCCAGGAGTACGTCGGCGGCAAACGCTTCAGCACCATGACGGGGAACCCCAAGGGCAAGCTCATGCTCTCACCGGTCGAGCCGTTTCACAGGCGCGGGCAGAGCGGCGCCTGGGTGAGCGACTTCATGCCGCATACCGCGGGTGTCGCGGATGACCTGTGCTTCATCAAGAGCATGTTTACCGAGCAGGTAAACCACTCCCCGGCGGTAACCTTCTTCCTGACCGGTTCTGAGATGGCCGGGCGGCCCAGCATGGGCTCCTGGCTGACCTACGGTCTCGGCAGCGAGACGGACAACCTGCCGGCCTTTACCGTGATGACCTCGGTGAGCAAGGGTACGTCCTGCGGCCAGATCTTCTACGACTACTATTGGAGCAGCGGTTTTCTTCCCTCGCGCCTGCAGGGGGTCAAGTTCCGCAGCGGCGGCGACCCGGTGCTCTATCTCTCGAGTCCCGACGGCGTGAGCCGCCCGGTGCGCCGGGGGATTTTAGACGATCTCGCGAAGCTCAACGAGCTGCGCTACCGCGATGTGGTCGACCCGGCGATCGCGACGCGCATTTCGCAATACGAGCTCGCCTACAAGATGCAGGCGAGCGTTCCGGAGCTCAGCGATATCTCGCAGGAGCCGCAGCACGTTCTCGACCTGTACGGGCCGCAGGTGAAGGAGCGCGGTACGTTCGCCCACAATTGCCTCATGGCCAGGCGGCTTATCGAACGCGGTTCGCGGTTTGTCCAGCTCATGCACGCCGGCTGGGACCAGCACAACAGCATCACCACCGAGCTCTATACCCAGTGCAAGGATACCGACCAGCCCTCAGCCGGCCTGGTACAGGATCTCAAGCAGCGCGGTCTTCTGGAGGACACCCTGGTGATCTGGGGAGGGGAGTTCGGGCGCACCCCGTTTATCCAGGGGAACCTCAAGGATCGAAAGCGCTGGGGGCGCGACCATCATCCCTACGCCTTCACCACCTGGATGGCGGGCGGCGGCGTCAAGCCCGGCATTACCTGGGGCGCGTCGGATGACCTGGCGATCAACTCGGTCACGGACAAGGTACACGTCCACGACTTCCAGGCGACGATCCTTCACCTGCTGGGGATAGACCACAAGCGCCTGGACTTCAAGTTCCAGGGCCGCCGCTACCGCCTGACCGATGTTCACGGCAAGGTGGTCAAGGGGATCATAGCCTGAGCGGCAGCTCCTGTCGCTCAGTGGCCAAGGGCGTAGTAGGTCTCGTAGCAGCGCCGCGCGCTCCTCGCCGCCTCGTCCCAGTCCCAGCCGCCCGCGAAGCGGTCCGGGCTGAGACTTCGGACGTAGGGGGAGGGGTCGCTTTCGATGAGCGACTCGACGAGATGCCTGCCGATGCCGGCCGAGCCCGAGATTCCGTGGGCGTTGCAGCCGCCGGCCATGACGAAACCTTTCACCTTTGAGCTCTCGCCGATGATAAAGCGTCCGTCCGGGGTGAAGGTAGGCCATCCCTTGGAGATGTGCCGGATTCCGAGTTCGTTGATGGCGGGAACCTGCGGCAGGACGTTCTCTCCCAGGAATTCGAGTACCTCCCAGTCTTCCTCCACGATCGGCTGTTCTCCGGTGAGGGGCACCGTGCGGGGGTCGGTCGAAAGCGAGCCGGTCTCCCATCCCCCAACGAGGATCGAGTTGACCTCGCTGCGTACATAGATCGAGGAGTCGGGTATGCGTACGACCGGCAGCGTGGGCTCGATGCCCTCAGATTCTATGGTGACGAAGAACTCGTGGCGCACAGGGAAGATCGGCAATTCAATTCCCGCCGAGCTGGCCAGCTGGTAGGCGAATGTGCCGGCGGCATTGATGACCATTTCGCATTCGATATCGCCCTGGTCCGTTTCGATTCCGGCGACGCGGGCGCCGTCGAGCTTCACTCCGGAAACCCTGACGCCGGTCCTGAATTCGACACCGAGCTTTCGTCCCTCCGCGGCGTAGCTCATGGCCAGGTCGTAGGGCTGGACGTAGCCATCGGAGGGGCACCAGAGCACGGCCCTGACGCCCTCGAAGGTCATCGGCGGCCAGAGCTCGCGGGCCCTGTCGTTGTCGATGAACTCGGTCTCGAGCCCGGCCTCGTCCGCGACGGTCTTCAGGTTTTTCAGCTCATCGATGCGCTCATCGCAATGCGCCACCCGCAGCGAGCCGACCTGTCGCCACGCCGGGCTCTCGGGGCTGTCGGCCTGCAGGCGCTCAAAGGTTTCCGCCGACCACATCAGGAGCTTGACCTCCTCGACGGTGCTCCTGACCTGGCCGACGAGCCCGGCCGCCTGGGATGTGGTCTGGGTGGCGAGGCTCTCCTCCTTCTCCAGGACAAGGATGTCCTTGCGTCCGGCCTCGGCGAGGCTGTACGCCACGGCGCAGCCGACCGCGCCGCCGCCGATGATCACTGTTTGCGCTCTCTGGGGAGGTGTCATTTGACGGGTATCGAACAGGCCATATTGATGAGCTTGTGAGCCTGGATGCTGAGGCGCCAGAGAGGGTTTTCAAGGCAATAGGCCAGGGTGAGCGCGGTATTCTCATTCAGGCGGGGGCCATCCATCGGCTGCAGGAAGAAGTGGGTGTAGTCCAGCCTCTCGAAGGTCTCCGGGCTCAGACCCTCCTGGGGGTGGACCAGCTTGAGCTCGTCGCCGCTGTCGACGATCATCTCGGCGCCGGCCTTGGGGCTGACGCAGACCCAGTCGATTCCTTCCGGCGGTTTTTTGGTCCCGTTGGTTTCGATGGCGATCTCGATGCCCTCGGCATGGAGCGCCTCGATCGCCGCATCGTCGAGCTGCAGCAGGGGCTCTCCACCGGTACAGACCACCAGCGGGTTTCCATTATCCCGAGCGGCCGCGGGCCATTTCTCCGCGACAGCGCTGGCCAGCTCTCCGGCGCCCTCAAACTCTCCGCCTCCCGGTCCGTCGGTGCCGACGAACTCGGTATCGCAGAAGTCGCAGACCGCATCGGCTCGATCTTCTTCGTGGCCTGACCAGAGATTGCAGCCCGCGAAACGGCAGAAGACCGCCGGCCTGCCGGCCTGGGCTCCTTCACCCTGAATCGTGTAGTAGATTTCCTTGACGCTGTAGCTCATGCGGGTTCACCGGTCCCCTGTCTTCGCTCGGGGGGCATCTCCCCTCCCTCTA
>Ga0315318_10001020_pt1 | contig 12045 bp, 11 predicted proteins | sample M1200m3416metaG_FD_203703 | JGI IMG/M metagenome (GOLD analysis project Ga0315318, IMG submission 203703) | Ammonia-oxidizing marine archaeal communities from Monterey Bay, California, United States - M1 200m 3416 | ecosystem: Environmental > Aquatic > Marine > Coastal | place: USA: California... | reverse complement strand
TCAAAATTACAGAAATAACGAGGATCGGGCAAGGACATAAAATGAATATATTGCTAATTGGTGGAGGTTTCATGGGTGAAGCTCTTCTAGCAGGGATTTTAAATTCAGAACATGATGGTGATTTAGACATAACAGTCGCCGAGCTTAATGAAGAGCGTCAGGATTATTTGCGAAACAAATACCCAATAATCGTTACCAAATCTGCGCACAACGCGTTGCGCGATAGCTCACCTGATCTCATTATCCTCAGTGTAAAACCGCAACAATTTTCTGAGACAGTTGATCCTTTGGCAGGGCGAATCAATAACAATACTCTAGTGATATCCGTGGCCGCGGGAATCCCGTTAACAACTATCATCGAAAAAACAGGGCAACCCCTCAGCGTAAGAATTATGCCTAATCTTCCGGCAGCTGCCATGGAAGGAGCTGCCGCAATCTATTTCGCACCTGAATTCACATCTCAACAAAAGAACACTGTTATCAATCTAATAAAAACATCTTGCCCCACTTTGGTAGAGGTAGGTTCCGATGATGAGGTTGATCTTTGCACGGCAATCAACGGCTCAGGACCTGCTTATATCTTCCAAATAATTGAGGCAATGATTAGTGCTGCAACTACGAGAGGAATGACTGATACAAACGCCAAGGCATTGGTGCTACAAACAGTTTTAGGTGCTGCCAAATATGCGCAGGGCTCACATAGTAGTATTCAAGACCTCCGTACAGCAGTTACATCACCTGGTGGAACCACAGCGGCTGGACTTGCTATTTTAGAGAGCGCAGATGTTAACATGACTTTTGACAGCGCCATTGCAGCAGCGTACGCCCGAGCAATTGAATTACGACCATAGAATGGAGAATATATTTGGACCCCTTAATCATTTTAACCGCACAAATCGTCTCGACAATCCTCCGACTTTTAGCATTCTGCATTCTCGGGCGATCATTGATATCGTGGTTTCCAGGTCTGCGAGAAAGTGAAATTGCTCGCATACTCGAAAATATAACCGACCCCATCCTGCAACCTCTACGTCGCATCATACCGCCCATCGGTGGAACATTTGATGTTACGCCGATGCTGGCCATGATCACAATTTTCCTAATATCGGACTTTATCGGTTCTGCCTCCTGATAAGACTTGCCAATCCAATCATAATAAATCTCCTAAACATGCCCACAAGTTGACATGCGAACATTTGTTCTATATTGTAGTACTGAACTAACTGGTGGGGGCGCTATAAGAACAGGATTAATCTAATCATGCCATCGAAAAACAAAACTCACACATCTGACGAAAAAGCCTTCGGCTCTGACCGAGAAAAAAACCTAAGCATTGCAATTGATGAAATTGTCAAAGAGCATGGTAAAGGCTCTATTATGCGACTCGGTGATGCAGAAGCAGCGCTCAATATCACCTCGATACCTACTGGTGCACTATCGCTTGATATTGCACTTGGGGTTGGAGGAATACCACGCGGTCGAATTACCGAAATATTCGGCCCTGAATCTGCAGGAAAATCCACACTCGCACAACACATAATTGCCGAATGTCAGCGTGCCGGTGGTGCTGCTGCCTATATTGACGTCGAGCATGCACTCGACCCAGAATACGCCGCTGCCTGTGGAATTGACATTGAAGATCTATTAATCTCTCAACCCGATACTGGCGAGCAGGCACTAGAAATTTGTGAAGCCCTTATTCGCTCATCTGCCTTAGACATAGTTGTCATTGACTCGGTGGCAGCGCTAGTCCCTCGTGCTGAAATCGAAGGTGATATGGGTGATAGTCTGCCAGGCCTACAGGCACGATTAATGTCTCAAGCGATGCGAAAGTTGACTGCTGCTGTATCCCGAACTAACACATCACTGGTCTTTATTAACCAACTACGCGAAAAAATTGGTGTAATGTTTGGGAGTCCCGAGACCACTCCAGGTGGCCGCTCACTCAAATTTTACTCCTCCGTCCGAATAGATATACGACGAATTGAATCAATTAAAGATGGCCAAACATTTATTGGAAATCGTGTTCGATGTAAGGTTGTTAAAAATAAAGTTGCACCCCCTTTTAGACAGGCTGAATTTGAAATCATGTTCACACCAGATCTTCATGGAATAAATCGATGGAGTGACGTACTGGATCTCGCTGTCGAACATGATGTAGTAAAAAAAGCCGGTGCCTTCTTCTCATACGGGGATCTACGACTAGGCCAAGGCAAACGTAATGCCTCAACCTACTTGCAAGAAAATAACAACCTATTTGAAAAAATTGATAATCAAGTTCGACAGCTTACTGGAATTACAAAATCACCCGTGACTTCAGACACCCCTGCTCTTGAAAATGCCTCGCCTGACGAGTTAGATTCCATGGCTCCCGTGGTCGCAGAAGTTTCGGAATTGCTGAATTCAACCGACTAAAATGCGACTTCTAGAGGAGTTGCCGCCCTCTGGCTCAATCGTCATTAAAGCACTAAAAGCACGCGCTCACGAACGTGTTGAGGTTGACTATACGCAAGAAAATACTAATTCCGAAATCCATACTAATGTCTTCCCTATTGACACTATTGTCGAGTATCGACTCTTTAAAGGTTCACAACATACGGTAGACACTTGGAACGAAGCAATTACATCTGCCCTGTATCAAGAGTCCGTCAATCGAGCCTTCAAACTTATTTCCCAAAAACAGAGAACTGAACAGGAATTAAGATTACTAATTAAGAACACAAAACGGTACAATTTCACTGACGATATGATCAATATCGCCATTACACGAATCGAGAGGCTTGGATACCTAAACGACTCGTCTACTGCAAAAGCTCATGTCACTAGGAGCAACGCGCGATTGAAGTCATCTCAAAAACTTAAACAGGAACTACATGCGCGTGGTATATCTAAGACGGCCTCAGATGCAGCGCTCAAATCACACTCCGATTTAAGCGCTGCACAAGAAGTCGCAGAGAGAAAAGCAGCCCGCTTAACGAAACATGACCGACCGACAGCCAAAATTCGTCTTTACAGATATCTAGTCCAACAAGGATTCAGCTACGATCTCTCACGCCAACTTGCAGACCAACACTTTTTCACATCGCCTAGCTCCTGAAATTACCCCAGATTAGTTGAGCGACGTGCTACGCTATGAGCATATATAAATAATTACAGGACCCGACGCGAAGCCTGAATATTAGGGACTCTACCTAACGAGCTGGATCCAGTGCGGCGCGCAGTCATATCGTTCGGAGAATAATCATGGAACTTCTTATTATTTTAGCGGCCCTCGTGGCCGGCGTGCTTGTCGGGGCAATCATAATCCATCTCTACGACAGTAATTCCTCCGCAGGGCTGATCAACAAAGCAACAAATGAATCGCAAACGTTACTAAAAGCCGCCATCAAAGAATCCAGTGACATCATTGCTAGTGCCGAAAATAAATCTGTTACCCGTCGACAAGAGATTGACGAAGAAATCCGTGACCGACGGCGCGAAATTGGACGCATCGAGCGTCGAATTGATCAGCGGGAAGAATCTATCGATCGAAGAACCGAAAATATCGAGAAAATTGAAGATGACCTTCGAATACAAGTCACCGAGATCGAGGCCCAAGAAGTCGAAATCAACGAACAAACACTGGGTATACAGCAAAGGTTAGAGCAAATTGCAGGCCTCTCTTCGGACGCAGCCAAGGAAGAGTTACTCAACCAACTTGACGCTGAACTTCGTGATGAATCCGCGCGGCGAGTAGTTGCAATGGAGGACTCAGCAAAAGCTGAAGCCGATGTCAGGGCAAGAAAAATACTAGCCACTGTTATGCAACGTATTAGCTCAGAAGTAACAACTGAAATGACGGTAAGCGTCGTCGCAATTCCGTCAGATGAAGTTAAGGGCAGAATAATTGGTCGCGAAGGTAGAAATATCAGAGCTTTTGAAGCCGCTACTGGCTGTGATCTAATCATCGACGATACCCCTGGAGTGGTGACCGTATCTGCATTTGAACCAACCCGTCGAGAAATAGCACGAACAGCGTTAGATTACCTAATACAAGATGGTCGGATCCAACCGTCAAGAATTGAAGATGCCGTAGACCGCGCTCGCCGAGAAATAGATAAGCGTATCGAAAAGGCTGGCCAGCAAGCGGTAGTTGATGCTGAGGTAACTGGCTTACACAATGAAATAGTAAAAACCCTAGGTCGACTTCAATTTCGCTATTCATACGGACAGAACCAGCTTCGGCACTGCATCGAAACTTCTTGGCTCGCCGCGGCGCTAGCACATGAACTTGGAGCTGACGTTGAAGTTGCTCGAGTTGGCGGCCTTCTCCACGACCTCGGCAAAGCCGTTGATCGAGAAATCGAGGGTACACACGCGTTACTTGGAGCTGAAATAGGTCGAAGATATGGTCTCTCTCAGGCAATCACCCACACTATTGAGGCTCACCACGAAGAGGTCAAGCCAGAAACTCTAGAGGCTCTAATCGTAATTTGTGCTGACTCCATCTCCGGAAGCCGACCGGGGGCACGTAGAGAACAGGTCGAGGAGTATGTAAAACGATTAGAGGCTCTAGAAACGATCGCTAACTCTTTCGATGGTGTCGAACAGGCATTCGCTATTCAAGCCGGTCGTGAAATTCGAATCATGGTAAAGCCTGATCAGATAGACGATCTCGGATCAACTAGACTCGCAAGAGAAGTCTCAAAAGAGATAGAACAATCACTTCAGTATCCTGGCCAAATCAAAGTGACCGTAGTTCGTGAAACTCGATCCTCGGAAATCGCGCACTAAACTTCGAAAGAGAATACCAAGGCCACAAGATTTGGCTAACTTGTCAAGCAGCCCATGAGATCAAATAACCGAAACAAAAATAAATATAGCCAAGAAATTAGGTGCCAGTCCTGTGGTGAACCATCGACTCTTGGTTGCGGAAAATGCGGAAATTCTTTCTGCGGCAAGTGCATTTTTCATACTCCTGGGGGTATTCGCTGTCAGACGTGTGCTCAGTTTAGAAAACCAATCCAGTACCAAATTTCAAAGCGGCGGCTCATCGCCACCATTGCGACTATTCTTCCGACTGCTTTACTTTTCGGGAGTCTTTCAACAATACCTACCGAATTGATCAGTCAAATTCCGTTACTGAACTTAGTCGGACATGGGCTCATAGCCTACGCACTCGGTCTTCTGATATCGAAACTGATGGAAGCAATCAGTGGCAATAAATTGGGGCGAATTTTACAAATCACAGGACTGATATCCGGTTTGCTGGTAATTTCGGGTCGCGGCTTAATTTTTCTCACCTTGACCGGTGGTGTCATGCTGAGTTTATTTGAAGTTCTTATGGCTGGAGTAATAGCACTCGTGACGTGGAGAAGATTTGAGTAGTTTGTAAACTGCTAGATTCGATCAATGATGAATAACGCAAGCAACATCCCAAAAGACACAACGCCTACTCCAAGAACTCGCTTTAGCTCACTCTTCATAAATTTTGAATCTCTTCTGTTTCGTTCATCGTTTAGCATGACGTCTACCCTATCATCAAATATTAACCATCACATACACAAGAATAAACGTCATTGCATAAAGGGGCTAGCGCCAGCCAGTCATTTAAATTAGTCTAGTACTCAGGCTCTAAGGCCCCGTAGTGTAGCGGTTAACACGTCGCCCTGTCACGGCGAAGATCGGCGGTTCGAATCCGCTCGGGGTCGCCAGATAAAGCTTAGTCTATCAACACGCCTGGATTCAAAATTCCCTTGGGATCAACCGCATTCTTGGCTGCGCGAATCATGTCTCCGAATAGATCAGGGCGCTGCTGGTCGTACCATTTCCTATGCATTCGACCAACCGCATGATGGTGAGTAATTGTGCCACCGGCTTTAATAACTGCGTCAGATGCCGCTTCCTTAAACGCGATTGACTGCGCTACAGGATCATCACCTGGAAATGCACCGGCAAATGTATAGTACGGTGCTGGACCATCGACATAAACATGAGTAAATCGACAATTAAGCGTGCCGCCGCCACAAATCTCAATGAGAGCCTTATTCATTTCTGCTCTCACGAATTCGTCGAAATCTGGCCATTTATCCCAAGTAATAGCAGTTTCTACTGTGCCTCCGAGAAATCCAAGTCCTGCCTCTAATCCACCACCTTTTGGTATAAATGCATCTCGCCAAGCTCCTACAGCACCTCCACGTCCAGTAGGTTCGCCATTACCATCATCAATCAGTACATCCCCATCATCAATGAATCCTCCGGCTGTTCGAGCAATCTCAATAGCCAAAGTCATTACATCCCTTTGTGAGATAGTTGCATGCTCAAATCCGACAATCAGTAAAGTCTGTGAACCATCCAGTCCAGCAGAATCTTTACCCAGTTCCGCATCAAGAAGTCGTAAGTTTGCCGGCCATAATTTAGCTTGGACTATAGCCCGAGTAGCCTCATAGCCATCTCGCCAAGACGAAAATAGTATTCCAGCTGTAGCTCGATATTTTGGTCTATCTTGTATCTTCATCCAGGCTTCGGTAACCAGTCCTAGGATTCCTTCACTACCCAAAATAAGCCGCTCCGGCTGCGGACCAGCACCGTCACCGGGAAGTCGTCGCGTCTCTATCCAACCTCTAGGGCTTAGCATTTTCACATTCTCTACAAAATCATCAATATGCGTATTATTAGTGGCATAGTGGCCGCCAGCGCGTGTAACAATCCACCCGCCTAGAGTCGATCCAGCGAAAGATTGAGGAAAATGACGCAGTGTATAGCCGTGTGGGCGAAGTTGATCTTCGAGGTGAGGCCCGTACACACCTGCTTGGATCAAAGCTGCTCTCGATATTGAATCAACTTCAAGCACTTGATCAAATTGGTCCATGTCAATCGTGACCACAGGACGGTCGTTATCCATAGGCGGTGTAATTCCATCAACCACAGAAGAACCACCTCCGTATGGAATAGCTATGTAGTTCTGTTCGTCACACCATTCAAGAATTGCTTCGAGTTCAGAATTCGTCCTGGGATGAGCAACAATATCCGGTGGGTTCGGAACTCCTATATAAACAAAATTTTGTCGGCCACCACAATTTGCGTGTAGGGCCCGTTCATAATTATCTTGAAAACAGAACTCTGAAAGTGCCTCTGGTGGGTTAATTCTTGGACTAGGAAGAGTTAGCTCATCTGCAGTCGGAATCTCTTGGGCCTCAACCACTCGGCCAATTCTTCGGGAAATGCCTGACGCCCGTTCTTGGCGTTGCTGTAAAGTGGGCTGATCCGACTCTAATCCAAAAAGCCACAAACTTCGACGAGGTTTTTCTTTGAATCCGGAATAAACTTCCATCGACATCTCACAATCTAATTTTAGAGGCTTTGCTTCGATCGTATGCTAGACCGATACTATCAAATTAAAAGAGATCGGTCAGTAGACCACACTATAACTGCTCTGAAACTAAGAAGTTACGTGCTGCTATCTGAAGGGAATGAACCTTTCTTCCACGGCCTATGAGATCATCAATTTGGAAATCCAAAATCGCTAATGCTATTTCTGATAGTGGCCGGGATGTGTCTAGGCTTAACTCAGAAATAGCGCTTAATCGGGCATTTTCCTGAATTTTTTGCGGCTCTATTTTATCTGCTATGAACATCGCCCAAGCTGAATTCGAAAATGTGGGATATCCATATGTGTGATAGTAGACGGCTTGCAAAACCTCCTTTGACTGTATGTCAAAGGAGGTTTTCAAAACACTTGCCCCAATCGGGCCGTGCAGTAACACGGGATGGCGTCGCTCCAAATCAGATACTAATAAACCCAGTTCTTTAGCGTAGCGTAACCACTCCTCATTACTAAAATGCCTACATACATCATGAGCCAATCCCATTAGGATCGCAGTCTCCGAAGCTTCCCCACGCATTGACATCAGTTCACCGGCAAGCTTCGCTACTCGCTCGGAATGCTCCAGTACGCTTGCGGGCACCGTTGCCCTAAGACGGCGGCTAAACGTGCTTATCATCTCCGGCGTGCTCATTCCACGATGACGTTTAAGTCAAACTTAATTTGGACTCTGTTCACGCTCAGTTCGCTCTCGAGCTCTTCGTGCGAGTGGGCTTTCATCACGGTCAAGTCTTCCTTTGACTCGTGATTTTGACTGATTACCATACTCTTTTCTTTTTTTCTGATAAACAGAATTCATGTCTTTTGCGCCGGGTTTAGTTTCTTCCAGAGAAGCTGCCATTTTAGTTAGCCGAGCTACGCGATCTTCGGTTTTAGGATGTGTAGAAAACATACTCCGTGTATTCATCCCAAGAAACGGATTCATTATAAATAAGTGAGCTGTTGTTTCTGGTACTTTCATGGGTATTCGTTGCGCACCCATTTCGATCTTCTGCAATGCTGTAGCTAACGCCAGCGGATCACCTACAAACTCAGCTCCATCAGCATCTGCTTCATACTCACGTGATCGTGAAATTGCCATTTGGATCATACCTGCTAGTAAAGGAGCCAGCAGTAGTGCCACAATGTTTCCACCATTATTCCTACTGCCCCCAAACCAAAAGCCGATGAAGCCAATCCAACTAATAGCCGAGGCCACGGATGCAGCTATAGTCGATATTAATATATCTCGATTCGACACATGCGCCATTTCATGACCAATTACTGCTCGCAGTTCTCTTTCAGTAAGCAGTTCGCGAATACCGTCGGTGATCGCAACTGCAGCATTTTCTGGATTTCGTCCGGTTGCAAAAGCATTAGGTTGAGGAGAGTTCATTAAATACACTCTAGGTTTTGGCATTCCTGCTAATTCAGAAATCTCACTGATCATCTCATGTAATTTAGGTTCTTCCTCAACGCTTACCTCGTGCGCACGCGACGCTCTTAGAACTAAATCAGCTGATTTCCAGTAAGAACCAACGTTCAACGCTAATGCGAGAATCAAGAAAAGTAATGAGCCTTGTATGCCTCCTACAGCGCCACCAATCACTACCAATAATCCTGAAATCGTGGCTAAAAGAATAGCTGTCTTAAAATTATTCATAAAATTGCGAATCTCCACTACACATCTATGATAACGCCGATTCAGATACACAAACTAACTCGCCTCGCACAATCGAAGCCAAAATTTACACAAAAAGGTGAGGCCCGAGGCCTCACCTTTCTAAATTCTAAAAGTTTAATTCTTAGTGAAGAATTATGCCTATAGACCTAACTGTTGGGCAACCAACTCGCGATGGTAATCAGCATCCCCAAACGCCAATTCAGCTCGCTTTTGGCGCCTGAAATACAACTGCACCTTGTAATCTTTGGTAAATCCGATTCCACCATGAATCTGTTGACCATGAGCCACGACTCGACGAGTCGCCTCGGAACACCAAGCTTTAGCCATGTTGACAGCCATCGTAGTCTCATCATCTGATTGCTCAGTTGCAATAGACCAAGCTGCCTTGTACATAATAAATCTAGAACCGTCAACATCTGTCACCATGTCAGCACACTTATGCTGAATAGCCTGGAATGACCCAATGGGCCGTCCAAACTGTACACGCTCCTTGGCATAATCAACAGCTATCTCAAAGTCCATTTGGGACAAACCAACAAGATATGCACACTCAGCTACCGTATATTTCTGAATGACTGGCTTCAAAAGGTCCCAACCAGCACCATCAGCGCCAAGCAATTGCCCGGAGGCATTATTTAGTACAACTTCACACTGCTTATCTCGGGCAATAGTTTGAAGCGGTGTGACATTAACACCATCTTGATCAGTCGCAATTATTGACAAACACACCCCTGAGCTACTTCTGGCGGCAACCACAAGATAGTCGGCAACATGAGCGTCCGAAACAAAAAGTTTTGTACCATTCAAGGTTACGTCATTACCTGAAACTGTTGCCTCACACTCAATGCCTGATTCATCAAATCTTGCAGATGGCTCAGTGAGGGCTAGTGAGAAAATCAAATCTCCTGAAGCTATCCCCGGCAGAAATTCGCTCTTTTGTGCGTCAGATCCGGCTTCCATAATTGAAACCCCTCCGCCAAGCACACTCGACATAAACGGCCCTGGAACTAACGCTCGGCCAAACTCTTCAAGCAATACACACATGTCTAAGAAGTCAAAACCCACTCCGCCGTGCTCTTCAGGAATCAATAATCCTTGCCATCCCTGTTCGGCCATTTGACCCCACAGTTCAGGAGAATAGCCTTTTTCGTCTTCTTCCATATCGCGAACATGCTGCTCTGGGCATTCATTCTCCAGAAACTCACGTGCGGCATTTTTTAAAAGTTCTTGCTGTTCACTTAGCCCTAGGTCCATTTCATCCCCAATCTTTAACAATGACTGAAACTAATGTTCCAACCAATACAGTTTTAGTCCACCCTCAGATAGCAACAAGCCATATTTAGGAACCACGAGATGGTATCAGGAATTAGCTTAGGCTGCACGACCTCACTACGTGCAATCTGGCCCGCTAACATTCTGATGCCACCAAGGTTTAACTCCTTAATAAAGCTCAGATATCAGGCTCTCCTAGCCTCGTGGAAGCCCTAAACCTCGCGTTGCTATTACGTTTCTCTGAATCTCACTTGAACCACTGAAAATCGTATGTGGCACAGATCCTACGTAGTCCCTGACATGGGTCGCATTCATTGGCGAATACGCGCTATCCTCTGCCCAAAGATTCCCATATAGTCCCCAAGCCTTAGTGGAGGTACGAGCCATGCGTTGGTGGAGTTCAGAACTATACATCTTATTAACGGATGCCTCGTAATTGGGCACCATGCCACTATCCTGAATGGAGACAATTCGAAATGCAAAGTTAAATAACACTTCTGTCTCAACCGCGCGATCAGCCAATTCCTTCCGCACAACACCGAAGTCTTGCCGAGTAAATTGCTTGCCTGCACCTGATACCAAAAACTCTCGGAGCTCCTTTTGGCCTCGGCGATACGATATCGCATCTGAAATGCCCGATCGCTCAAAGTCCAATAAAGTCATCCCCACATACCAGCCACGATCTTCTTCGCCTATACAGTTAGTTACAGGAACTTTAACATCTTCAAAAAATGTCTCATTAAATGGATGATTCCAACCCATGTCAATAATGGGGCGTACGGTAAGACCAGGGCTTTTAATATCCAACATCAAAAACGAAATTCCTCGATGCTTCGGAGCATCTGGATTAGTTCTCACTAAAGTGAACAACCAATCAGCAAAATGCGCGCCCGAGGTCCAAATCTTCTGTCCATTAATGACATATTCATCACCATCACGCACCGCTCTCGTCTGTAGTGATGCAAGATCCGATCCAGCACCTGGCTCTGAATAACCCTGTGCCCATGCAACTTCGCCATTAAGAATCCGGGGAAGGTGTTCTGCTTTCTGTTCTTCAGATCCATGAACAATAAGGGTGGGACCCAGCATAGATACACCCATACCTCCTACAGAAGGAGCTCCTGATTCAGCCATCTCTTGATTAAAGATGAACTGTTCCATAACGGTTAATCCTGCTCCGCCATATTCTTTTGGCCAAGCGGGAGCAATCCATCCCTTTTCAGAAAGTGCTCCGGCCCAATTTTCCGCTGCACCTCGTGCTTTGGCATCCTCTGATTTCCGATCAGCCTGCCATCCTCCCGAAAAATCTTCTCCCTCACCAGAATCTCCTTGATAGCGATCAGGTAAACGCGCCGTTATAAAATCTCTAACGTCATCACGAAACGTCGACTGAACAGTATTATCACTCCAGTCCATATAAAGCTCCCCTCTTAACCAACATTTTCCCACACATGATGTGAAGGCTTACAGTGTACTTTATCGTCCGTGCATTGAATACGCTGCCCGCGCCAAATCAGTCATAACTTCTTGTGCCATCGGAAAACTAGACCACGAATTATCTTCACGTCGAGTTAAAATCACCAGAATGAAAGGTCCCCGTTCGCCATAAACCACTCCAGCGTCGTTAGCATACTCAAGTATCAAGCCGGTCTTGTGGGCAACCTCCACCTCAGGCGGAAGCCCCATCCGCATATAGTCCTCTATCCGTTGCGTTAAAAGAAGCTGCAGCATACTTGAACTGGCATTC
>Ga0315318_10001018_pt1 | contig 12065 bp, 11 predicted proteins | sample M1200m3416metaG_FD_203703 | JGI IMG/M metagenome (GOLD analysis project Ga0315318, IMG submission 203703) | Ammonia-oxidizing marine archaeal communities from Monterey Bay, California, United States - M1 200m 3416 | ecosystem: Environmental > Aquatic > Marine > Coastal | place: USA: California... | reverse complement strand
ACAATTCATCTTATCCATTAATACTATATCTGGAATACCTTCAGCTAATGCTGCATTTGCTCGTGGACAGATAACAATACCACGTGTATTCTTTGATATTTTTCTAAGATCATTTTTTGTTGCAAACGTCATATGAACTAAAAACGTTGGTTTTAACAATAGAGCTCGTACTGGTTCACTAGATTTTGAAATTTTTTGTGATGCAGAATAACTTTGTTCTGTCTCAGCAGCATGTATAACTCGAAGTTTTTTAATTCTGGAATATGTACCTAAATTGGAATCACTATTCTCATTTGGACCACTAATTCCAACTCCATCACAATTTCTTAATAATGATCTTAATTCTATTTGATAAGATTCTGGCATTGGTTCATTTTTTTGTATATCATTTTTAGTTTGATAGTAATCTATTCTGCCAAGAATTATTGAACGAATTGGATTTCCTTTTATTGCATCCTTCAGTAGTTGTATTCCCTCAATTCCACCTTCTCTGAAATCAACAAAAGTTGTAATTCCTTTCTTTAGCATAGAAATTGCTGATTTACGCATGAATCTTACTAATTCCTTTTTTGGTGTTTCAGTCAAGATTTTCTGTTTTATGCTTGATACTGGATGAATCCTAGAATCAACATTGGAATCTAGTGAAACATCCTTTCCAATAGAATCACCAATATGTGTATGCGAATTTATTAAGCCCGGAATTAATAGTAATCCTTCACAATCTAGAATTTTTTCTTTTGGAGAAATTATCCGTGGGGAAATTTTTTGAAATTTTCTATTTGTAATTTTTACATCGGTAGATTCAATAAATTTTAAATCACTGCCATGCAATATGCTGATATTTTTTAAAATCATTTTAATTCGTAAATGTCAGGTTTCTCTTTTCCTGAATCCCGAATTTCTCGAATTGTGTCCAATGATTGTGTAGCATGTTTTGCTGCATCTCTTGCAGTAACACCACTACCAATTCCACAATTTAGAAATAAATTCATCTCTTGTTTTATAGTATCAATAAATTTTTGAGCATTTTCTTTATGGTCTGAATCAGATATCACCATAAAGTTATCACCTCCCATAAAAAATGTAAGAGATTTTTTCTCTAGGAAGAAATCTGACATTTTAGAATAAAGCTTGAACATTAATGATGAAGTTTCATATGGAGAAATCATTTGGCGTTTTTCTGTTAGACCGTCTACATCAAGATGCATTATTGTGACATTTTGTTCTACTTTACCATTCATTGAACCATAAATACTATATTTTTCATTGAGAAGTTTCTTTGATTTCTTGTCATTGCCTGCTAAAACATTGGCATCAAATGGTGAAATAGAAGTACCAATTGACATAGCTAATTTAATCTCAAATTTTGATTCCAATTCCTTTTGAATTTCTATATGATCATCCAATGAGATCTTATTTGTTACTGCAAAAAATTCATCAGATCTGTTTGGAAATACTAGACCGTTTTTATTTGAAAAAAGTTCTTGTATATTTTGATATAATGATGCCTGAAGTATTTGTAGCTCATGCTCTCTGTCACTGCCTAGAGTTAGCGTCCATGGCCCATATCCTGTAATTTTCATAATTGTAAGCTGTATCAATTACTTTATCCTCTCTAATTCTATACCAATCTTTTTTACTGCATTAACTGCATTCTCTGAGACTGATCTAATTCTTGCATATGCTTGTCTTTCGGACATTCCTGGACCAGATATTCCAAAAGATACTGGTTTCTGATGCTTTACTGATAATTTTACAATATTCCTAGCAGTAGAATTTGCAATTACTTCATCATGCTTTGTCTGACCTTTAATAACTGCGCCTAATGTCACAACACCATCTACATCTTTTTTCTGTAATAATTTGTCAATTATTAATGGCATGTCAAATATTCCAGGAACTTTACAAGTGTACTTGATATTCAATTTCAAATTATTTGCTTTTTCTATAGCTACTTGATGCATTCTTGATGTCACTTTTTCGTTAAATTCTGCAACAACTATGGCTATATTCAAAACTACTACACCTTAGCAAATTCCAATAGTTCTTTGCCAGCGACAAATGGAATTGCATTCTCTTTTGCATATTTCTCTGCCTTTTTTACAGATAAAGCAGAATATGTCTGGGAATCCATCATCTCACAGATTGTGGTGATTGGAAAGAGTTTTGCAAGTTTTGCCAAATAAATTGACATTTCTGTATGACCTGTTCTAGAAGAAAGTAAACCATTAGATGCTAAAAGGACAGGAACGTGACCTGGTGTCTTAAATGATGAAATAAAATCTGTTTTTGGATCTTCAGATTCGTAAAGATTTGCCATTTCTTTGATTGTTAGTGCTCTATCTCTATCAGTAATTCCAGTGTATGTTTGCTTATGATTGATATGTATAGAAAATGTTGGATGATCACCATATGGTGCAGTTCCCATTATCATTTTCTTAGAATTAGAATCAATATCATTTGATTTTGCTAGAATATCATGCATATACTTCAATTGTAATTTCTGTGCCATTAAATCGTCTATTGCAAGACAAATTAGACCTCCTGCATGCTGCCTCATTCTTGCAATATGTTCTGGTGTAATAAACTGCGCAGCCACAACGAGATCAACTTCATTTTCACGTCCATCAGAATCATGTATCATAACAAACTCACCCTGTTTAAGTGATGAAACTGCAGAGTCAAAAGTCAATATAAAAAATTCATCTATAGATATTATAAAGTTTACTAGAATTTTTGTTAATACCAATAAATTGGTAAACTATAGCACCTAGTTGAGGATATATTTTCCAAGAATATCTGTTTCAATGTTTAGTTTATCTCCAACCTTTTTTGTTTTAAAATTTGTAATTTTCATTGTGTGTGGAATAATACATACGGAGCCTAGATCTTTTTTTGCATCGACTACTGTAAGGCTAATACCATCTAATGCAATAGAGCCTTTTTGTACAACATATTTTACCAATTTTTTTGGAATTTTAAACCAAATTTTTACTTCTTTAGGTTTTTTTTCCATCTTTGTGATAGTAGCAACACCATCAACATGACCTAATACAAAATGCCCCTCTAACCTTTCTCCAACCTTCAAACTTCGTTCTATATTGATTAAACTACCAACTTTTAAATTCCCAAGATCAGTTTTCTTCATTGTTTCATCGATCATTTCAAAATTACATATATTTTTTAAAATTTTTGTTGCACTTAGACATACACCATTTAATGCAACACTCTGGCCAACCTTAAGATCCTTAGAATTTTTTCCTAAATCAACTGAAACTTTGATTGCACTTCTATTTCCAGTATCCTGATTAATTTTTATAATTTTACCCGTTCCTGTAATAATTCCCGTAAACATTGCTACATCATATAGGACTGAATATAAATAATATACCATCTTTTTTGATTTAGATGTGAATAACAAAAAGAGGAAGGTTCAAAATGAAAAGGAAGAACCAGATGATAGTTTAGATGGTAAAAAACTTCATGATTTATATCGTCACTCTACAAAATTAATTAAATAATTACTTAGAAACCTCTAGTAATGCCTTTGCTTGTTTATAATGAACCTCATCAATCATTTTCCCATCAACTACGGTAGCACCTTTGCCTTTCTTTGATGACTTATTATAAATATTACAAACTTTTTTTGCCCAAGCAATTTCTGTCTTGTTAGGATGAAAAATTTTATGAACTATCTTAATTTGATCTGGATAAATTACACTCTTACCAACGTAACCTAGACTTTTTCCTATTTTACAATCTTTCTTAAGACCAGAAGTATCCTTGATATCTTGCCATATTCCATCAATTGCATAAACTCCTGCAGCTGCTGCAGCGATAGGAACTTTATATCTAGAATATTTTGCACCTAATGGATTTCCCTTAGCATATTCAATACCAACATCATTTAGTAAATCAAATATTCCAAATACTAATGCATCAATTCTCTTACTGGATGAAGCAATTTCATAGCAATTTATCACACCAAGAGCAGATTCAATTGATGGAATCAAACGAATTCCTCTAATCTTTCGCTTTTTCTCTATAGATAAAATGATTTTTTCAATTTTTTTAATCTCCTTTGCTGAATTTACCTTAGGAATGATAATTCCATCTATTCCTTTTTGTACAATCTCTTTTAAATCTGCTTCAATTTTATTAGAATCTGGTGAATTTGTTCTCACAAAAACAGATGCTGAATACTGATTTCTTTTCTTTAATGCATTCTTGATCAGTGTTCTAGCCTTTTTCTTTTCTTTATCTGGTACAGAATCTTCAAGATCAAAACAAACAACATCGGCTGAAAGTGATTTTGCCTTTTCCAAAAATCTTGGATTATTTCCTGGGACAAAAATTAGACTACGAAATAGATTTGCCATTAATGATTAAGCGCCTTCAGGCTTCATTAAGATTTTGCCAAAGAACTTTCCTTGAAGCATTTTTGTATGTGCCTCTGCCGCTTGCTCGAAAGAATGAATTGAGTCAATTGCTGCTTTTATTTTTCCTTGTCCCATCCAGTATAATCCTTGATCCATCTCTGCTTTTGTTCCTTGAGTTGAGCCTAAGACATTGATTCCTTTAAAGAATATATGCCTTAGATCAATTTGTGCGTCATAACCAGTAGTGGCTCCACATGAAACTAGAGTTCCACCATATTTGAGAAGTGTAAGTTGTTTGTTAAAATGAGTTTGGCCAATGTGATCAAATGTCAAATCAATACCAGGTTGTACACCAGTTGATTTTGCAATTTCTTTCGTAATTGCTCTTACTTCTTTGTGCCAATCATCCTTTCTGTGATCAACTGCGTAATCTGCGCCTAATTCAAGACATTTTTCTAGTTTATCTGGACTAGCTGTTGCAATAACTTTACAATTATACAATTTAGCAATTTGAATTCCGAAACTTCCTACTCCTGAACCACCACCCATAATCAATACAGTTTGTCCTGGAGTGATTTTTGCTCTTCCAACTAACATATGCCACGAGGTAAGAATTGTCATGGATGCTGCTGCAGCATCTTCATATGATACACCTTCAGGAATTTTTGAAATATTTACTTCTGGAAGATGTACAAGTTCGCTGTATGCACCCCAAAGTGGACCGGTTTGGAATCCCCAAACTTGTCTTTTTGCACAATCAAATTCTCTACCAGAGGTACACATGTCACAAACTCTACACGCAAGATTTGAATGGGATACAACTCTATCACCAACTTTAATATTTTGAACATCTTCTCCAACTTCAACAACTTCTCCTGCTGCATCTGAACCAGATACATGAGGTAATGGTATTGCAATTGGTTCTCCTCTCATTCCCCAAATATCATTATAGTTGAGTGCTGCTGCTTTTAGTTTTAACACAACCTCATTTGCTTTGGGTTTTGGATCGTCGATGTCTTTTACTTTAAGAATTTTAGCATAATTATCATCAGGTGCATATTCATCGTATACAACTGCTTTCATGAAGATTGACCCTTTTTACCCCTAATTATATTTTCTTGAGATCATATTCTATTAATTTTAAATTCACGTTTTGGTTGCTGTGCTGACAATAAAACTTGCTTTAGTTGTTCATCTGTGATTTGACCTTGGGTTTTTCCTTGTGCAGATAATCCAATTAGATAGTTTTCAACTAGATTTGCAAGTTCAGGTTTTACCATTTTTACATTATTAAGACGCAGTCTAGCTTCGGATGAAAGAATTTGTTTTAACATTACTTCTTTTTGTGCATTGATTTGTTCTTCAGTTGGATGTCCTGTTTGTTCATCGTTAGGATTACTCATGGTAATCACTAAGAGTAAATTTTGAGTTTAGGAGTGGTCTTAATCATTTCGTTAAGAATTTCAGTGGAGAGTTTATCTAGTTTTTGCATTCCTTGACGAGTAACAACACTACCTTTCTTCTCAACTTTCTCAAGATAACCTAGTTTTTCAAGGCCATGAATTGCATTTCGAATAATTGCGCCACTTGCATCCTTGTGATGTCTAGCACCATAGTACATGTTTCTTTTTCCAGTACCATAAATTGTTCTAAGATCATTTACAGAAAGAGGACCGTTGAGGTAAATTTTTCGTAATATTGAAGCACATCTTGTATACCACCAATCAGATTTTTGTGGAGGTTTATCTGCATGTGCACCTGTTTTTACAAACATTGCCCAACTAGGAGCAGGAACTTCTTCAGTTTTTAATACTTGTGTTAATTTTGATATCAACTCATCTGCTGGTACATCATAAACTTTTGCCATCTGATGAAAAACTCGATAATCGTTTTATAAATCATTGAGCTATTAGTTTTCTGTATGTGTGATTACAAAAATTGCACGTAATACGAATAGATTTTACATTACTTCGACCGATCCTAACTTTTGAAGAGACAGATGGTACAATGAATTTCTTGCATTTTTTACAAAAACTTGTTCGTATTTGCCAAGGCATTTTAATTTTAAATCTCATACTTATTTTTCTTGCAATTTGTGCTTGCCTTTGTGCCAATTTGGGATTATTACGGGCGTTTGAAACTGCATTATCAAACAAGATAAGAATTCGTTGTGTTGCTATTTCTTTTTTTGAGTTTTTCATGATTATCTACAATAAAAGGCATAAAAAATTATTATTAAATGCAGTCAGCGGGATTCGAACCCGCGTCACAGGGTTGGAAACCCCGAATACTAACCAGGCTATACTATGACTGCATAAAGGGGGAAAAAATTCTACCTAAATAAAAATGGTTTTTTCGTATTCATAGATGATCCTACTTGCTACTACATGTGCTTCCAATGAGTCAGAGTGTAGAGATTTCAGATCATCAAATTGGTTAAAAATTCTCTCAGTGAAGTGTCCCTTTTGAAATCCACCTATTACAATAACAGAATTATCAGTAATTATTTTTGCAGTGTCTTCAAATGTACTTTTATTTCCTGTAGTTGATAATCCAATAATACTACTAGGTTGAATTTTTGATAATAATTGTTCAAATGTCATATCATGTAACTCAAGTAATGTTTTGTTATCTACCTCAATCTTATAATTTTTAAATAATTTTTCAATCAGTCCTTGAAATCTATGATATGATTTAGGTAATCTTATACCATCTGATATAGTAATTACCTTATCATTTAGGGTGTGAACAAAAACCTTTAGTTTATTTTTTCTATACAATGGTGTATTGCAAATTGCTAACAGTGTGAGATGTATTATATCTGGTCGTCCACGTTTCATTTCATTTTTAATTCCTTTCATTGCAGCAAAATGCCAGGAGTTATCAAGTAAAATATCAGAAGGTTTTTTTTCGTTTCTTCTACAATATGAAATTACTGATGCATGATTCTGTAATTCATTTGGTATAGTTTCAAGTGATGATTCTACAAGAATTAATGTTGGCATGAAACCATTCTAAAATTCATTTTTTGAATTAATATCATGTAGATTAATATTTCCACTCGTCTATTTATCCAGAGGTACAGCCACTGTATCCACATTCAATACAGATACTACAACCCTCTATTAGTACCAGTTTATTTTTACATGTAGGACATAGATTTTCTTCTTTGCTAACTTCTTTTTCTATTATTACATCTCTTGGTTTTTCTTGAGGTGGTGCTATTTTTAGTGCATCATGTACCTGCTTTGAGATATACGGATTAGAGATATTATCCTTAATGTAATCGTAAAGATATTGTGTGGCAGACACGGTGAATGTTTTTTCTGAATTCTCACTTGTCATGTGAAGAACTTGTTGATGCCTAGAACCATCACGATATACTGTAATTCCCTTAAGTCCAATCTCATGTGCAAGTAGATATGCAGCTTTAACATCTTCTGCAGAGACATCATTTGGCATGTTTATTGTCTTTGCAATCGCGTTACCAATCCAGTCTTGCCATACGGCTTGAGCCATAAGATGATCAGACCAGTGAATATCCATTGCTGTAACAAAGATTTTTTGCATCCATTCTGGAATCTCTGGAATTCCTTTTACTGAACCATAATTATCGGCAACTTTTGCTAGTAACTCTTCACTGTAAATACCATTCTCCTTTAGAACTGCTTCAAATATCTTGTTTGTATAAAAGAATCTTCCAACTGTTACTCTCTTTTCAAAAACTAAGGCAAATGTTGGCTCCATTCCATTTGAGCAGTCAGCAATCATTGATAATGTACCAGTTGGTGCTACAGTAGTAGTTAATACATTTCTTATTCCATGTTTTTGAATTTTTGTGATCAATGCATCCCAATCATAAGAATGGGAGTGCTTTGCTTTTTCATAATAACCTGCAATTGGGATCTTTCCCTCTGGAAATTCTGTCTTCGAACACAATGGAAATTCACCGCGAGATTGTGCCAATGCCACACTCTCTTCCATTGAATAGTAAGATAATGCTTCAGACAGTTTACCCATAAACTCGTAACCTTCTGAAGAATTGTATGGAATTTTTAACTTGTACAATAGATCTGCAACTCCCATTACACCTAATCCAATTCTCCTAGAATCTTTTGATGCTATGCTAATCTCAGGAACTGGATAATGATTGACATCAATTACATTATCTAAGAATCGTGTTGTCTTTCTAATTGTTTCTTCATATCCTTGCCAATCAAATTCGTATTGCCCATCAGCTCTTCTTTTTGTAAGTATTGCTAAATTAATTGAGCCAAGATTACATGATTCATATGGATAGAGACTTTGTTCGCCACATGGGTTGGTAGCTTTTAGTGGTCCACCTCTTGCTTTTGCAAATACATTGTACTTGTTAATATTATCAAAGAAGATTAAACCTGGTTCTGCACTCTTCCATGCTGATGTTGCAATTAGATCAATCAAATGATGTGCATTAATTTCTCGTACAGCACTTTTGTCACGTGTACTTCGTAGTGTATATTTTCCATCATCAGTATTTACTAATGCATTCCAAAAGTCATCCCATATTCCGACACTTACATTGAAGTTCTCTAGAATCCCTGGCTCTGTCTTATTTGTGATAAATTTTTCAATGTCTGGATGCCACACGTCCATAATTCCCATATTAGCACCTCTTCTTTTTCCTCCCTGCTTTACAACCTCAGTTACAGTGTTGATTATATTCATAAATGTGACTGGACCTGATGCTACTCCTGATGTTGATGCTACTATATCACCTTCTTCTCTTAACTCTGAATAATTGATTCCAACGCCTCCGCCTGATTTGAAAATAAGTGCAGCGTCAGATGTTGTCTTCATTATTCCTGCCATATCATCAGGCATTCCTAGCACAAAGCATGCAGATAGCTGTCCTAAGCGACCACCTGCGTTCATCATTGTAGGTGAGTTTGGGAGGAATGTTTGCGATGTCATTAAATTAAGATACTCTGTTATTTTTGCTTCATAATCTTCAAACTTCTTGGCAGCTAATTGTGTTAAGAGATTTTTGAAACCAATTTTTGCTTTTCCTCTTCTTGCGATCTCAATGTAGCCATTAACAAGTCCCCTGAAATGATATTGGTTTAGATAGTAGTTACCTATCTTGAATTTATAATTAAATTGATCTAATTTTGTGAGATATTCTTCTGCTTCTGATACATCCTGTTGTGTATTTCCTGAATTACTGAATATTTGATTATCAGATAATAAATCACCAATTCCAATTAGAATTGCAACACGTTCAAACATGGCAGACGGACTCTCAATTATTTCGTTTTTATTATTTCGTAGAAGATACCTAGATGCTAGAACACGCAAACAATTAAGATCAAAATTCTTTGATACGGAGTCTAACGTCTGAGTGTTTAATACTTTCATCTTCTCATCACGTACTTTTCGCCTCTCATGTCTGTAAAGAATATAGGCTTTTGCGATCTCACTGTGACCCTGTTCGATTAGAGTTGATTCTACCATATCTTGTATATCTTCAACAGAAGGTGCATTTGTTGTGGAAAAACCTTGGCTTACCAGTTTTTCTAGTACACCATTTGCTAATTTTTCTGCTAATGATAGATCGCCTTTATTTGTTGCCAATAATGCCTTGTAGATCGCATTTGTAATTTTATTTTGATCGAACTTGGATGTCTTTCCGTTTCTCTTTCGAATTTCTGCGAAAGAACTCTCTATCTGTGAATTTTCAACCAAAACATAAACCCCAAGTATAGTAGAAATGATTGTCCATAAAAGTTCTATGGCAATTAGTTATCTAGTTGGAGCTAAACATTTTTCACAACACTACGAAAAATTTCGTTCAAGTTCTTTTCTAGTGATGATTTAGAAAATAGTTTTAGAGATCTGTGTCATGGTACAGTAAATGAACAAGTACGATATTCGGTTATATTATATATGTTGACTTGCAAGTTGGACATTTATCAGACAATTTCTCATTTTTATAGCCACAATTACCACATATTGAAACCTTCTTAATTAATTTAAATGACGAAATTAGTGAAGATGCCTTTTCAATAATTGTTTTAATTTCTGAAGATCTACATTTGGTTCCAAGACCAATCTTTACCATAATCCCTCCATTGAGGGCCTTCGTCCTTTTATTGCATTTAACTATTGTATCATTTTTAGCATTCATTGATCCAAGTTTTTCACTGTCTATTATCAAACCTTGTGAATATGATCCAGGATTTACTAGATCTGGGATGGCATTCTTACCATATTTTTCTCCGTCAAGTGTAACGAATCGTGATCCACCATCACTATCAATCATTGCAATTTTAACATTAATTCCAGCCTCTTCGCCTTTTTTTGATGCTATATCAATTGCAGTTTCAAGTACTTTATCTAAAATTTCATTTCCGTCTTTGGTTTGTTTGTGATCAAGAATATTAAAAATTGCCTCTTGTAAACCTACAAGGTTCAAGACTAAGGATACATTACTTTTTTGCATGAATTGTGTACTGTTTGCCAGAATTGGATTTATACCACGTCGTGTAAGATCTGAAATGTCTTTCTTTCGTATTGCCATAGCAGATATTGCAGGTTTCATCAATAACGCTAATCTTGCTCTAAAGTAAGTTTCATCTTTATTTGATTCAAATGCAAGTCGTGGAAGATTAATTGTTACAGAACCCAACACAATTGATGTTGTAGTACTTTTTTCGTGTAGTTTTAGTCCATTTGTTGAACATAATTGTTTTGATAATATTACATTACCTCCAATAGAAATAATCTCTGACAGGATACTAGAAACATTACTAACTTTTCCCTTTTCATAGTCAATAACTAATCCAATTTTTGGTAATGGTGTTGATTCTACATAAGATTTGTATGCAGATAATATTGCTTGTATGGTTTTTTGATCAGCAGATAAAGGAATTCTAAATGAGATTACGGTGGATGATTTATCAAAACTAATCGATGTTGAAGATAATGTTAGTACTTTATGCAACATCTTTTCAATTTCTGATGGATTCTTTGAATATTTTGTTAATACTGTTACAAGTTCATCAATAACTACTTCTTGTGATGCCTCTTTTGAAATTAACATCAAAAATGTAGAAAGTAAAGTTGCCAAATCATCTAACGTTTTTGGCTGTGATAATCTTGTTACGCTTAGGTACTTTCCTTGTAGATGTAATCCATTTTCAACGAATTCCTTAAGGTTTAGGAAGGCTACATCAGGAATTAGAGACCACAAACCAGTATTTGATATGTGTATATCGCCTGACATGTGTGCATCAGATATGTCTTTTGGCAGTGTATTGGTAAGCAGATATTCTGTTAGAGTGTGTTTTCCACTATTAAACAACAAATCTTCAACACCATTTTGGAGATTTTCTACATTTGTGAACATTTCTTGTATATCAAATACTGGCATGCCAAGTCGTGCTAACTTATTTCTGTATTCTTCATGCCCATGTTCCAATAATACGTTATTTACCATTTCACGAATTAATGAACCAGTGAGATATGTAGTTTGAAACTTGTAAATACGATTTTCAACTTCTTCTGTAATTTTTTGTGATAGTTCTAATGGAAGACTTCCTTCACGAACCAATGATTGTATAATCTTATGAGAGTTGAATTCTTCAATTGAATCATGTGACGTACGAACATACATCTTTCCACTTTCAATGATAGAACGTTCTTCAA
>Ga0315318_10001010_pt1 | contig 12088 bp, 9 predicted proteins | sample M1200m3416metaG_FD_203703 | JGI IMG/M metagenome (GOLD analysis project Ga0315318, IMG submission 203703) | Ammonia-oxidizing marine archaeal communities from Monterey Bay, California, United States - M1 200m 3416 | ecosystem: Environmental > Aquatic > Marine > Coastal | place: USA: California... | reverse complement strand
GTTCAGATTCTCCACATTGCCATAATCAACGGTGTACCTGAGATTTCCATCCGGATCAGTTTCTGGTACAAACTTTCCCCGACCATCTTGCTTAGCAGACACTCGCAGACCAACCGGTGCTGTATAGGGAAATCCACTGGCAATCCGGGCCGTCGCAGCCATGTACCAAAAACTGGTCAGACGGGCGCGACCAACGGCATTGAATGCGTGACGTCGATCATATTCAAACGCGTACCGCCGACCATAACTTTCCCGATTGGCCCGAGTCCAGGCATACGAAAGCCAGCCGGTTAGCGGTGCCGCCAGGTTAGAGTGATTGAGGTAGACATCAAAACCATACGCATAGCCACCCGCCTCGTTTGTCGGATTACTCGTGATAAGTGGTGCGGTAGGAATACTGTTCTGCAAACTTGTAGAAAAATCATATTGGGAAACCCGAGCGGTTTGTTCAGCCTTCGTCTCAAGTCGACCAATGAGTAGATCGTCGAATTTCTTGTAATAGCCCTCGACTCGCGCTGCTATCTTTTCTCCGAGGTCCTTTTCGACCCCGAGCACAACGTGAATTGCCTTTTCGTATTCAAGTTTCAACTCTCGGGTGGCTGAAAGGTCGATGAAGTAGTCTGACTGGATAAGTTTTTCATAGCCTGGACTTTGCGTGTACAGCCCAGTAGCGAGACGCATCCTAGTGCCGCCACCTGGTGCGTAGCTCAGCGCAACACGTGGTGAGAGAGTGCCTCGTCCATTGATAGTGCTCCAATCCGCCCGCAAACCGGGCTCGATGGCCAGCCGCGAGGACGGTTTATAGGTGTCCTGAATCCAGAAACCGCCACGCGTTCCAACGAGCAAGGAATCAAGATTGTCGGGTAACCCCACACCACCGCGAATACTCGATCCATTGGCTTCGATTCCGTTTCGGTCACCGCTGGTTGCAAACCGCACTCTCGTGTTCAAGCGATGAAATTCAAAGCCTGTATTAATCAAGTGTTTTGGTGTCGCCTGAATAGATAAATCCTGTCGTACTGATAGGTCCTGCACCGAAAGCAAGCGATCGAACACGATTGTGGCAAATCCGAACGCGGCACCATCGTTCGTGGAGTTCGATCGTTTCGCATCTGCCCGTATCTTTCCGTTGAAGTCAAGAAGCTCCCGATTACGATACCAAGACACGATCGTCGTTGATGTGCTGCGAGAACCAAGAACTGCGTCGAAGCGGGCCGACGCCAGGTCATTTTTCACGTCAGACTGGAAAGCTGCTCGTTGGCCAGACCCAGTCCAATTCTTACTAAAATCTGCATCTTCAACACTGCGAAGACCCGTTAAGCTGAATCGATGGCCTGGTCCGAACTCCCAACCAGCCTGTAGCTGAAAGTCGACAAACGACGGCAAATTTTGATCCGTTAAGCGATTGAGAACAAGGTCATAGTAGGTCCGACGTGCGCTGAACAACCACGTCCCGTTGTTCGAAAAGGGCGTCGCCCCCTCTAACACGAAGTTCCCATCAGTGATGCTCAGCGCAGTGGCACCTTGAAACTTTTTTTCACCCGGACGATTATCGACAATAAGTAACGAAGACAGACGGTCACCATAGGCAACACCGAAGCCACCCGCGGTGAGGCTAAAATTCTCAACGGTTTCTGGGTTGAAGGCACTCGTGATACCAAAAAGTCGGTACGGATTATGGATTTCAATTCCATCCATGAGCGTCAGGTTTTGATCAGGAGTACCTCCACGCACTGCGAGTCTGCTTCCAAAATCGTCCGTCGAAGCTACGCCTGGAAGTGTGTCAAGCGCACGGAAGATGTTATCGATACTTCCAGCAACTTCAAAAACATCCTCTGGTGCAATGACATTAGAGGAGGGTTGTTCTGGTTCACTGGTCTCGCCCACAACTTCGACAGTTTCAGTAAAAGTGTTTCGGAATAACTGGACTTGGAGCTCAGGATTTTCAACCAGTAAGGTCGTCACCAAATAACCATCGACCTGGAAGCGTAACCGTGGGTCTCCCTCACCAATCAGCACAGAAAAACGGCCAGTTTGATCCGTCAAGACCGTTTCTTCTTGACTAACAACAGATACCTGGGCAATCGGGGCCATCGTCACACCGTCGATGACAATACCTGTAACTCTGATGGAGTCTTGCGTCATAGCCAACAGTGGCCATGTAAACAATCCCCACATCAAAGTCGTAACGCCAAGGAAGAAAAGTTTCGTCAAGAGATTCGAATGTTGTTAGGTGCTAGGTTATTTCAGAATTGTACAGCCAATAGCGAGGTATTTCGTCAATATCGCAAGAGGATTTACATCGGAGACTCTTGATTTGTCAAAAATCTGCGCTAATTTGAAATCTTCGAGAAAATCGAGGCCAAACGAAATGTCAAATCCAATAGACAAGCTTTGCATCATGACATTGAACGGTCTAACTAACACGTTAACAATTGGACTTAGGTGGATGTAGCTGTAGACTACGAGACGTTCAGACATTGGATCTGTGCGGATGGAAGGCGTCAAAAGTGCCGATCAAGTGAAAATTAATGTGGAGTGAATGCTATGAAACTAACCCGCCGACAAGTAATGCAATTGGGACTAGGTGTTGGAACTTCCCTGCTACTCCCTGAGGTGTCACTGGCAAAGCAGAGTGCACCACTTATCCAACGCCCGATACCTTCAACGGGTGAAAGACTTCCAATCGTCGGCATTGGCACGGCCCGTCGCTACAATGTGACGACCGCCGCAGACAAGGGTGAACTTAAAGAAGTCATCCGGTTGTTTTCGGAACTGGGGGGTAAAGTGATCGACACTGCCCCATCCTATGGTGCGGCTGAGGATGTTGTTGGGGAAATTGTCGATGACCTCAATATCCGTGACGCATTGTTCCTTGGAACTAAGGTTCGTAAGGAAGGTCGCAGTGCGGGTTTGTCAGAAATGGAAACATCGAGGGAGCGACTACGGACTGACATGATCGATCTTGTCGCCGTCCACAATCTCGTCGATACCGATACGCAGCTCGCAACTCTGCGGGAACGGAAAGCAGCAGGATTGATCCGTTACGTGGGTATGACGACTTCATCGAATCGACAACATGACAATTTCGCCGACAAGATTAGCCGTGAGCAGATCGACATTATTCAGGTGAATTATTCACTCGACCGACGAGCTGTAGAAGATCGAATTCTGCCAGTCGCTGCCGACCATGGTCTTGCAGTTTGGGTCAACCTTCCCTATGGCCGAGGTCGACTCTTCGATGCGGTGGGCGACCGCCCGCTCCCAGACTGGGCTGTTGAATTTGATTGCGAAAGTTGGGGTCAGTTCTTCCTCAAGTACATCCTTGGCCACCCTGCCGTCAGCTGCGTAATCCCTGGAACTGCGCGAGTCCGGTATGTGGCAGACAATCTAGGCGCTGCTCAAGGGCGGCTACCTGACGAACGGCAACGCCAACGCATGGTGCGGTTCATCGAGTCGCTGTAATCCAGATGATAGATCTCCAACCGCATACGCCATCTTGGCCAACGCGAGTGCTACACAGAATTGTCGACGTGCGGAATGAAGAAGTCGCCGCCATGCTTTGGTCATGTGCCTACTTTTTCTGTGTTCTCACCGCGTACTACATAATCCGACCAATTCGAGACGAGATGGGTGTTGCTGGTGGAGTCTACAATTTACCGTGGTTGTTTACTGGCACGTTAGTCGGCATGGTCATTTGCAACCTGCCCTACGCTGCCTTAGTGGCTCGATTACCACGGCTCCGCTTCATAACGCTTTCTTACCGTTTCTTTATGGGAAACCTCCTAGTATTTTTCCTACTGCTGCATCTTGCGACTGAAGCGCAGAACATTTGGATCGGACGGGTCTTCTTCATCTGGACGAGTGTCTTCAACCTCTTCGTCGTGTCTATCTTCTGGGCTTTCATGGCGGATCTCTTTACAAGTGCTCAAGGTAAACGCTTGTTCGGTTTTATTGGTGTGGGTGGCACGCTGGGTGCAATTGCTGGGTCTAGCTTAACCATGGGTTTAGCAGAATTATTAGGTCCGATTAATTTATTACTGATTTCAGTGGCCCTGCTGGAAATCGGCATCTTCGCCGTACGTCGACTTTCGACCATTGCAAGTCGATTTAGCGATTTACCCTCTGCCGCTCACCCTGAAAACATAATCGGCGGCGGTATCTTTTCTGGCATGAGCCATGCGTTACAATCATCGTACCTACTAGGCATCTGCTCCTACATGTTTCTGTTCGCAATCGCTGGAACTGTGCTTTATTTTCACCAAGCTGACATTGTCGATAGAGCTTTCGACGATCGTGCAGTTCGCACAGCATTTTTCGCCAGGATTAATCTACTCGTAAATCTACTTACACTGGGCACTCAGATGTTTCTGACGGGTCGCCTCCTGAAGGTGCTTGGTGTAGCTCTCACCTTAATCTTGCTACCCGCGGTCTGCGTGATCGGTTTCTCAATATTAGGTTTCGCGCCGACATTGCTAGTGATTGTGGTGTTTCAAACGCTACGCCGGGCAACTAACTATGCTATAGCCAGACCGACTCGGGAACTTTTGTATACAGTTGTCACTCGGGATGACAAATTCAAGGCAAAGGCTTTTATCGACACCTTTGTTTACCGATTAGGCGATCAGATTGGTGCTTGGGCTTATGTCTTTATGGGTATCATTGGACTTGGCATGACTGGCATCGCTTTTGCCGCTGTCCCGCTCTCCGCAGTCTGGCTCGGGCTCGGGCTCTGGTTGGGAAAACAGCAGGAAGCAAAAGCCAACCAGTTAAGCTAATTCGAATCCTCAATCTGGAGAATAGACTATTGTCGATCAGCACAAGAATCCTACTCGCATTGCCAACTGTTGTTCTCGCGATGTCTGCATCAACCCTTGCCCAGAACTCGGAACAGGCCCGCAGAAGCCTTCAAGGCATTAACGACGTAGAGGTGGTAGTCCAACCACTTGGCCAAGACGCTGAAATCGACGGACTAACCCAAGACCAGCTTCAACAATCCGTTGAAGGTTATCTCAAGGGCGCGGGGTTTCTCTTGCTTCCCACTAGTTCCGCGTACCTTTACGTCAATATAAATTTAACTCTTGGAAGTGGAATTTATATTTATTGTGCTGAGGTTGAACTGCGGCAATCAGTTCACTTAGAGCGTGAACCTGCCACCATTGTTCCCGATGCTGTCACTTGGCAGACGGGTGTTGTCGGTGCAATGTCAGCGGCAGATCTTGCAACAGCCATGCCGAACCAAGTGCTTCAGCTGGTCTCGACGTTTTTGGAAGATTTCGACACGACGAATCCGGGACGGCTCACTCTTCCTCCACGCTAAAGAAGACAAAACCCGGCTTAATCCGACTGTGCACTGTTTCGGAATGAACGGATCACGTCACGCTTGTCCGTATATGCAGCCCGAGCCGATACATACGCATCGTGGGCTACTCCTAATTCGCTAGCAATTTGCCGAATCCGATTCTCCTCGATAGCCGAGATGGAGTCGTCAGCCGCTGAAATGGCAAATACGCAGTCAAGTAATTCTCGACACTGTACATCAGTCGCAATTTCTCGAAATTGACGAGTAACTAGAAAATCTTCTGTCGCACCAAACAATTCATTCTGATTTTTCGAAATCTCTACAACGAGCAGTGCTTGTGTTTTTGACAGATGACCAAGTTCTTGAACCATATGTGTCATGAGGTCAAGTTCTTTATCGTTGATGTGTTGATCGGCATGCGCAATACGACCAAGCACATACGCAAAAGCTGCCAAATAACGCGCGCGGTCAGGCTCCAGGCAATCCAATTCTGCAAGGATTCTCTGAACCGTTTCGGTATCGGTACCGGCATCCTCAAGTTGGCTATCAGGTCGCTCAAGGCCTAAGAACTTTAAAATCGACATAGGTTATAACGACAGGTGCCGGCTAGCGCCGAAAAAATCTTGGCCCCGAACCTCTAGGGCTGGCGTCTAACATTACGGCTAGCCACCGAAAGTCTTCTGTATTTTCTAACGCTATCTTGATGATTACTGTGAGAGGCACTGACAGGAGCATGCCGACCGGCCCCCAGACCCAGCCCCAAAATACCAGCGAAAGAAACACCACCAAGGTAGATAATCCCAATTTTCGTCCCATCAAATAGGGTTCGAGAAAATTCGCAAATACGACATTGATCACGAGGTACCCCATCGCAACAACGGCTGCGTGTCCTGGACCGAATTGCACGATGGCAAACAGCACCGGAGGAATCGCTGCCAAAATTGAGCCTAAATTTGGAATGTAGTTGAAAATGGCGGCAACGAGTCCCCACAAAAGTGGAAAGCCAAGACCAAGAAGTGATACCCACAAACCAACACAGATCCCCGTCGCCACACTAATAAGCGTCTTGATCGCAAGATAACGTTGAACTTGCTTGACCATGACTCCGAACCGCTCAACGTTCTGTAATCGATTTCCAAAAGCCATTCGTAATTTTTTAGTAAAACCAGTCGCCTCAAACAGAATGAATACCATCGTTAGAATTACGAGAAACGTATTTTGCGCAATGGTTGCTACTGCCCGCAGCGCAGCACCAACAAGATCCACTAGGGCGCCTGGATTAATAAGGTCCATCTCGCCGTATTCCTCGGTCGTCACGCCACGCTCTTGGAGCCAGGTTAGAGGCTCTGCCATCAATTCCTGTAACCTTGCTTGGTAACCAGGCGCCGCCGCCGTAAATTCGTTAAGCGACTGACCAACTACCACCAACAAGCCAACCAAAATGGCTATATTAGTCAAGACAGTCAATAGGACCGCAAGAGCGATGGGAACACGCCAGCGCTTTAACCATTCCATTAAGGGCAAACTGATGATTGCAAGGAAAACAGAGACTAAAAACGGCAGCAGTAATTCCCCAGCAGCGCGTAATCCAGCAACTACCACGATCAGGCTAGCTGCAATGATAAGAAAACGGGCTCCACGGTCGCGCGTCCGGTCCTCGTAAGCTACCATCTCATCACAAACTCCAAAAACATTGGTCCTAGGCGACCAAAATCGACCGTATCTTCTCAGTTATTAACAATCTGCGGAAGTCACTACGGACATACTATCGTACCAGGATCTTATCTCGAACATCGTCGACTGCACACGATTGCGCACAAGGGAACGTTCTGATGCAACAGTGACAACTGGTTCTCTATTCCTAGGGTAACGACCAAGATCAAACCAAGAAAATGCAGCTGGTGACGCTTGGTTCGCATCGCAGTCCGTGAGACAGGTATACTTAATAGAACTAGCGTTAGATAAGTCGGTGGGTGTGACCTAGTCGACGGTGACGAAGGCACATAGCAATCTAATTGGCCAGGGTAACCCAGGTGTCAACCGACATCTTCAAATTGGAGTCGCGCGAAAGTGGCGGAACTGGCAGACGCGCCGGATTTAGGATCCGGTAGCCGCAAGGCTATGGGGGTTCAACTCCCCCCTTTCGCACCATCACAGTAACCGCGAATCACCTCAGGCTCCCTCAACATCTGGTGTGGTCTGAAAGGAAGAATTCATCAGCTTGTAATTAATCATGAAAACCGAATTTGTTGATATCAGCGATACGGAAAAGAATCTCGTCTTCGAGATTCCAAGTGACGTAGTCGACGCCGAGATCGAACGTGTTGCCCTAAATTATAGGCAATCCGCTCGTATACCTGGCTTTCGACGCGGTAAAGTGCCAAAAAAAATTGTACGACAGCGCTTTCGAGATCAGATTCTCCACGATGTCGCACACGAATTAATACCACGCGCCGTTGACGATGCATTGCGGGAGCGTGGACTGGAACCTCTCGAAACACCGAGCATTCGTGATGGCCTAGTCAAAGAAGGCGAAGCGCTTACATTTACTGCCTCTTTTGAAACAGTTCCACCTATTGAACTTGGTGACTATGGATCGCTCTCATCGTCCCGACCGTCCACAGAAATTAGCGATGACGACATCGAGCAGGCATTCACGCGATTACGTGACCAGGGGGCACGTTTTGACCCGGTTGAAGATCGACCGGTTCAACAAGCCGATTCTGTAATCTTAGATTTAACACGACAGGTTGAGCACAACGATACGGTTGACAAATCAACACCAACTGAACCAGAACGACACGAAGATATTGCCATTGAGATTGGTGCATCAATCAACCCTCCTGGTTTCGATAAAGAACTTCTTGGTCTTGAAGTTGGTGCCACTAAAGAATTCACGTTGTCTTACCCAGCGGACTACACACCAAAAGAGTTAGCCGGGGTGAAAGCAAGCTACTCAATAACGATCAAAGCTATAAAAAGTCGAGTCGTACCGGAACTGGATGATGAATTCGCTAAAGATATTGGTCCCTTTGACTCTCTCGTTGAATTACGTGAACAAATCGTCGAAAACCTGCAGCGTGAATCTGAAGAAGCAGCAGATCAACAAGTGCGCGCAAACGTACTGAAACAAATGTCCGGACGTACACAATTCGAAGTGCCTGAAGTGCTGGTGAAGAAAGAGACCGACCGACGAGTTGAAGAACTCGCACGGCGTTTAATCCAGCAACAGGTCGACCCAATGAAAGCAAATATTAACTGGGAAGAGTTCCGAGAACAGCAGCACGAACCTGCAATCGAAGCAGTGCGTAGCGCATTGGTACTTGATGAAATTGCACGCCGCGAAAATCTCACCGTCGATGATACAGACATCGATCGTGAAGTGACTCGCTATGCAGAACGTGCTGGTCGTACACCTGCAGCCCTTCGAGCACGATTGGAAAAAGAAGGTGGATTACATCGTCTACAGACAAGTGTCCGTCGTGAAAAAGCTGTTGATTTTTTGCTATCGCGTACAACAATTGCAACAAAGTAAGAACTTAATAATCCTTTATATTTAGAAATTGAGAAAAATCAATGAATGACGAACGAGCACAATTGGTACCAATGGTTGTCGAGCAGACCAATCGAGGCGAGCGCGCTTACGATATTTTTTCTCGCCTCTTGAAAGACGGTATCATCTTCATTGGTTCGGCGCTTGATGACGCAGTAGCTAATCTTGTCATCGCACAGATGTTGTTTCTTGAAGCAGAAGATCCCACTCGAGACATTTTGCTGTACATCAATAGTCCTGGCGGCTCAATTTCTGCTGGTCTTGCGATTTACGACACCATGCAATTCATTAAACCAGATGTGCAAACTTATTGTATTGGGCAAGCAGCTTCAATGGCAGCTGTGCTACTAGCCGCAGGCACCAAAGATAAGAGATTTTCGCTGCCAAATTCACGAATTGTAATTCATCAGCCATTAATGTCTGGGCTTGGCGGACAAGCAACAGATATTGATATTGCCGCGCGTGAAATTGTTCGGATTCGTGAACGGCTCAACAAAATTCTAGTTGGACACACAGGCCAGTCCATTAAACGTATCCAAACAGATACTGAACGAGATTACATCATGTCGGCCGAGCAGGCTCAGGAATACGGTATCATTGATGATGTCATTCGTAAGCGTGGTTAAGATATATTATTGATAGCTGATCATCCGGGTCTAAAATATGGTTAAGCAACCTAGCCAGCCAGAAACTCCTCGGTGCTCGTTCTGCAATAAAGATCAGAACGATGTTCGTAAACTCATTGCCGGCCCTAATGTCTTTATCTGCGATGAATGTATAGAGGTTTGTAATGACATCGTCGCGGATGACAATCAGTTCGAAACACAAAGCACTTCTCGCCCTTCGCTTCCGGTACCCACAGAAATTAAAAAATTCTTGGATGATTACGTAATTGGCCAGGAACAGACGAAGAAGAAATTGGCTGTAGCCGTTTACAACCATTACAAGCGTATTGAAATCCAACAGCAGACGCGAAACAAAAAGGAAATCGAACTAACAAAATCAAACATTCTCTTAATCGGTCCGACTGGGACTGGAAAAACGCTTCTAGCTCAAACTCTTGCCAAAATCTTGTCGGTTCCCTTTACCATCGTGGATGCTACCACGCTGACGGAAGCTGGTTACGTCGGTGAAGATGTCGAAAACATTATCCTCAAACTCCTACAAGCAGCAGGTGGCGACATCGAAAAATGCCAACAAGGGATCATTTACGTAGACGAGGTTGATAAGATTTGCCGTAAAGACGAAAATCCTTCTATTACGCGAGATGTATCCGGAGAAGGCGTACAGCAGGCACTGTTAAAAATTATCGAAGGAACAGTTGCTCATGTTCCTCCACAAGGTGGGCGCAAGCATCCACATCAAGAGTTTTTTCAGGTTGATACGACCAATATCCTCTTTATCTGTGGTGGTGCTTTTGTTGGATTGGACCGAATCATTCAAAACCGCATAGGTAAAAGCGGCCTAGGCTTTCATGCGGACATCAAGTCGTTAGACCAAAGTGAGATTGGGTCGACTTTGGAGCGCATGGAGCCCAACGACTTAATTCGTTACGGTCTGATTCCTGAATTCGTGGGACGTTTACCGGTGGTCGGCACACTTCATGAACTCGATAAACCTGCTTTGATTCAAATCCTTACACAACCCCGTAACGCTATCGCGCGGCAATACCAAAAACTCCTTGAATATGAGAACGTAAAACTTCGATTTACAGACGATGCGCTTGATGCGATCGCTGATGCCACACTTGAGCGCAAAATTGGAGCACGCGGTCTTCGCATGATTATTGAAGATTTGATGCTCGATATTATGTACACGTTGCCAAGCGAAAAAAAGATCACCGAATGCGTGATCACCCGCGATGTAGTACTCTCAAAGGAAAAACCTATTACAATGTATGAAAAAGCCGGCTGAACAAGCGTCGGCAATTAATTCATCTCAGTGTAAATAGCTATTATGGATACTTACGAAACGATCCCGATTGTTCCATTAAGAGACGTAGTCGTGTTTCCACACATGATGATGCCGTTTGTAATCGGTCGACCATCGTCAACACGAGCACTGGAACATTCCTTGCTAGGAGATAAGCGTATCTTCCTGGCAGCACAGCATGACGCCACTAACGATGATCCCACCTCGAACGATATCTATACGATGGGCTGCGTCGCTAACATCGTGCAAAGCCTGAAATTACCAGATGGCAATATCAAAGTGCTCGTCGAAGGTGTGGACCGGGCTCGCGTCATGGAATGGAAAGAAGACAAAGGCTTTTACCGTGTTGAGATCAAGGTCATTGAAAAGCAAAGCGACGGCGGTAGTGACATCGAAGACACGATGAACCGAGTCATGTCCTTGTTCGAACAGTACGTCAAACTGTCGAACAACATGCACTACGACACCATGGTTGCGGCCGTAAGAGTAGACGACCCCGACAAACTCGCCGATACGATTGCGGCGAACTTGGTTCTCGGTGTTGACGACAAGCAGAATCTTCTGGAAATCATTTCTCCGCTTGACCGCCTGAATCGTATTATCAGTCTCCTTGAGACCGAGGTTGATAAATTACAGGTCGACCGACGCGTTCAAACTCGTGTAAAAAAACAAATGGAGAAGGCGCAGAAAGAATACTACTTAAACGAGAAAATGAAAGCGATCCAGAAAGAACTGGGACGCAAAGAAGACAAGGGCAACGAAATAGACCAACTCAAGGAAAAGATAGAAGAATCGAAAATGCCTAAGGAGGTGGCGGAAAAGGCAACGCAAGAACTTGAACGCCTTGAAGCCATGCCACCCATGTCTGCCGAGGCAACCGTCTCTCGTAATTACCTTGACTGGCTAATTGCAGTACCGTGGCATAAACGATCACGGGAAAGTCGAGACTTAAAACGGGCAGAGAAAATTCTAAATGAAGACCATCATGGTCTTGAAAAAATCAAGGATCGCATTCTTGAGTTTCTCGCCGTTCGCACTCTCGTAAAGAAGCCTAAGGGCACCATCCTGACTTTTGCTGGACCGCCTGGGGTTGGTAAAACATCTCTTGCCAAGTCCATTGCGCGTGCAACTAATCGAAAATTCGTGCGTCTCTCACTAGGCGGCGTACGTGATGAAGCCGAAATTCGCGGACACCGGCGCACCTACATCGGTGCGTTCCCTGGTCAAGTCATACAGATGATGAAGAAGGCCGGCACCGTGAACCCTGTTTTTTTGCTAGACGAAATTGACAAAATGTCCAT
>Ga0315318_10001008_pt1 | contig 12104 bp, 4 predicted proteins | sample M1200m3416metaG_FD_203703 | JGI IMG/M metagenome (GOLD analysis project Ga0315318, IMG submission 203703) | Ammonia-oxidizing marine archaeal communities from Monterey Bay, California, United States - M1 200m 3416 | ecosystem: Environmental > Aquatic > Marine > Coastal | place: USA: California... | reverse complement strand
CTCCAGAGATCCAAACCTATCCAGCCATATACATAAAAGACAACGGCGGCAAGAACACGCCTTGGGCTTTTGGAGGAATGGATCTTACTACGGTTAGCGTTAGAGCTGTGGTATTGGCCGACTCTGCTTTTAGGCTTGATGCCGTGTGTAGTATACTAAAAGATTTAGCTTATTCTCAGGTTGCTTTACTGGAACCAGAGGACTTGCCTTTCAATGCGGCGGGTGGTTGTACGGGTGTATATGATTATACAGGATTAACGGCAACAAAGGGTTCTTTTTTCGATATTGAAGATGTTTTTGTGTCAAAGTATATAGAAAATAGAGCTAATTATCAAAATCTCAATAAAGATGTTTTTTCTGCTTTGGTGGATTTTGATTTAACAAACGTGAGAACGCCCAGACAATAGAACAAAAAATAGTTCTCTTTTAGCTAAAAAATATGTAATTGTCTTTAAGAATAGGAGTGAATTATGGCAAGAAAAAGAGTAATTTATCAGAGTGAGGCTTTGTATGTAGCCCCGACGGGACATAACGCAGTTGCGCTTAAACAGCATCGCGTTCAAAGCATTAATTACGGGTTCGACATCCCGAGACAGGATGTGAACGAATTTGGCAAGTTGGCCAGAATTGATCAAGTTATTCTTGATTCGCCAACTGTTAGTTTAGATTATACTTACTACATCACCACTGGCATCAACGAAGCTCAAATGGGCTTTACTTGTGCAGATGGTGCTACGTCGGCTCTTACGACCCTTTTAGACGGAACAACCGACGTTAAGAACTATTACATAGTAACAGTGGCAGAAGGTAGCGACGAAGTAGGCTACAACAGAGACGCCGCTGGCAATGATCTAAAATCTGATTCCCAAGAGGGCGTTATCGGCTTAGGCAACATGTCTATCACTTCTTACAGCGTCGAGTGTGCTGTTGGAGGATTCCCTACTGCTACGGTTAATGCTGAGGGTTTGAATATTCGTTTCGAGAATACAGGAACGGGTGTTGCTCCTACAGTTAATCAGGTTGACGGAACAAGTATTGGCGACGCTTACAAACTTGAAGGCGACGCGGGTGATACTGGTGATGCTGGTATCCCTTCGGCTCTAAGGCCGGGCGATATTACCCTTTCATTTAACAACAACACCGACGACACAATGATGCGTGGTGTTGACGTTTCGGAATTGAAACTTCAGAGCGCAAGTATCTCTTTGGATCTTGGTCGTGAGGATTTGCTTAGATTAGGTAATAAGTTCGCCTTCTCTAAGGAAATCGATTTCCCTGTGACGGTCTCCATGACTGCGGAAGCCATGTTGTCGGATACAGATGACTTTGATTTATCATCTGTTATTTGTGAGGACGTTGGTAAATACGATGCTTATATAGCTATCAACGAGCCTTCTTGTTCTGCGACTACAGAAGCTATTAGATATACGATTAAAAATGCCCAGCTTGATTCTGAGGCTATTTCTTCGTCGGTCGGAGACAACAAGACTATTACATTTAACTTTACTTCTCAGGTTGGTGCTAAAGAGGATACCACTGCTGGTATCTTTATGGAAGCTAACGGAGCCTAATGGTAAATTACTCTTAATCAGAGGTTCTAATCACAAGAACCCCCGGGTTAACCGGGGGTTCTATTTTTTGTATTTTAGGTGTATATTCTATTGGCTGGCGAAAGGTTTTTACAGGATTAAGGTATGTCAATGGATTCAGACGAATTGAGGAGAGTAATACTCTTTCAGCTCAATAGAAATGTAGTTGTCTTTTATAAAAAATATTTGTCTATATTGGAAGATATAAGCAAAGATCATCAAATTATGAAGGACAGGATAGGTACCCATCTTCCTGAAGAATTCCTAGATAATATAGATTATTTAAATAAGGAAAAGTATAATTATATACGTAAAAAGATACTAGACGGAGGGAATGAAATTTACCGGGAGCTAGAATCTAGTTTAAATTTGTTGAATTTTAACATAAAAGAAAAATGAGCGAAAGTAAAGAAAAAGGTTGGCTGTATGATTTTCCCGTTAAAAAGACGGTAGAAAAGAAGGAGACGGAAGTCACGAAAAACGACAAGGGGGAAGAAACAGAGACCACAAAGACAACCAAGGAAGAGGTTTCTGTAGTCTTTAAAATCAAGAAACCCAACAGAAAACTATACGAGGACGCTGATTTATTTTATGGTATTAAACTTTCTGAAGGCATAAAAGCTGGCCTGCTAACAAAGTCTCTTCTTGCCAAAAGATACTCTAATGATGGCGGCTTTCTAAGCGAGCCAGAAAAGGATAAGTATGCTCAGCTATACATTACCCTATTCGAGCAGGAGAACGAGCTTCAACGCCTTCAGATTAATTTAGAGGATAAAACTGAGGAGGAGAGAAACCAAAGCATCAAGGAGATTACTGTTACAATGCTCGAAACAAGAAGGGAACTTCAGGAATTTGAGTTAGCCCAGCAATCTTTATTTGATCAGACAGCAGAGGTTAGGGCTAAAAATCAAGCTATCATGTGGTGGCTGCTAAGCCTCAGTTTCTTCGAGGAAGATGGAAAAGACTTGCCTGTTTTTGGGGAGGGTGATTATGAAGACAGATTAGGCAAGTATGATGAATACGAAGATTTGGATGATTCTTTTTGGAACGAGTCTGTTAAAAAGTTAGCTTTCTTCGTTAGTTTTTGGGAGTCCGGTCAGGCTGCTTCTAGGGAAGATTTTGATGAGATAGCCAAGAAACTAGAACCTAAGAAAGAGGGAGAAGAAGAGAAAGAGGAAACTCCCGAAAATGAAGAGCTGAAAACCGCCTACGAAAAAGCCGAAGAGCAAGAACAGGAAGAAGAGAAAGAGGCGAAAGAGAAAGCAAAACCCAAAGCTAAACGCAAAAAGAAAGCCCCAGAAAAAGAAGAGGCCGCTGCTGCATAATGAGAAGTGCAAGACCTAGAAAAATATAGAAGTATTTATTCTCAGGTTCTTAAAGGGTACTCCTCAACTTCATACAAAAAACAAGATGTTTTCGTACGTCATTTTTCAGAATCTGACGTAGGAATCATATCAGAAAGAAGGAATATTTATTTCTCGGAGGCGAAAAAGAAAGGCCTCCCAGACGAAAAAGAGAAGCTTGTCATTCTAAATGAACAAGAAATCTGGACCAACGAAGAAGAAGAGGGCCTTAAAAAACTTCGAGAAGAGTTACATAATCAAGAACAAAGCCTTAAAAATCTAGTAATAAAAAGCCAAAAACAAATACTTAATAGTAAAATACTTTTAAATAGAAAAAAAATCAATGAACTAATAAGCGAGAGAAAAGGATCCTTAGATTTAACTTGCGAAGAATATAGTGAAAGAAAATCTCAAGAAGAAGTGGTCTACTATTCATTTTTTAAAGACGAGACCCTTAAGGAGAGGTTTCTGGAAAGGGAGGAGTTCGAGGAGCTGCCTCAAATAGAGCTTCATTATTTAATGAATCTCAATCTGGATTGCGTTCAAGATATACATTCAGGAAACATAAAAAGAGTGTGTGTATTGCCATTTTTTTTGAATTCATTCTTTATATGTAATGATGACCCTATGATATTCTACGGTAAGCCGGTTGTAGACCTGACGATGCATCAGGTTAACTTGTTTTCTATTGGCAAGCACTTCAAAATAATGCTATCGAAATCAGAGGCCCAACCTCCAGAGACAGAAAATATTGATGAGTTAGTTGAATGGTACGAATCAACAATATCTAAGGAAGAAATGTCTAAAAGACTCGAAGGAAAGGACTCTACAACCTTAGTAGGAGCAACAAAAGAAGACATGAAGGGGTTAGTAAATCAAGTAGGAACTACAAACTTAAATAAACAAGTTGCGGAATACAGAAAGAAAACAGGAAAAGTAGGCCTAGACATGGACGATATGCTTAGTTTGCATGGATATAATATCAAAGATGGACGCATAAAAGATTAATAAAAAGTGTAATAATGTTAAATGCCGGAAAAAGGTACAGTTCATGTAAAGGTTATAGGCGACCTCAAAGATCTCAAGAGGGAGATCGGGGGTATCGGCAGAGAACCGTTTAAGCTAAAGCTGGACGATAAGGGTTTCTCCCAACCACTTGGCAGAATCACAGGAAAGCTAGGAGAATTTGATAAATCTCTAGAAGCTTCGAACGCTCGTGTTATTGCTTTTGGCGCATCTGCTGGTGCTATTATGGGGGTGCAAAGAGCCCTCAAAGCTACGGTCACGGCAGCCATAGAAGTAGAAAAATCCCTTTCTGATATCAATGTTATACTAGGCGCTGGAGAAAAGAATTTGGCGCGATTTGGGGATCAGCTATTTAAGATAGCCGCAAACACAGGACAAAGCTTCAAAGTTGTTGCTAATGCGGCAACGGAATTAGCAAGGCAAGGTTTATCTGTTGAAGAAACCCTTAGGAGAACTAGCGACGCCTTGGTGCTGACAAGATTGTCGGGACTTGATGCTGTAGCCAGTGTTGAATCTCTTACCGCGTCTATTAACAGTTTCAATAAAGTAGCCCTAACCTCAACAGAGATTGTCAACAAACTCGCTAATGTGGATGCAGCGTTCGCTGTTAGTTCTGCTGATTTAGCGGAGGCTTTGAGGCGTGTTGGTAGTACTGCTTCTGATGCTGGGGTAAGTTTCGACCAGTTGGTAGCCGCTGTAACCTCAGCTCAGCAGGTAACTGCTAGAGGTGGTTCTGTTATTGGTAACAGTTTTAAGACTATCTTTACAAGGTTGCAAAGACCAGCTGTATTGCAGCAACTGGAGCAGCTAGGCATTAAGACAAAAGGGCTTGGAGATTCTGCAAGACCTGTAATAGGAATACTTACCGATCTTGCTAAGGTATATGACAGGCTGGCTTCTTCTCAGAGAGCTCAAATATCAGAGCTTATTGGTGGCGTATTTCAAATTAACATTGTTAAAGCTGCCTTGAGCGACTTAGGAAAAGAATACTCGATTTATGATAGGGCATTAGCTACTTCCGTTTCCTCAACTAACGAAGCGATAGCGAGAAACGAACAGTTAAATAAAACGTTAAGCGCTCTTATCAACAAAACGTTTGCTAATCTGCAAAAAACAGGAGCCAGAGTAGGAGAAGGAGCATTTGGGCCAGCTATTAAAAATGTCCTTGGTTTCGTAAACAAAGCTCTTGGTGATTCAGCTGGAGAAAAAGGGGCTGAGGATTTCGGAGGAAGAATTGCTCAAGGTATATTCAAGGGGCTTGGGGATTTCTTAAGCGGCCCGGGCTTGGTGTTGGGTGCTTCTTTAATGTTAAAAATGTTCTCAAGACTCACGGTAACCTTGACTGACGCTTTTAGGACTATAGCCCAACAAAATAAACAAACAGCCTTAAAAGTACAATTAGAAAAGCAGGCTTTTAACTGGCTGTCTAGGCACCCCGATATACTTCAAAAAATTAAGAACGGCACTATGAGCATAGTTGATGCCGAGAGACATGTTGCTGAGAGTATACGATTGAGTACTAAAGAACTAAACCAGCAATATCTTGTTGTAAAGAGTATTGTAGGTGGGTTAATGGCCAGCAAAAATTTATCATTAGGTGCCGGAGTGGGAGCTTCGAAAACCGGAGAAGGAGGAATAACGACCAAAGGAGCCTCAGGAGGACTAGTCCCGACAAGAAGAGAAAGGGAAATGGAAAAAAGTACGGCAGCAGGACTAGGCTACGCTGCGGGTGGAATAAAGGCTGACAACATAAAGGGAGTCGGAAGAGTTGTTTACAACTCTAACGAAGACAGGGTTCAGTTCGCAGGAATGTCTTCAGAGGCTATAATGCCTCCTAAGTCTTCTAAGGCTGGACGAAATTATAGAAAGGGCTTTAGAGGCAAACATGGCTTTGATCCCTATAGAGCGGCTGGAGAAATGATGGCTGGCGGAATGGTTCCTAATTTTTCGAGAAACTATACTGTAAAAGATATAGCGAGACTAAGCCCAATAGTAGAATCATATATCAAAGGAGGAAGAGGGGCAAGAGGGAAAATGGATAGAGGCGAATGGTACGGCAAGCAGCCGATGAAGGGTTATAAACCTACCAAAGAAGGCTCTCCATATCCTTTGGGGCAAAAAGGTATCGAATCATTTCACGAACAATTTCCCAAAGCCGGAGGCAAGTTTTGGGACTCTATGGATCGAAGCTCAAGAGGGTTTGTTGGGTTTGACCATGACGATAGTTTCTCTTTTTCTACGTCGTACAAACCAATTAATTTAGATTCTAAACACGTTAAGAATTTTTTCAAGGGTAAGAGAGGTAAAAAAAGAGATATATTTGAACAGTATGTAGCCCAAAAAATTTCGAACACAGCAGGAATGGGAAGAGCATCGACCGCAAGTGTATCAAACGCTCCTTTAGATGTCATCGAGCAGAGAGCTGGACGGATATCCGGACACGAAGTTAAATGGATGTATAATCCGTCAGGAGTTATACAAAAAACAATGGGAGGGGTTTCCGGTTCAATGATGGCTACTCCCGACTACTACGCAGGGAAAGCTTTGTCGTTTGGGGTTCAATTAGGAAAATTTGGGTTCGAAGGTAAAAAACCATTTCAACAAGGAGTCGCTGAGCCGGGACGATTAGGAAATTTAAATATTTATCATGCAAAAGCGGGTACTGGACTTGACTGGGCTGGCCTTGCGCCACAAGGGGCAAATCTTCCAAGGGCAGGCGCCAAACAAAGAAGAAGGGTATCAAGAGCAGGCTTTGCTTCTGGATACGTTCCCAACTTCGCCAGATACGTTTTCGACAAAGACGCGTACTTACAAAAATACGCAGACAAGGGCCTCCTTCAGTCTCGCTTAGACGAAACAGGAACAGGAAGCCTTAAAGAGCTTTTCGATTACGATGTCACACAGGCAGGAAAGAAAAGTAATCTAACTGTTATAAATGCAGCAGCGGGAGCTGGCAAAACAAGCCTAGCAATGGGAAGCAAGAAAAGAGGCAAGCTAGCTTTTTCGAGCAAAGGAATATCAAAAAGAGATCAATCTGTTGTAGTTAGAGCGACCGAAAGCATTACAGCAGGAAAGGACGCTCTCCTTAATAGAATGTATGCACCATACGCAAAAAGGTATCTATCTTTATTGCCGGGAGGAGAAGCTATACAAGAAGGACGTCGGTCAAGAGGGCAAACTGGTCAGTATATGTTCGGAAGATCCGCCAAGCAAACTTCAGGAGCTGGTGTAGATTTCTTGGCGCAAGCTGCTGTACTACAAGATGCCGTAGGAGGGAAACATAGAACTCTTACTAGAGGAGCCGGAGAAAACCAGCCATGGAAAAGATATGGGAGCGCCTTGCCCAAGGTTCATACAAGACCCATAGCTGCAACTACGGGCGCTTTCTCTCCCTTTACGTTAGGCCATCAAAAGCTTTTGAATAAGATGCAAAAGACAGGGATGCCGACGGTAGCTTCTGTAGCGGGAGGTAAAAATAGAGAAAGTGATATCGGGCTAAGTATAGGACGCAAAATGCAGTTGATCCAAGGGGCCAACCCACAGACAGCAGTAGTAGGCGGAGGAAAAACTCCTCAAATTTTTACAGCCCCAGCAGACATGCCCAAACTGGGAATAAAAAAAGGAGACGTCATAAGCTCGACCCCAGAAGGGAGCTTAACATTCCTTGGGACAGATAGATTTCAAGATAGCAAAACAGGAAAAAGAGGAATCTTTGATTTAAGAGAAGTTAAAAGAAGCGCCGGAGACATAAGTGCAACTAAAGTTAGAAGCGCTATTAAAAGCGGAGATGTTGGATCCTATTCCAAGATGCTTCCCAAAAATGTAGGAGATTTCGTAACCGGAAACTTAGGAGACATTCAAGCAATGCAGGGTATGATGTCCCAAAGAGAAGCTAAAAAAATGGGCGGGATAACTTCTAGGCTTGGAGCTCTTTGGGGAGAAATGGGAGTACCTTTCGATCCGAGTGGTAGATCGCCAGTTCTTTCGCCAAAAAGAAAAAAAGAATTTCCAGTTCAAGCCGCAGAGATAGCGGACCTTAACGCAAAAAGGAAAAGAGCCGTTTCTCACAAGTGGAGAAAAAGAGTGTTCCCTCATTTAGGAGGAGGACTTATTCCTAACTTCGCAAGTAAAAGCGACTCACAGATTTTTCAAGACATAACCCAAAAATTAGCAAGGGGTAGTATACAGGGTTTTAATAATATTAGGTACGAAGCAGTATTAGCGCAAAATCCTCAATTAATGGCAGCATACCAAGAATTGAAAGCGGGAGCAGCAGGAAGAGGTCAAGCAAGATCCGCAAAAACTGCCGGTATAGATGCGCAAGTTGCTAAAACTTATGCAGGCAAGGGAGCCAAAGCGGTATTCCTTCAGAATTTAAAAGAGCCGACTGTCGCAAGAAGATTACCAAGCACATTGAGGCATGGTTTCGATCCGGATATACTACCCGGAGTAAGAAACACATTCATGGGCTCCTTGAATAATAGATGGGAGAAATTGATAAGAGGAGTAGCTTTCGACACTTTCAGTACAATACCCCCGAATAAACTAAAAAGTTTCGGCGGGATGAGAAAATTAATGTCTGGTCTAGAGACTAGAGGCCTCACCCAAATCCCTGTTACAATGGGACCGGTTAAAGGTAGGGTGTTCGAAGAATTTATAAACGCAATGAGCCCTGTTGTAAACAGAAGAGCTCATGAAACAGGAAGTGAAAGAATAGATTTAGGCAACAGAAGAATTAAAGGTCAATACCGAGGATTGTTTACGCCGGGAATGCCCGGTACTGGCGCAGAGATAAGGGCTGGATCGCTAAGCGAAAAAAAAGCTAAACAGAAATTTGGTTTGGCTGGTGGGTTTATTCCTAATTTCGCTAAAGGTGGTGGAATTCCCACTATGCTGAAATCTTCTGCTTCGGACGCAGTTATGTCCTATATTACAGGCTCTACTATGGGGTTGCCTCTAGCAGCGTTTGCGGCAGATATGCTGGCTATACATGGCCCAGAGGCTGTCAAGGGGGCGATTCGGATGGCTAAAGGAGGATCGTTTTTTAAGGGTTATGGAAAAGGCTCTAGGTTAGAAAGCGGAGGATTAGGGGGAGCAGTACCCGGATTTCATGCAGGAGGAAAAATTCCAAGCGATTTAAATATTGGAGGCTACAATAAAATGAAATGGCGCGGAGGTTCACCGCCGGGTCGCGCAGAGGCTAACAAGAAAAGAAAACTTGCAGAACTAGAAAGAGCGTTAAAAGAAGCCATACGATTAAGTAAACCGTACAAAAGAAGCGCAGACGCAAAGCCTTGGACTTGGGATGCTGCTGGGATTATTCCAAATTTTTCTAATCCTTTAGCTGATGCTTTTACAAGAGAAAGGGCTGCGGGGGTACCTACTTCAAAGATAAGAATAGGGGCGAGTCCTAGGCTGGCTTCTGGCTTGAATCCATCTGGGCTAGGTGTTTATAACACTATAGATGAACCCGGAGGATTAAGCCAAGGAATTAATAGGTCGAGGGCTCAAGGTTTAAACCCAAAATCGGCGGGCGTACCTAACTTTGCAACGCCTCTTCATCCTTTACTTCCTCCTACGGGAGGGGCCAGTGGCAAAGAAGCTGCGGCCAAGGTGAAAAAAGGAATGAAAGAGGTATCTGAAGCTCTGGCAGAGACTACCGATACTTTGGAAGATTTAGCTGATGCCGGTAAGGTGGGGGGCTTTGAAGCCTTCCAAAACAAAGCGCTTCAGGCTTCTTTTCTTCTTCCTATGGTTAGCGGTCAGCTTCAGTCTTTTGTAGGGACTACTTCTAAGGCGGGTAAAGCTTTAGGTGGTTTGACAGACGGAGTTAGCATAGCGGCTTCTTTTGTGGGAGTAGGCGGTCCTTGGGGTCTTGCAGTAGGTGCCGCTATTGGATCTTTTATAGCTTTAGATAAAGGGCTGAAAGCCTTCAATTCAAATTCAGAAGAGCTAAGACTAAAATCATCAAAGCTTACAGAATCGTTTACAAAAGCGAGCAATGGGCTCGCTTCTTACGGCGACGCGCTTCAACAATACCGAACCGCAATAAAAGACGCCAGTAGCTCTGCTAGTTTAATAGTTCGCTTACAAGATAAAATGGCAGATGCCTTACGAGATGTCCCTTCGGCTTTTCAAGATCAAGTACTTGCGGCAAGAAACTCAACGGACCTTCAGGAAAAAGTGGCAGATGGCCTTAAGGAACTAGCAAAAGAAGCAGCTCAAGCTAAATTCGCATCAAGCCTAGAACAAATTACAGAAGGCGAAAGAACCGGTTTCGCTATGTCTGCCCAAAGAGGATGGTTTGGAAAAATTGCTGGTCTTGGTTTAACCGATTTCGACGTTGATGTATTTGAAGAAATAAGAGGGAGCGCCAAAAAATTTGCTAGCGATTTCAGAGGAACAGTAGACTTCAACAAGCTATCAGCAGCAATAGTTGACCAAGGTGCTTTAGTAGGAAACCAAGAAGAAATAATAAGGAGGCTAGAGACCCAGTTCGGAATATCAGGAGATCAAGCCTTTGGTTTAAGGGATATGTCTTCTCAGGACTTCGGTGAATTCTCTTCGAATTTATTTATGATGGCTCAAGCTACTGCGTTAACCAATGAAAAAACAGAAGCCGCTGCCGAAGTCCAAAAGAGATTTAAAAGCGCCATAGAAGAACAAACTTTAAAAATAGCTAATTTAGAAAAAGAATTTCAAGGACTAATTCAAGCCAGTAAGTTCATGGCTGAAACTTTTTCCCAACAGAGAAAGTTCATGGATGATTTCAATGCAGCTGGAAGAAAATTTGGCAGAGAAGGCTCAATTAACAATGTGCGGAGAGCCTTACAAGTTTCCTCGCCCTTTATGACCGAACAGGCTATAGCAGCTAATCAAGCTCAAATGAATCTAGCCGGAATAAGGAGTAAAACAATAGGTGGACAGGATAAGATTGTGTCATCTGCTGCCAGAGAAAGAAGTCAAGCTGTTATAAAATTAGAAGGAGCATTTTTAAAAGCAATAGAAAGTCAAGCAATAAGAGAGGGCTTAAAAGAAGGACAAGTTACAAAAGACCCCGGCAGACAAAAAGCAATAACGGCTTTCAGAACTGAATTACAAAACATTATAAGAAGAAGAGGGACTTTTGACCAGCCCGGAACTAACCCCGCCGCAGCAAACGTATTGGAACAATGGCTAGGGTTCAGGTCAGGAGAAACGACTACTGGCAGAGCAGGAAAATCAATAAGCAGAGCCGAAATGGATAAATTGCAGCAATTACTTGCTGGAACTGGAGTAGCAGCAACCGGTGAACTTAATAACGAATTTATAACTGCCCAGAACGAGATATTAAATGCCAACATAAGACAAACACAATCTCTTGCCGAACTAAAACAATCAAACGACGAACAACTTAAGCAAGCCAGAAAAGATTACGAGGCACAGTTAAAGCAAATACGAATTTCACAAGATATAGCAGCAGCAGGAGGCGCTGAAGGTTTTGCTGCGGGAGTAGGGGATTCGATAATGCAAGAAATGGCGGATGCTCAAGCAGGAATGATGCTCGGGAGAAAGATGGGAAGCATAGGTGTCATGGGCCGAGGAGCCACCATGGCCGAAATGTCTATTCAGCGAGCAACAGGGGCACCTAGCGGAAATGAATGGCTAAGAAATGTCGCTACGAGAGGAAGACAGGCGCAACTAGGTGGGATGTTTGGCTTGATGGGTATAAGAGGACAAGACACAGGAAGAATGGCCAGAAACCAAATGGACGCTCTCTTTAAACCCGGTAGAGGGATACTACCCGAAACAAAAGCTGCGATGGAAGCTACTAAAGTTGATTATTCGATGATGAATGCAGCTCATAAATTAGCATTAGACGAATCAGAGGGTCTTCTTGCGTCAATAGATAACAAGATGACTCATTTTTCTAAAGCTGCTCAAGATATGCTGGGACAGAGAGCTCAAGCAGCATTAGCGCTTCATGGAACAGGTAGGGATAAAGACGGTAATATAATTGAAGGACAAAAGCCGGGGATATTCCAACAAATGGCCGACGCGATAAAACGAACGTTAGCAGAGGTAGAAAGAGGCCATGCAATGGAAACCGGAAAAGCTTTGATTGAACAATTCAATCAGCCAAGTAAGGTAGATAGACGTCATGATT
>Ga0315318_10001004_pt1 | contig 12113 bp, 11 predicted proteins | sample M1200m3416metaG_FD_203703 | JGI IMG/M metagenome (GOLD analysis project Ga0315318, IMG submission 203703) | Ammonia-oxidizing marine archaeal communities from Monterey Bay, California, United States - M1 200m 3416 | ecosystem: Environmental > Aquatic > Marine > Coastal | place: USA: California... | reverse complement strand
CCACAAGAGATCTCGCAGATAAATTCGGTACCCCACTCTACATATACGATGCAGAAACACTTCGAAGTCAAGCATCTGACTACATAAAAGCTTTTAATGCAAAATGGCCGTATGGAGTTGAAATTCACTATGCGTCGAAAGCATGGATTAATGTTCCAATGGCACAATTTCTGGCGGGTGAAGGACTTTCATTTGATGTTGTGTCTGGTGGCGAGATGGCTGTTTTACGTGTTGCTGGAGTTGATGTATCTCACTCAGCATTTCACGGAAATAATAAAACAGCCGACGAGTTGCGTGAAGCGCTGGAAAATAAATTAGGCCAAATCGTCATAAATAGTATTGATGAAATAGATTTGCTTGATTCAATTTCTGCTGATCTGGGAATCATCCCGAAGGTATTGCTACGAATATCACCCAGTGTCGATGCCCATACGCATGCAGCTACTACTACGGGACTCGTGGACTCTAAGTTTGGAGTGGCAATTGAAAATAATGAAGCGTACAACGCGTGCGTCAAAATTAACGAGGCCGATCATCTAGACTTTCGCGGAATACACATGCATCTTGGAAGCCCAATATTCGGGATGGAGCCTTATATAGCTGGAGTGAAAGTTGGTGCACAGTTAATAAAACAACTGTCAGATATCGGCATCCTCATATCTGATTTTTCGCCAGGAGGAGGCTTCGCAGTTGCATACACAAACTCTGATAATCCACCTGCACCCTCCGCATATGCCAGTGCAATTTGTGACACACTTGCGGAGCAAGCGGGTCTGCTGTCGTTTCCTCCACCAAGACTAATCATTGAGCCAGGCAGATCTCTCGTAGCTAGAGCAGGAGTTGCCCTCTATTCGGTTGGTTCAAGAAAAGAGATACCTGGGATTAGAACTTATGTAGCAGTGGACGGCGGCATGTCTGACAATATCCGTCCTGCCATTTATGGCTCAGAGTATGAAGTAATGGCTGCTGAAAGACCATTCCATCCAGCTCAGGAGATAGTAACTATTGCAGGAAAATTCTGTGAATCAGGTGATGTCCTCGTGAGAGACGTAAGATTACCTGTCCTTAAAAGAGGTGAATTAGTCGCCATTCCAGCGGCTGGCGCCTACCAGCTGGCTATGGAGTCAAACTATAATCTCTCGCTGAAACCGGCGGTTATCATGGTCGAAGACGGGAAAGCTTACGTTATACGGCGAAGAGAAACCTATGACGACCTCACAAGTTTAGATGTCACGAATCAAATTGGTCCCTTAATATCATCTACTGAAAGTCCTTAGGAGCTAAGTTGTGTTGTTTAACTTGGAGACTAATGTTCAGTCCGACAAAAATGTAACAAATTGGGGGATGCACGGAGCTGATCTAGCAGTAGGACTCTTGCAGGACGACATCGAAAAGGATAATTTTAACCGAAGTTATCTCATAACTGGGCCCGAAGCTGTTGGTAAAAGAACGCTTGCAACCCGATTTGCTCAGGCAATTTTTTCGCCAAAGGGTAAACAAAATGACTCATACTCGATTTATGACGCGATTGAAAAGGAAGAATTCGGAGATGTTGCCTGGGTACGGATCGGTGGCGCATGCGGGGGTAGCCGTGCAGATGGCACATGTCAGGTCCATCCAAAAAGATCTATCGGAGTCTGTCAAATACGGTGGATGGTCCGAAAGATGAATACTAAATCTTTCAATGCTGATCATAAAGTGTTCATTGTTGATTCCATAAATGACCTGAGCCTGGGTGAGGAGCAATCTTTTTCAGCTCTACTCAAACAACTTGAAGAGCCCCCGCCACACACCACAATACTCTTGCTTTCTGCTAATCCAGACAATCTCAATCTCACCATCAGATCACGCTGCCAGCTAGTCCAAATACCAGCAATGTCTAGAGATTTGCTGAGGGATGCAATATTAAAGTCCAACCTAACCGAGAACATTCAGTCTGCTACCAAATACGCAGCAATATCCAAGGGCCGTTATGGCCGAGCATACACGCAACTAACCGACCCAGCGTATGAAATAACTCTTAACTCAATACTTGAAGATATCAAAAGTCTCGCTCGTGCTGGGAGTCAGGACCGAATGAACTATAGCGAAAGATTAGGAAAAGCTTGGCGCAATGAGCCCGAGGTCGTGCTTGAAACATTGAACATTTGGAAGGCTTGGTGGCGCGAAGCACTCCAGATAACCACTGATGTCGTACCAATAGAACTTTCTATTTTTCACCGACAGGCTAACTCCCAACTAACCTCTGGAATCGCGCTTCAAGCACTTGCTGCACTCGAAGAAGCAGAGAATAATCTGCAAACAAATGTTAATCCGAGACTCGCATTGGACGTAATGATGATTGATATACCACAAGTCTCCAACACTCATTAGAATACAAGTCCAACCAATAAATAACGATACTCTGTAAGTTACAGCGTATTGGCATACCGACTGGAAAAGATTATGGAAAAAATAGCAGGTGTTCGCCTGTCTACGGCAACAGAGCTCATCTACTGTAGCCCTGGAGAAATTGACTTAAGAATTGGCGATTATGTGATAATCAGCACCAACCACGGTGAACGTGTTGGTCGAGTAGTCCTCACACCTGACCAAGTCATGGCCGGGAGCACAAGTGGTCCCGTTCGAGTAATTGAGCGATTGGCAACGGAGGACGATATATCTCGTGAACATCAAGCAAAGGACAAAGCAAGGGAGGAAATTAGCCGCGCACAAGCGTACGCGGCACGTATAAGCTCGAAGATACGTGTCGCCAGTCTTAACTATGACCTTGACGGAAATTACCTCGATATCAAATACACTGCGCCCGACCAGCAGCACCGGCGAGAAGGCGATCTATTTAAGGTTTTCTCCGAAAATTACTCCGAATCAATTAATTTATCCAAAATCGGGGATCGTGATAGAGCAAAAGAAACTGGTGGCTTTGGAGTTTGTGGTAGGGAATTGTGCTGCTCGTCTTGGATGACCACGTTTCCATCCATTTCAATTAGACTTGCTAAAGATCAGGGACTCGCACCAAATCCCTCAAAAATATCGGGCGTATGTGGACGATTACTCTGCTGTCTAACATTCGAAGTAGACGCCTATAGAGAAATCGCTGGAACACTTCCTAAAGTCGGTAAGACCATCAGCACACCTGCAGGCAAAGCAAAGGTTCTCTCAATCAATTACCTGAGCGAAATCGTGAGACTTCACTTCAAAGACACAGGGGAAGTCATTCAAATAACTGCCGCGGAATTACGCTCCCAGATGGGCACGACCGTGAGACCAATTGAACTTGATAGTAAAGTCGAAGCGGCTGTTCGTTTAGAGGACGAAAAACGCCAAAAAAATTTATTGGCCGTGCTCACGCCAGTAGACGCACCGGCTAAAAAGGAATCTGATCCAAATCACGAGCGACCCGAGAAGCGAAAACAAGACAAAAATAGGTCACGACGTAGCACTACCACTAGCAAAAGTAGTAGTAACCAAATCGCTCGCCGGAGACCCGCCGGTACAAAGGCAGAAAAAACCTCATCCGAAGAAAAAAACTCGCCGCGTACTAAAAATCGTCGCCGCGGAAAGCGCGGGGGCAGACGCCGTAATCCTGAAAACGAGAGCTCACGAACCGAATAAACAAACTGCCTTGGGAGATAAATAATGACTGAATTCAAAAGTGCGATTGCACCTACTGATTGGATTATGAATAATCTCAACGATCCTGACACTATTTTCCTGCACATTGGGGCTAAAATCGCTGAATACGACGAAGGCCACCTGATGAAAGCCGTTTGGGCAGATGGCTATGAAGACTTTACAACCGAACGTGAAGGGATTCGGGCTCTAGTGCCAGAAAAACATCAACTCGAATCCACCTTGGGCAGAATGGGCATCTTCGGCAAAAATGGAACGCAGAAGATAATTTGTATGGCAAGAGATATATCGCCGTGGCCCTATAGAGCCTACTGGGTACTGAAGTATTTCGGTGTCGAAAATGTCTCTGTTGCTGCTGCTTCGGTCGCCACCATGGAAAAAATTGGATTTCCTACAACCACATCTAAACTTAATACGACTACAGTATGTTGTGAACTCGGTGCAGCAAATCAAAACATCATCATCAACAAGGAAGACGTTCTAGCTGTCAGTAATAATCAAAAGCCCGGCTTAATCCTCGACTGCCGCTCAACTGAAGAGTATCTTGGTCTGCCAGGCCAGCATCCTGCTACAAGGTATGGACGAATCCCAGGCGCATCACATTTGAATTGGGAAGATTTATTAGATGAGGACGCACGACTACTTAATACCGAACAACTTGTCAGCCTATATGCCAAGTCTGGAATTGACGGAAACACGCCAGTCTATCCTTACTGCGGCGGAGGTATTAGATCGGCGGTATCTTGGTTTGTAATGTCTGAACTATTAGGCTGGGCAAACTCGAAAAATTATGATGGGTCTTGGGCAGAATGGTCCTACCTCGAACACCTACCAATTGAGACAAGCTGATTACTCACTTGCTGACAGTAATTTGGTCTGTATGATCGCGAATATGATCGGCGTGACTTGCCACCCGCTGCCTAAGCGAACGACTATTGCCGTCAACGATTCCCCGACGACCCCACGCTGCATCGGGAGTGTGAGCCAATAGACCAACTGTTTCTTGTATTTCTTGATCTATATAGTCCAAAAGCCCCAAACTTGACCTATTCATAAAGCCACGCCTCTGGATTTCCCAGTCTTCGCGCACTGGCATTCTTTGTGGATCAGTCGTAGTTACCATACGATGAATGAATACACCATTTACATGAACATAGACACCAATATGAGCAAGGGTTCGCTTAGCCGACCAAATATCGTCAGATCGTCCTAATCGCATCTCCGCCTCAGAAAATGAGCTCACAACTTCCCTTAGCTCTGTCCCAACTTGAACTAAATCGTCGACAAGGTGAGCATACTTTTCCGGTGCTCCGGTCACAAAATCGATACGCGACATGCTAGCCTCAATTCATAATCAGTACATTGAAAACCATAATTCAATTCTTAACTATAAACAGTCGAATCCAACTCAAAAATTAACTCAACCTCTACTGAAGAACCAAGAGGTAAAGCGGAAACTCCGACGGCAGCTCTGGCACCCATACCCACCTCAGGACCAAACACATCAATTAATAACTGACTTGCGCCATCTATAACCTTAGGCTGTTGATGAAAATTAGGTGCCGAGGCAACATACCCTGATAACTTCACTAGTCGAATTCCATCTAATCCACCTATGAACTTTTTCACCGCCGCCAAACCATTAATCGTACACACCCGAGCTGCTTGAGCTGCCAAGTCAACTCCCACACTCTCGCCTACCACTCCTGGGTGTACAAGAGAACCTTCACTCATCGCTATCTGCCCAGACACGTATAAATAATAACCTCCGCGCCGAACTGGTTGATATAACGCTAGAGGGCTAGCTGTCTCTGGCAACGAAATCCCCAATGCTCCCAGCTTCTGCTCCACATCGCTTGAATATACAGGCAGTTCCATTTTATCTCCTTTCACATACGAGCGAATTACGACGACAATTACAACTGATTCTCGCCAAGAACACTATCAAGGATGCCGGTAAGTTCCTCATCAGAATAAAAATAAATTGTAAGCGCGCCGGCGCCTTTTGAATTACGACGCAGCTTAACTTTTGTACCCAGTGCTTGTTGGGCAGCATCCTCAAGGCCAGCAATCTCAGGGTTCCTAGCCCCTGACTTCGTGACCAACCTCCTCACGTTCTGAGCCATCAATCGCTCAAGATCCCTAACGCTGAGTTGCTTAGATACAATTAATTCACATAGCCCGACTTGTTCCAGCTCATCTTGAATCTGAAGCAAAGTCCGAGCGTGACCGGAGGAAATGGATCCATCACGCAAATACTGCTGAGCTCCAACCGAAAGATCAAGAAGGCGTAGAACATTTGCAACTCCGCTTCTCGAACGCCCCAGGCGGTCACCAATCTCCTGTTGGGTTAAACCAAATTTTTCCTGCAGTTGCCTAAATGCCTCCGCCTCCTCAAGCGCGCTCAAGTCGGCGCGCTGCAAATTTTCGACTAGAGCCAGCATCAAATGATTACTCTCGCGCATCTCACGCACCACACACGGGATACTGTCTAAACCGGCCGCACGCGCTGCGCGCCATCGACGCTCACCAGCAATGATGAGAAATCTGGAATTATCTAAATGTGATCTAGTGACCAAGATAGGCTGCAAAACTCCATGAATCTCTATCGACCGCTTCAGAGTATCAAGCTCTCCCTCATCAAAATACTTCCGTGGTTGTTCCGGATCTGGTGAGATACGCGAAACTTGAATCAGATTGCCCTCACTCTCTGTGATTGAAGTATCCTTTTCTTGAGAAGCGCCTTGAAACAAAGCGTCTAATCCTCTTCCTAGACGGGGTGAACCACCCATATATACCATCCCTCTCTTCGTTACGGCTTTAAGTCAAGCCTCTCGATTACTTCAAGCGCCAATGAATTATAAGCAACTGCGCCGGCCGAATCAGGCGCATAGTCAGAAATTGTTTGCATGTGACTTGGTGCCTCAGCAAGTCGTACAGATCTTGGAATTACAGATTCAAATGTTGCAGCAAACCGCGATCTCACCTCTCGTTCAACCTCGGCGGCGAGATTAGCTCGGTTATCAACCATTGTGAGTGCGATACCAAGAATTTGGAGACCCGAATTCAAATTATCCTTCACCAATTTAATAGTCTCCTGAAGCGAACTCAATCCCTCAAGTGCAAAATATTCACACTGCAGAGGTATTAAAACGAAATTCGAGGCCACCAAAGCGTTTATAGTCAAAAGGCCTAATGCGGGCGGGCAATCTATAATTATCACGTCAAAATCACTTTGCACCGATGAAAGTGCACTCTTTAGCCGGGTCTCCCGAGCCATCGTACTCACTAACTCGACTTCAGCTCCTGCCAATGCCATCGAACTTCCGAGCAGCGACAATCCGGATGACTGCGTAGCGGCTAATAGCGTTGATATACTCTCACCCTCAATCAGTACCCGATAAAGAGCATCACTTGACTCACTGGCTTCTCTGCCAATCAATGAAGATGTAGCGTTAGCTTGAGGATCCGAGTCAACCAATAAAACCCGCAATCCCATTTCACCGAGTATTGCGGCAATAGACACGGCAGTCGTCGTCTTACCAACCCCGCCTTTCTGATTAGCAACTGCAATAATCACCGCATGCCTTGCAAGATTATCTTGCTCAATAACTTGGCTTTTGACCTCGGAGTCACGAAGTATTGACCGAACTTCCGGCCAACGTGGCATCGGCGCTGGACCTGACTTCTCCACAGCCATCGCTCCATAACCTACTGCCGTCTTCACTGCTGCAACCAGACTGCTCTCTCTAGTTATAGCAAATGCGGCAGCAAATGAATCTCCAGCGCCTGTTGTGTCGATAGCCTGCGCTGGAATCGCATCAACAGTATAACTTGCGTCCCCCAATCTAAGGTATGCCCCCTGATCTCCATTAGTGACAGCAACTAAGTCGCAGCTCGCAACCAATTCATCCATGTCCGACTGCGACCAACTCTTCGTTTCAATGCGAGATAGAAAAATAGTCACACCGGGGCGACATAACTGCTTGAGGGTATCGGTCGGTGACGAATTCAGTCCAATACTTTGATCACTTTCTATTGTCCGCTGTAAACCCTGCGCAATCATCCACACCTTAGAATCTGGAAATCTCCGGTAAAAAGACTCTATATCGATATCGTCGGGGAGAAGTGGCCCAAAAATAATATTTCTCGGAGCAGGCCACTCCTCTGGCAAGTCTGACGCACAAAGTGCCCTCGCAGGTCGATTAACTAAACGCAACGAACGTTCGCCACTTGGCGTTTCCCCAATAAGAAAAGTAAGCGTATTCGAGTCCTCAACGATCTTGACCGTGTGACCTACCAATGCACTACGATCCATCTCCTGGCGCCCAATAGTTAGGATATTTGCCCGCACGCCTAGCGCGGCGACTGTCCGGCCGGCATAGCTCGGAACACCACCTGGAGTTGATTCGTCTGCTGAAAACATATCACGAGTAACCAGACCCACTATCAGTACAGGCTCTGCCGACTGCGACACTTCTGACATATTTAGACGATCTAACTCTTCCACCCGTACTGCCAAACCATCAAGACTCTTATAGATGAGTCACAATAATAAGCAATATCTGCACAGAATAGTAAATTAAACCTAACTGCTACTCCTCGCCGTCGATGAGTCCTTCTTCAAATCCCTCATCTGGCTCGTCTTCACTCTCAGCTGGCAGTACTTCAATTCTTCTCTCCCTACCTCGTCCGATAGACTGGGTGACTATGTCTGTACGTTCTTGCAAACATAAGTGAATTATTCTTCGGTCACCGGCTGACATTGGCTTTAATTCAATAATGTCACCGGTCTCACTAACATCATTTGCTACCTCCTCAGCCAGCTCACGTAACCTATCATGATGCCTTCGACGGTATCCCTCTATATCTACAGAGAAAATAGGCGATCCTTGTTTTCCCTTACCCACTATGGTATTTAGTAGGTATTGAAGCGAACTCAAAGTATCGCCACGCTTACCAATTAAAACACCAATATTATCTGCGGACTCCTCGTCGGTCGCGTCAATCTCAAGTGTGACGTCACGACGCCCTCGATCAGTATCTGAATCCTCAGCCTCACTCATACTTATTTCTGTCCCTGTAAAGCCAAGAAGAGTCAGTACATCTCTAAGAGTACTACCGGCCTCATCCACCTCGTCGTCATAATCTCCAGAAGGCTGCAAAGGTAGGTCTTGGGGTGACCCGGGAATCGGAATCTCATCGTCCTGAGAAACTCCTACTATTTCGCGTTTCTCAGTTGGTGAAATATCTTCGTCCAACGAACTTGGCTTAATTTGGTTACTGGATTCCCCAATAACCTCATCGCCCTGCTCCTTGGCTCGACCGCCTCCGGTCTTATCCTTATCACGATTGGCTCTCTTTGCGTCACCAGCCCGTGAGCCACGTTTACCTCTCTCTTTTCTAGGTCGGTTTGCCCTCGCAGTAACAACCACGACTGCGTCCTGTCCACCAATTCCTAAAAAGCCTTCCTTAGCGTCTTTTTCGACGTCTACGTCGGCCTGATCCCGACTGATCCCGAGATCTGCCAGACCCTGCTCTATCGCTTCCTCGACGCTTTTTGCGCTTACCGTCACCTGTCGACTGTTCTGATCCTTCTGATTCGTCACTAGTGCTCTCCTTTTCTGAGCTCTCCTTTTCTGAGCTCGCCTCTTCATCATCCTGAGAAACTATTCTTTCTTTGCCAATTGGTTCTGCGCTAGGTGGAATAAAATCAGTCATCCCAATCTGGCGCCGAATTAAATTAGGAATTAATGAGCCCCAGCGGAAATCACCCGGGCCTACAAAAATCCATTGCAACACTATTCCTATAAGCGTGCTGCTCCCCCAATATAAACCCAGTCCCGCCGGTGTTGCGAGAACAAACCAAGTAAACATCAACGGAAACATCCACTGCATCATCGTATTCATCTGCTGTTGGTTCTCGCTACGACTCGCTAAACTCCTATTAGAAGAAATTCGCTGTTGCAACCACATAGAACAAAAAACCAACGCAGCTAGGGCAAAATCACCATTCTCGCCGAGATCAAGCCACAGAAAGTCTCTCGACAGCGGAATACTATTCTGCAACCAGCTAACATCATACAAACGGTCTGACAATGCCACCACTGACTCTGGCGTGCTACCGAGAGTAATTCTGATAACCTGATAAAGCGCGATAAAAATAGGAAACTGTATGAGTTGAGGGCCCAAACACCCCAAAGGATTAACTCCCGCCTCACGATAAAGCTTCATCGTCTCTTCCTGCCGTCGCTTAGGATCTGAGTATTTTTTCTGAATATCCTGCATACGTGGTTGAATTTCCTGCAGCTTCTTCATCGAATTCAGCATTCTCACCGTTAGGGGAAATAAAAGGGCGCGAGACAAAAATGTAAAGAGCAGGAGTGCCAGCCCATAATCACCAAATGCAACATTGGTGAGCCCCACCATCACATTTACCAGAGGCGTCTCTAAGCACGTTCGCCAGATTGCTCCTATCGGCACAATAATCTCCTGATCCCAATCCTACTCATCAGTTTCACCTTGCCGTGTCGAAAAAAGAAGCCGAGCAGAGCCGCTCTGGGCATCTATTTCTAATAATTGATTATCTTTTGTAAGCATAATGAGCTTACCTTCAATCAAAATAGGATTTGCATCGGTGTCTCGACCAGTACTAGATTTCCAAAGCTTGCTTCCAGTATCAAGTCCCAACCCGAAAACTAGTCCTTTCCGGTCAACAAGCAATAATGCATCACGGTAAATCACGGGGCTGGCACGAAAATTCGACTCAGGGTAGCTATGTGTCCATAAAACACGGCCTGAATTAACATCAACCGAATAGATAGCTCCACGAGTAGTAGCTGCGTATAAGTTAGATCCATCAATCACCGGTTGGCCGACAATCCAACCATCTGTCGCAATTCGCCAGTCAACTTTGCGGCCACTCAAATCAACTCTCAATAATTCTGACCCAAACGTGCCTATATAACTTGCCTGGTTTACAAACAGGCCATCCCCTGGCACACCAGCGCTTAGGTCTAGTTGAGATACTATTTCACCAGTAAACAAGTCCAGAAAAATCATCTGTCCCTTACTTATATCGGTTAAAACAAGCCTATTTTGAAACACATGAAGACTTGACCAAATTCGCTCAGTACCACTAGACCATCTCTGAAGTACTTCTCCCGAATCAGCTACTAACTTGAAAATAGACCCTTGATCACTTGCTATATAAAGATAACCATCCACGAGGACGGGACTTGAAATAACCTTCTCTCCCAATTCATTAGCCCAAACCTCAGTGGGAACCTCAGTTATGCCGTTCAAAAGAGACAATTTTCTTACAACACCAGAATTCGATACGATATATATGTCATCTTGCCCGACAACTAATGGCGTCGAATAAAACGGATCATTCGAAAAATCGCTACTAGACCCTCCACCAAACAAACCACTCAAAAAGCCGCCGCCTTCGTCACCGACATCTTCAAGTTGCACTTCTGGAAATGACCAAAGCAGCATACGATTCCTAGGTTCCGATATATCGAGGCCGGAAATACGCCCTCGATCTACCTGAGCTAACAGAATTGAGTCTGCCAACTCTAGCGGAGGAGACCACCCTTCAGGATTAGCGAGTCGTGCGCCACAGGCAGATCCTAAAAACAGAATAAGCATCACGCCGATAACTGCATAAATCGCAGAAATAGATTGTTTCACGTGAAACACCTTACCCACAGTCACACACTCCGAATCGTAATTGCTAATGCGCCTATCCACTTGAACATTTATGTAATAGGATCATATCCACTATCCCCGCCAGGGCGACACCGAACTAATCGCCCCAAAATCTTTACCAATGCCCGAATCGGTCCATATTTCTCCAACGCATTTATTGCGTACTCAGAGCAAGTTGGTTCGAATCGACATGCAGGGCTCAGTTGCGGAGATAGATAACTCTGGTATAAACGCACGAGCGACAAAAGTACCTTACTGCCGAAATCGCTAAGTACGGTCATTAACTCAACCCGCTCACTAAATCTAGGAATAAAGACTCTCATGCCTGCTGTTCAGCTCAAACGCCTGCGTCTTACTTAAATTAATACAGTCTCGGTGATGTCAGACGACAGACTACCTAGGTATAAAAGCCTAATGCTTTAGGCTACTACGCGCGACAGTAACTAGTATCCGTCATCCAAATCAAGCTTCGCAAAACAATCCTTCATCTCATGACTCAGAGCATCAAAAGTCGCCAACCTTGCTTCTGGTCGAGCAATTATGACCACCAAACAATCCGTACGCAGCCAATAACCGCTGATAATACTCTTAATCCGTCTACGAACGAGGTTGCGTTGAACCGCATTACCAACTTTTTTACTGACGGTAATCCCAACTCGACCCCTTGGTGAATCGACGTCGTCCCGTACCGCAAGAACGGTGATCAACTTACCTCGCCAACGATTACCTTGATCCATTACCAAATTAAAATCCATACGCCTTCGCAT
>Ga0315318_10001003_pt1 | contig 12117 bp, 12 predicted proteins | sample M1200m3416metaG_FD_203703 | JGI IMG/M metagenome (GOLD analysis project Ga0315318, IMG submission 203703) | Ammonia-oxidizing marine archaeal communities from Monterey Bay, California, United States - M1 200m 3416 | ecosystem: Environmental > Aquatic > Marine > Coastal | place: USA: California... | reverse complement strand
AGGTGTGCCAAGTCGATTGAGCCATCAGTATAGTGTTCACTATTAATAGCATCATCTGCTATCTTTGTTCCATCCACACAGTCTGCTGAGAGGTGTGCTAAATCTATACTTCCATCAGTATAGTGTTCACTATTACAAGCGTCATCAGCGAGTTCTGCACCTGTGATTGCATCTGCCGCCATTAAAGCATTTGTTATATTATCATCAGCTATTCTTGCTGTTACCACCCAATCGTTAGCTGTGATAGCGTTGAGTTGTGTTTGAATAGCACTTGTAACACCATCTACATAGTTTAATTCAGCAGGTGTTGCTGTAACTACTGTGCCATCTATTTCTAAATCTGTTAGATCAGGTGAAATTTGTGCTCCACCATCTAACAGGTTATCTATTGTATCTAAATTTGTATTAAGCTTCGTACCCCAAGTATCTGCCGAAGCTCCCACTTCAGGCTTTGTCAAGGAGTATGTTGAAGTTGTTGTGTCAGCCATTATTACTCTCCATTATTAAAAAGTTCCTTTCCATACTCGGAGTTTATCAAAATCGCCACTAAGAATCTTCTTTTTGATGATATCTTTCTTAGCTTGAGTATCACTCCATTTGATACCTGCTTCATCACACCACATCTTAATGATATGGAGCGGTATCGTTCCAACTAGCTTATTATGACCAGTTATACCAACCTTTGCTTTTCTGAGCTGTTCTGCTCTTTCAAGTGCAGGGTTGTTATCGTATGTACTCTCGACAATTATCTTACCTTGTTTTGTGTCGTGATGTACTTGTTCTTTAATTTTCATATTCTGCCTTAAAAGTGTGGGGAGCATTAAGGAGGACTCCCCACATCACTATTCTACCTCATTACGAAGTAGAACAATCTGCTAACATTCCTGATGCCTTATCGTTTTTTGAAACGAGAGTCAACTCAGTCACTACTTGACGAGTTGAGTTATCACCAGTTTTAGCCAGTTCAACATTCTTAGTACCTCTAAGAACAGCGACCGCCCACATGTCATCTTGCATGACGAAAACGTCACGACCACGATTTTCACGAGTAGGTACGAACTCAATAGTACCCCAAGGTGTTACATAAATATCCAAAGATTTAACAACCTTTGCATCACCTGCCTGAACAGTTGAGCGTTGGTTATTGTTACCTGTGAATCCTAATGCAACATTCATCTGAAAAGCACTCAGATAAACACTATCAGGTTTACCACCCTTTTCCCATACAGACTGTAGAGTTGAATCAAAGTCTGCTTGAGTCAATGCAGTTTGAGTTCCATCTGTACGAGCATTAGAACCTGTACCATTAGCGTGTGCGCCACCTGAACCCATGTTTTGAATAGTGTTAGTAAACCAACATGGTGCTCCTGCTAATTCACGAGCTGTTGTTGCATTACCTGCTACCCTTGCATTGTTATCAAACAAAGCTTTTTCGATATCGAGCTTTTGCTCTTTAGCGATCTTCAAAGTCTGATATGCCATCTCTGATGCACGACCAGCTTTATCTAAGCCTTTGTCGGTATCAGGAATAACTACAGCATTTTTAAAGATTTGTGTGTAATTCCCAAGGCGAGTGGTCGCAACTCTAGCTTCCGCAGTTGTTGCATCTCCCTCGATATGAGCATTACTGCCGCTCGATCTGAGTGCATCTGTCTGCCACTCATGGTATGTATTTGTTGCTGTTACTTTCTTACAGCCTGAGTAGAAAGGTGTTTCTTCAGGGGAGATGTCATAAATTACATTCTCCAAGTCCTCACGAATACCTACTGCGTCATAACTGTCGAAAGTATTACTTGGCTGTGCCATAATATTTCTCCATTAATTTTGCATAATTAAACCGATTGCATCATCGATGCTACCAGTTTCCCTTAGTTTTGCCTTTTGGCGTGAACGAATTTTGGCATTTGGCGTAGCTGTCTTTTTTGCTCCCGGTCTTACCACAGGTTTCGCAGACTGAGTTTTCACTTTAGCCTTTGTCTTACCTGCAATAATATCCTGATACTTCATAGCATCATTAAGAACTTTGATCGCTCTAGCGTCAGTAATATTGGATATCTCTTCATTTGTATAACCATAATGATTTGATCCAATGTTTACTAACTGATCCTTTAATTTACCTCCCTTAATGGTGTCGGCAAATTCAGGGATATCTCTTTGGAGTATTTGCATCTGTTCTTGTAGATAAGCTTTTTGAGCGTTCTGCGAAGCTTCACTCTGTTGCTGTGAAACTTGTTGGAGTTGTGCCATTTGCTTATCGTAAGCACCCTTCTTCTCCTCATAATCAAGATTTTCTTTCATGTATCCTATTGGATCAGCATCGAAAAGCTCTTTCGTAGGTTTTTCAGGTGGTTGTGCTAAACCTCCATTTTGTAGCGATTGATATAACTCAGCCATTTGCTGTCTTTCGTTATTCAGAGCTTCATAGACGTTTTCTGCCTCTTTTCTTTTATTGGCAACATCTTGCATACCCTGTTGGACATACTCTTGTCCACTATAGCCTTGCTTTAAGTCATCTAAGGTTACCTGTCTCTCTTGTCCATCTACCTTGACAAAATGTAATTCAGGCTCTTCTTGACTTGGCTCTTCTATAAGGTCTTCGTCATCCTCAGAGGAAGCTTGAACTTCCTCCTCCTCAACTTCTTCAGTTTCAGGTTCAGCAGTAGCTTCTACTTCTTCAGTAGCCTCTTCTGTTTCCTGAGTCTCTAAAACTTCTTCAGTTGGTTCTTCACTTGGAGCAATAATGCTCGATACAGCATCCTCTATGGTGCTGATTTTGGGTTCAGTTGTGTCTTTTGCCACGATGCTGTCTCCTATTTTTTAAGTTTACGATTGTGATGTGCTTCATCAGTATGTACCGAGTCGAAGTAATCCTCAATCTTCCTTAAAGCACAAATTATGTTATGTGCTTCATCTCGCTGTTCCCCTGTGGAATCAGCATCTACAAAAACAGCGACTTGCTGTTCTGTAATCTCTTTTAAGGCTAATTTAAACGTATCATCAGCCTGTAATGTTCTCATCTTAGCAGATTTTTCTACTATTGAAAGTTGTTTAGCCACTAGAATCTACCTCCAGTAACTGCTTCAGCAGGTGATTCTTGTGGGTATCTAGCCTTATCTTGTTCTAATTTAATGTTTGCTACATCTACTTGAGTTCCATATTTACCTAGTATTTCTGCTGCTTTAATAAGTAATTCTTGGTCTTGAGCATCTCGTTCTCTGTCATCAACTGCGATAGCTTTCTGCGCATCAATTTGTGCTTTAAGCATATCCATCTCAGCTTTCTTATCAGCTTTATACTGTTCAGCTTGTACTAATGCATCTGCTTCAGACAATTGTGGATTTTCTTGTTGTTGCTGTTGCTGTTGCTGAATCAACTGAGCTTCTGTCTCAGGAGTCATTGGATTAAAGTATCTATCAACATTCTTAACACCTGCAAGAGCTAATATATCTCCTAGAGTATTCCTGATACCTGTCATCGTCACTAAACCATTGGATGATCCATAAGTCTGCCATATCTGCATTTGCATTGTAAGAGCTTGTCCTAGTGCCGCTGACCTTGTCTCTTCTCTACCAGTTCCTAGACCTACATTGATCGTTACATCCATCGCTGTATTCCAAGATCGTGGATCAACAGGAATAAACTCACCATGCATACGCATCATTGTCTCTTCATTGCTATTTTCGACACATAGGTTGAGCATTAGCTTAAATAACCGCTTCATACCGCCCTCGGCAAGATTTCGAGCCATAACCTCTATCTGAGCTGATCCTTGTTGAGCTTGTAGTCGTGCTGCGGTCGCAGAAGTGTTCTGTAAGGCATCAGGATCAAGTCCTTGAGAAGCTTTTGACACTCCTGTCTTCGATTCTACAGTCATATCCATGTATTGAATTGCATCTAAAACTTGACCTGCAACAAAAGGAGTTGCAATATCTACTAGAGCTTGTGGTGACTTCAATCTTACAAGTCCACCAATCTCGTTGTTCATTAAATCGTCTACATTGACTTGTCCTTGTACATAACCTTGTCTTGGACTGTTTGTTAGTGCTACGTTGTCCATTATTCCTCTTAACATCGCAGTAGATGAGTCCTGATCGTTCATAATTAGATCAGCTACACTTCTACCAAAGAATGTATGAGGTTCAGGATCAATTTCAAAGACAGCAAACGGAACCTCTCCCCAAGGTTCACACTCTAAAAGTTTGTTTTCACCACCTGCCATAAGTAGTCTATACATCTGTGCAATACCTGTGCCTTCCTTGTCTATCTTCATATAGGCTTCAGTAACAGCGACTTTTTTCATACTAATGTCTTGTGTATTTTCTTCGTCATCTTGTTCGTAACCTTGACGTTCAAAAGCTTCTGAGTCTACAAACGAATCATCAGAGGCTAAACCTGATAGATTTGAAACTTCGTCAAAGTCATAACCCATCTGTACAAGATCACCAACTCTCAATTCTGTTCTATGAGCGACAATATAAGCATCCTCAACACTCTTAGCATTACGATCTACTAGAAATTCTTCAGGAGGAAGAGCTTCAATCTTCAGTTCACCATGCTCTTTTTTGTAACTAATTTTCAATGAGTGTTTAGCTACTTCCATGCCCTCATCACCAATTTCCATTTCTGTGGAGTGTTCTATAACTGTCGTATCGTGCTCATTAACGATAGCTGACATCTCCTCATCAGTTACATTTGTAAAGCTGAATGTCTCTGCTTCTGTGTTATCTTCCCACCAAACTTTCAATATGCCTGTTTTTTTAACTAGGGCATCGTGTATTACATTGTTCAAAAGTGTGTATCCATTAAGCTCATTAAAGCGATAATTAGCATATTTAGTAGCCTGTTCAGCACCTTTTACGTCTTCCTGGCTTGTCGGAACGAACTCTACAGCATTCTCTGAAGAGAGGAAAACACGCATCAAACTAGGCTTTATTGCCCTTATGGTATCCCTTACTTTAGTAGAAACTATCTTAGAACGACCATCCTCTTGTCCAATATCGACCTCACCCTCGAAATATCGCTGTGATTTGATCCTATCATCTGCTATTTCACTTTCTACAAAACTTATAGCGCTTTTTACAGCATCTGATCCAATCTCTTGAATCTCGTCTTCAGTCATTGCTTTTAATTCACTTGTTGCCATTAGATGTTCCTTTTATTTTCTTGTTGCTCTTGCACTTGATACAAGATTTCGAGTATGCCCTCAATTCCTTGATAAGAAGGCTTTGGCAATTTATCTAATTTCCCCATAGTGTAACCAATTGCATTAGCTGTTTCACCTACTATTCTTGGCGAACCAGCTGCCATCATTGCCGCTGCCGATGGAAGAGTTGCACCACCTGATAATGCTGCACCTGATGCTACTGTGGGTAATACAGCACCTTGTATACTTCTAGGCATCCAACTTTGCATTTGATTACCTGCTAGACCTGCCATAAAGTTTCCACCACCCTGTTCTTCTAATTGTCTAGCTAACTTCATTCTTTGACCATAATTTGTATTTACATTATCTCGCATTAAAGATTGAAGTTTTCTAACTGCTGTATCTATTTGTGCTTTTGAACCCAAAGATAGTGTTTTTTCAAGTTCCAAAATTAACTCTGATGCTTCGGTATATTCTTTCATTGCTTTAGCATATCCTGGCGCTTGATCTGCAATCGTTTTCTTTGTCGCATGGTAAATATTTTTTGCTAACGCTACTGCTGTAGCATTCTCGGCTGGTACTCCTTCTACTACACTCCACAGCTTTTGTTTTAAAGCATCCATTCCTTCAGGGGTATGATGAGTAGTTTTATCGAGTTTTTTCCATTCAGCAATTTCTTTTTCTAACTTAACTAAAATTTCAGCACCAACTGGATTTTTAATTGTTCCTTTATACTCCACAAGATTCTTTGCTCTTGCTAGAGCTTCTTCAATGCCTTCAAAAGTTAATGCAGTTTGATCAGTCTGCCATAACTTTTTATTTTCTCTGTAATTAGCTTGTTTTTGTTTCTTCATTACTTCTAAATCTTTTAATGCTATGTGTAACATATCAGTTACATCACCTTTACCTCGCATTGCTGTTGTTAATTGTTCACCTCTGTCACCTTTTGAAAACCAACTTCCTTCTTTTCCACCTAATCTAGCTTGATCAACTACATGAGATACACCTGCTCCAGTACCTGACATTGCTCCTGCATATTCTCCAACAAGTTTGCCTGTACCTGAGACTGCACCTGAAACTCCTTTTGCAGTTAATGTTAGTGGATCAACATAGGTTGCCGCCTTCATTAGATTACTTCCACCAGTTTCTAGTGCTGATAATTTTCCTGCGACATAAGGCGCATCAGCTATTGCTGCAATTTTCGATGTTTTTCCTGTTATGTTGAGCATTGCACCTGCACCAGTAAACACAGTAGCTATATCCATTAAAACAGAAGCAGGATCATTAGCTATAGCATGTTTAATATTGTCTTCACCACCATACTTTTCTTTAAAGTATTGACCTACTTGTAAAGCCATTTGTTGACTTTCTTCTGTTTTACCTTCAGGATCAAGCTTTTGTTGTATCTCATCAGGTAATACATAATGTAAGGTTCCTTGTAGTAATTTAAGGATCGTAAGACCAGTTTGAATTGGGTGAGTTACTGCATCATATATTTCTCCACCAACTTTCATTGTAGAACTAGGTAGGTTTTGTAAGCCTTGTACACCAACGTCTGCCCATCCCATTTCCTCTTGATGTTCTAGTCGTTCCCATGGTTGAATAATTTTTTCTGCCATAATTACTCCTGAAGTATCCAGTTAGAGTCAATTGTTTCATCACCACCTTTATATGCAAAGCATTGTCTATCAGCTCCTTGTCCATTATTACAAACTATATCACCAACTTGGTTTGCTGAAATTGCTGTCCAAAAATCATCCATACTTGCCAACTCTCCTGTCCAACCCATTAATGTTCCATGTTTTCTTACAAATTCTGCTTTATCGTCTTCCGCCTGTACCGCTAATAACATTTGCGTTACTAAGATTTCAAGACGTTGAGCATTCATTTGAGGTGATAATTTAGGGTTGTAAGCTCTACTAATAAGTCTCTCACCCTCTTTTTCAGTAAATTGTGCGCCTAGGATGGCTTTTAAGTTACGCTGAACCACACTTTCTACTGCTTCCCTTGCTTGAGTTACATCAGGGTTAAGGAATTTATTGATAAAATCAGGCATAGAACCAATAACAGAACCAGTAAGTTTTTTCCCTGATTTTAAAGCTCGTAATACTTCTTGTAATTTAACTACATTACCCTTTGTATCTGCCCCGACACTTTCAGTCCATTCATTGTATCGAGCCGCATAATCTTCATCTACTTTTTTCCAAAATGGTGTGTATCCTTCAGGATCGCTATTTGTACTTATACTAATATTATCGCTTTTGCTTTGTAAGAATGTTTTATAGTCCATTGGAGGATTATCTTTTGTGGTTTTCTTATAATATTCAAACTCTTCAATAGAGGTTGCAAGTTTGTTGTCACCACGAGCTAAGAAGCCCATATAGTCTAATGTACCACCTTCATCTTTATAAAATTGATACTCTTTAATAGAATTTACCTCGTTGTCAGTAATACCTAACAGTTGTAACTCAAAATCAGGTATGTTTTCTGAACCTTTGTATTTAACAGATAAGGCTTGATATTTTGTAAACTTTTCTGCTAATGCACTTGGTTTTACAACCTTCATAGCGTGATCTAATGCTGCTGCAGGTGTAATAATGCCTTTTTTAAGCATATCTATGAGATCAACACGACCATTAGGGAATTGAGTTGATTTCGCATTCTGTAAATATTCAATAGTGGCATTAGTTGTCTTGAGTAATTTTGCTTCATCTCTAAGACGATTAATTTTAGTTTGAAAACTTGCTGCCATATTGTCATCAGGTCTTAAACGCATAGAGTTGAAACCAATGCCTAGTCTAGCAACCTGTTCTTCGCTCATACCTTTGAATATAGAGTTACTGAAACCACTAACAATACCTCCAAAGCCAAAACCTCCTCCTTGACCTTGTTGTGTATCGTTACTTGCTACTTGTGTTGGTTGTTGTTGATTCGGAGGTGACCATCCACCCTTCATTTGAGGTTGTTGTTCTTTCTCTTTACCACCAAACATCTGTGATCCTAGTAGACCACCTATGAGCAAATTAGCTAAACCTGCCATTATCCTCCTCCAGTATAACCACTAGCACCTAGAGTCAGATAATCAAAGAGTCCGGGTTGCTTAGATAACACTTGTGTATTTTCGCCTTGAGGTGTAACTCCAAGAGCTGCATTTAAGTAAGATAATCCCTGTGCAGGATGTCCTGTGTACTGTCCATACTTCTGTGCGGCAGCATCCATGACTGCTTGTTGTAGAGCTTGTTGCATTGCACCCTGTGACTGTAGGTTCTGATTAACTGTCTGCCCCATTCCAAATCCAAGATTGGATATATCACCTAATTGACCTGCTGCTCCTAATCTCTGCTGTTGACCTTGTAATCCTGCTGATTGATTAGCAAGAGATGCTTGTAATTGGTTCTGTATGTCTTGCATACCTGCTTGTTGGTTTGCTAATGATCCTTGCATACCTGCACCCTGATTAGCAAGTTGTCTTTGCATTTCTGTTCTTATATCAAATTGACCACCTGCTTGATTAGCCATTTGTTGTTGCATGTTAGCCTGTATATCTTGCTGAGCCGCTTTTTGAGCTTGTTCATAATTCGCTTGTCTTAACCCTGCTGATTGTTGCCCCATCAATTCTGCAACACCTCTTCCTAATTCTGATCCTTGAATACCATGTCTTGATCCACCAAATGAACCTGCCATTTGAGCTTGTGCGCCTAACTGGTCTAATCCAATGTTTGCACCTCTCAATAAATCTGCTTGTTGAGCATCAATAACATCTGTCGTGTAAGGATTCATGTAAGGTGTCAACGATGTATTACTTAATTGTCCTGCTGTTACTGTAGGACTTAATCCCATTGCAGTTATATTCGTTGGGTTCACAGATGCACTCGATCCTGCAACACCAACCTGTTGAGGACTATATCCCATACCTGCCACAGTACCCATACCTGCACCTTGGATACCTTGAGCGGCTAGGCTATTAATATTAGGAGGTGTTGTTTGACCTCCGGGTAGTGCTTGTCCTGCCATTACTGTCTCCTATTTAAATTTATCTGACCATCTTGTTGTTGGATATACAGAACCAACTGTATAAAAATCTGAACTATGTGGATTAGCTATTTTTCTTGTATCTCCATAAGGTTCTTCAAATGCAGGTTCACCCCAATCTCTTACTGTAGTTTTATCCAATGTTAATGGCTGTATCTCTTCTACAGTAGATGGTTTCCATTCTACTTTTTCAGGTTGATAAGTTAACATATTAATAAACGCATTCTTTCCTGTATTAAATTCTTGTTCTGTAAGTATGTCATCTACTTTTTTTTTTGATTATATCGATAATCCTGTCTACTTGGATGCCCCGGACTCTTTTCATTAACACCTGTTGTTGCATAAGCGTTCTGAGCATTTCCACCTAATTTTTCCGATGTTGCAACTATCTTTTTCCAATTTGCAGCCGCTTCTGCATCACCTGCTCCAAGTTGATTAGGATTACCTGCTATTATCTTTCCACGTTCATAGTTCAAGTCATCCAAAATCTTTGCGGCCGCATCCTTATCTTTCCAACCTGATGTTGTAATTGGTTGTCTAGGTCTACTAGGAGGATTTCCTCCTCCACCACCTCGACCACCACCACCACCACTATAATTTCTTTGGGTAGGCACATTAGCACCAAACAAAGCATCATACTGAGCTACTGCGCCTGGCTGTTTCGCTTTGAGTTCAGCCAAGGCTGATTCATACATCGGTTGTGAGCTGTAACCTGTGAAACCATCCCAATCTGTTGGAGTTGGCATACCACTTGTAGCAGTCAATCCATGTCCGGGAGCTAGTAAACCAAACGCTTCACCTGCACCTATATTCGCATCAAAAGCCGCATTCTGTGTAGGAGTAAACGCTGCAACATCTGGCCCGTAATAGGGCATATATTCAATTCGTTGTACATCTTCAGCTCGTTGTAAGTTCCTGATCGCAGGTTGCTTTATCCAATCAGGGATCGTTGTTGTAGTTGTCTCACTTCCACCTTTTCCACCACCACCACTCATGTTAAAACTCCTTTACTAATGTTGTAAATTGCTGTCTCCATCCTCTAGACTCTAACACCCTTTGCCATCCTTTCCGACCTGCTATGGTCATTCCATCGCATCCTTGAGCCTTTCCCCACTCTACAGCATCATCGTGCATGTCAGTAATTTGTTCAATTCCATGTCCTTGATCCCCTCCTGCAAGAAAGACATGTAGAACTTTTTTGTTAGGATACACTATTATCTCTGTGACTGCACACCCTTTAACTCCAAACCATAGTTGCATGTGTCCACTTAACACCCCATCTACGATGTCTTTAAAGTCGTGAGTACCTCCTCCTTTTTCCAAAGCAGATTGAATCCAATCTCTGCAACGAATAAGTTCTTCTTGTAAATTCATGGATCAAGCTCTATTCTTACCCAAGCACCATTCTTTGACACTACTACTGTGCCTTGAGCTGCATCCCACATCAATATTCCATCTTCAGTTGCCTTGGAATCTGAGTCCTTGTGCTGTAATGTATTTCTAGTAGAGGTTAGAAACTTATTAATACGCTCTCCCCATATCTTCCAGTTACTACCTAATGGTGGTGGTGGAGTTGCTACACTCATCGTCTACCTCCTCCATTAGCCTCTATTCTCATAATTCCTGATCTCCAGTTAGTGTTTCCTACACCTTGAACCTTCATTCTTACTTGTCTACCACTAAATCTAACATCTGTTGGATTCGTCAGAGTGAAAGCACCATGCGATGTCTCTGTCGAATTTGGATAGAATCTTGATTTAAAGGTTACATTAACTTCTCCCTGTGTCGTTTCGTCAGGTATGAGCTGAGTAACTTTCATTATAGTATCGCCATTTCCTAGACTAATTGGCCCGCTCTCTGCATAAGGTTTAGATGATCCTGTATGTGCATATCCTGTCTCGTGGTTGTATAAGTCACCATCTGCATCACACCATATAGGATTTTTAAACACACCTATGTCAACACCTGCTGTCCTGTCTAGTACACCTACATTCCAATGACCTTCCTTGTAGTCCAATGAAATATATCTGTTGTTTTCAAGATTACCTGCACTCGGATAGAACCACCATATCTCTCCATGTTGTGAATTATGGACTGCATAGACCTTGCTTATTTGTGAAGAATTAATGTCATCGAATACATAATCCAATGCTTCACAGTCTAATTCTTTAGCTACTGATCCATCGAATGTGTAGAATCCTTTCTTGCCCATCCAAAATGCACCCTCATCAATAGCTACTGCACCTTTTCTAGATGCTACACCACAAGCTGTACCAACTCTCTCGAATCCATATATGAATGGCGGCCCGGAGTAAGTAGCTACATGTGCATCATTATCTGTCAGTATAAGTGTCTGACCTCTCATTCTTAGTCCACACATGATCTGCCCAGTAGTCTGAAGTTCCATATCACCTGCCTCGTTTGTCGCTGAAGGTGTCCAAACTGTGTTTGCTTCCTTGTCACACCATGCAACCTTTCGAGGATTACCACCTGCTCCGAGGGCGAATACGAATCTCTCTTCAGTTACCACCATTGATTTATTTCCTGTTGGTGCATTAGCAACGATCTGAGCAACTACTCCTGTATTAAGTTGCCACTCATAAATCTTGCCATCCTTGGATGAACACGCTAGAAGATACTCACCCCATGTGTCCAATGCCCATGTTGTCGCTTCTGCGTAAATACCTGAACTTGTTGGTTCCCTACTATACTCATCATGTCCATAGAATCCACCACCATATCCAAGGTTAAGTGAACCATTCAAATTACCTGATGTTAGACCTGAAGGTGTAATGTCATAAACTGTGTGTGAGGGATTAATGTATTTAAGTGAATTGTATGTACCACCTATTAAATAGGAATCACTTGAATTGTCCAAGAAAGAAATCATACCTCTAGGTGCATCAGGAAATGCACTTGTCTTTCTACTTTGCCATCCACCA
>Ga0315318_10001002_pt1 | contig 12118 bp, 13 predicted proteins | sample M1200m3416metaG_FD_203703 | JGI IMG/M metagenome (GOLD analysis project Ga0315318, IMG submission 203703) | Ammonia-oxidizing marine archaeal communities from Monterey Bay, California, United States - M1 200m 3416 | ecosystem: Environmental > Aquatic > Marine > Coastal | place: USA: California... | reverse complement strand
TGAAGTGGACTTTGACCCTGAAAGGGGTTATGCCACAACTGACGATCCGTTTATGCCCATAACTGCCATTAGTTGTTATTTGAGCTGGACGGATCAGTTAGTTACTTTTGCATTACGACCAAAAAGAATGAGCATGGTTGATGCTAAAGCACAAACAGAAAGGTTTTCCAATGTAATGATATTTGAAAAAGAAAAGGATATGCTAGATGCATTTCTTACATTAGTTGATGATGCAGATATTTTATCAGGTTGGAACTCAGAAGGATATGATATTCCATATACCGTAGGACGAATACAAAAAGTTTTAAGCAGTGATGATACAAGACGTTTATGTTTTTGGGGTCAAAAACCTAGGAAAAGAACATTTGAAAAATATGGCCGAGAACAATTAAGTTATGATTTAGTTGGCAGAGTGCATTTAGATTTATTAGAACTTTATAGAAAATACACATACGAGGAAAGACATTCATTTAGACTAGATGCAATCGGACAACACGAATTAGGAGAACGAAAAACCGTATATGAAGGATCATTAGACAAATTATATAATGAAGACTTTGGATTGTTTATAGAATACAACAGACAAGATACAAACTTACTTGCAAAACTTGAGAAGAAATTAAAATTTATAGAACTTGCTAATGAAATAGCACATCAAAACACAGTATTACTACAAACAACAATGGGTGCAGTTGCAGTTACAGAACAAGCAATAGTTAACGAAGCACATAGACGTGGTATGATTGTACCAGGTAGACGTTATAGAAAAGAAGGTGAAGAAGTACAAACGGCGGCTGGTGCTTACGTGGCAACACCAAAAAAAGGTATACATGACTGGATCGGAGCTCTTGATATTAAGTCACTATATCCATCAGTAATTAGAGCTTTAAATATGGGTCCAGAAAGTATTATAGGACAAGTACGCCCAGTTATAACATCAGCAGAAATAAACAGAGCCAAGTTCCAAAAGAAATCGTTTGCGGCGGCTTGGGAAGGACAATTTGGTAGTTGGGAATATCAAGCAATTATGAACCAAGACAAAGGCACAGAAATTATTGTTGACTGGGCTGATAATACATCTGTTAAAATGTCCGCGGCACAATTATATGATATAGTCTTCGAAAGTAAAAACAAATGGATGTTGAGTGCAAATGGCACAATATTTACATATGAGTTTGAAGCAATTATTCCAGGCTTACTAAAACGTTGGTATATTGAAAGACAAGAAATGCAACGTAAAATGAATGCTTGTGGTGATAATGAAATTGAAAAAGCATTTTGGGATAAAAGACAACTTGTTAAAAAAATTAACTTGAATAGTTTATATGGAGCACTTTTAAATCCAGGTTGTAGATTTTTTGATATAAGAATTGGACAATCAGTAACATTAACAGGTAGATGTATTACAAAACATATGGCAAGTAAAGTAAATGAAATTGTTGCAGGCAAATATAATCATACTGGAGAATCTATAATTTATGGAGATACTGACTCAGTTTATTTTACAGCACATAAAACTTTACAAGATGATATTAATTCTGGAAAGATTGCCTGGAACAAGGAAAGTGTAATTGCACTTTATAATCGAATAACCGATGAAATTAATACTACATTTACAGGCTTTATGACAAAAGCATTTCATTGTCCACATACACGTGGCGCTATTATTAAAGCAGGTAGAGAACTTGTAGCAATTAAAGGTTTGTTTATTACAAAGAAAAGATATGCGGTATTATATTATGATAAAGAAGGTGAACGTGTAGACAATGCAGGTAAAGAAGGACAAGTAAAAGCGATGGGATTAGATTTAAAAAGATCAGATACTCCGGTGTTTGTACAAGATTTTTTAAGTGAAATATTATATATGGTACTAATAGGTAAAACAGAAGAACAAGTACTAGAAACAATTACAAATTTTAGAACACAATTTAAAGCAAAACCCGGTTGGGAAAAAGGATCTCCAAAAAGAGCAAATAATGTTACAAAATATACCGAAGAAGAAAAGAAAAAAGGTAGAGCAAATATGCCAGGGCACGTTAGAGCAAGTATGAATTGGAATAATTGTAAACAAATGTATGGTGACAAATATTCATTACCAATATTAGATGGAGCAAAAGTAATTGTATGTAAACTTAAAAACAATCCATTAGGATATACATCTGTTGCGTATCCTACTGATGAATTGCGTATTCCACAATGGTTCCAAGAACTACCATTTGATCATGATTCCATGGAAGAATCTGTACTCGATGGTAAACTGGATAACTTAATTGGTGTACTTGGTTGGGACGTACAAAGTACAGAAACCACAAACACATTTAACAAACTATTTGAAATCTAAATAATATTATGTTAAGCATTGAAGAAATAAAATTACTAAAAGAAAAATTACAAAAACTTAAAGGGACAGACTGGGAAAAATTTCTAAGTGAACAAATACAACTTTTAACTGACTTAGAACTAGCCGTTGATGCTCATAACAAAGATGAAATAGATCGTTTAGATAAAACATTAGATTGGTTTAGAAAAGACTTAGAACAAAAAAGAGAAAAACCTCTCGATCATCTTTTATATAAAAGTATACAAAGTAAAATATTTCAATTTGCTAAATCTAACATTTACAACAGTTTAGAAATAGGACCAGGTACTGGAATGCTTTCCAAAGAATTTAGATCATGGCGATTAAATTATTTTTTAGATGTACTACCAGAACTAGAAACAAAAATAAGAAGAAGATTTAAACCCCCGCATCAAAAATATTTAAAATTTTATCTTACTAGACATACCGAATGTTCAAATATTCCACAAGGTTCATGCAACTTTGTGTTTAGTTGGGATACCTTTGTATTTTTTACACAAAATCATATACAACAATACCTACATGACATTAAAAGAGTATTAATACCAGGTGGTTATTGTTTTATACAGTATACAGATTGCCATTTTGATTACGATTTACATCAAGCAAAAAGAGGTTACTGGAATTATAATACCAAAACTACAATGGAAAAAATTATTAAAGACGAAGATTATGAAATTATAGAAATGGCACAATTTCGACCCGGAGCCAATTATGCCATATTTAAAAAGCCTGGTAATCAAAATCCAGCGATGTATAAAATAGATGAAATTACTATTGATTAATATAAAAAAGGAGTATACAATTAACGTATGAAAGATATCTTACAAGACATAGTCAAACACACGCATGGACTGGGATTTTTAGATCTTGTTAAAATTACTGGAGACAGTAACGAAACTGGCATTGATTCAATGGCAGAAGACAGATCGGTTATCTTGCAAGGAACCTTTAACAAACCACAATCAGAAATGGTTGGTACATTTGGTATGCCTCAATTGAGTAAATTAGATATTCACTTGAAGTGTCCTGAATACAAAGATAAAGCAAAAATAACTGTAATGAAAGGTACACGAAATAACGTTGAAGTACCTACAGGTATTCATTTTGAAAATGAAAAGAAAGACTTTAAAAACGATTACAGATTTATGAATGCTGAAATTATCAACGAGAAACTTAAAACAGTTAAATTTAAAGGTGTTAAGTGGGACGTTGAAATTGAACCAACTGTATCTAGTGTACAAAGGTTTAACTTTCAATCTATTGCAAATACAGAACACAATTCTTTTGTTGTTAGAACAGAGAATAGTAACTTAATATTTTCATTTGGTGATCAAGCATCACATGGTGGAGAATTTGTTTTTGCAAAAGGAGTGAAAGGAACTCTAAGCAAAGGTTGGAGTTGGCCTGTAGCACAGGTATTGCAAATACTGAAACTGTCAGATTCAGCAAAAGTTATGTTGCATTTCTCAAACGAGGGAGCAATGATGGTAACTGTTGAATCAGGTTTAGGCAAGTATCAATATATAATCCCAGCCCAGGCGCAATAATGACAGATAAAAGGCAAGAACATTTAGGAAATTTTAATAGAAATTTTGCAGTGTTTTTGCCGGCTATCTCAAACTTCTTTAATACATTCATTTCCAAACAAAGAGTTACCAAAGGTACTCATATTCCAACAGAAATAATTCCAAAAGGTTTAGACAGAGGAGTTGAAGGTTTAAACTTTATTAATCCAGACGAAGGTTACTTTACATATCCAACTGCACTATATTCAGCAGGACACGCCTGTTTAGATATGGACAAAGTAAATGACAGAGATTCTATGTGTGTTAACAGAGATAGAAAGTTTAGCACAATCGTAGGAGACTCGGGTGGATATCAAATAGCAAAAGGTGTTATAAAATTTGATTGGAAAGACTTTGAAGGTACTAAAGCAAACACAGTTAGAAGCAATATATTAAATTGGCTAGAACTAACAAGTGATTGGGCAATGACATTAGACGTACCTACATGGGCGGCGGATGAACTAAACAGTGGCAAATCAGGATTGAATTCATTTCAGGATTGTTTAGATGCTACAAAATTTAATAATGATTACTTCCAAAAAAATAGATTAGGACAAACAAAATTCTTAAACGTACTACAAGGTGACGATTGGGAGACTGGAACAATTTGGTATGATCAAATGAAAAAATACGAGTTTGAAGGTTGGGCATTTGGTGGTATTAATATGTGTGATATGGAAATACTACTTAAAAGACTAATTGTAATGAGAGATGAAAAGCAATTAGATGGCAAAGATTGGATTCACGTATTAGGAACATCACAATTAGATTGGGCTTGTTTTTTAACTGCAATACAAAGACAAATAAGAAAACATATCAATCCAAATGTTACAATAAGTTTTGATTCGGCATCAGCATTTTTATCAACTGCAAACGGTTTAGTTTATACACAAAATACATTTACTCCAAATAGATTCTCATTTATTATGGATAAAGCACCAGATGACAAAAAAATGAAAGGCTCAAATATACCTTTTCCATTCCACAGTCAAATTGGAGATAGATTAACAATGGGAGATGTTTGTTGGTATGGTGAAGGCGACCTAAATAAGAATAACAAAGAAGGTGCAACTTCTTGGGATAGTTTTAGTTATTGTTTAATGATGGCCCATAATGTTTACAATCAAATCAAAGCAGTACAAGTAGCAAATGATTTAAACGATATTGAAAGCATAAAATATAAACCACAAGTAGGACATTGGAGAAAAACAAAAGGATCGGACACAACCGATGAAATGAGTAATTTTGTTCCAAGAAACATATTGTATTTTAACACACTTGCAGAAGAAGTGTTTACATCAGAAAAACCATATGAGGTTATTAATAATGCCAAACCATTCTTAGCAGATATAAGAGGAACACGATGGGCAAGACATACAGGTGGTGGCAAAGGTAAAAACAATTTTAGTTCGTTGTTCGAATAGGAGGTTAAATATTAATATGGCAAACAATTTTTGTATAATGCCATTTATACACACCTTTGTAACTCCAAATCTTATAAGTCCTTGCTGTGCCTATGGTGATAAAATAAAATTAAATTCCAAAAAACAATACTGGTTATCTGAACAACTAAAAAATATTCAACAAAATATGTTGAATGATATTCGTGATAAAGGCTGTGAAATATGTTGGAAAAAGGAAGACAGAGGATTTAGTAGTCTAAGACAACATAGCAATCAAATATACTCACAACACATAACCCAAGTAAAAAATGGTACAAAATTTGATTATCCATTTTATCTCGATTTACGACTAGGTAACTTATGCAATTTAAAATGTAGAATGTGTATTAGTGAATGGAGTAGCCAAATAGCAGATGAAATATTGTCTAATCCAAACGAAAAATGGGATAATATTCCTGCTCAAAAAAATATTGAAATCAATGACGATGCTTGGGAATTACTAGAAGAATGGATTCCAAATGTAAAAAGAATATTCATGACTGGTGGTGAACCTACAATTATAAAAAGAAATTTAGATTATATCAATAAAATTGTCGAAACTGGTTATGCTAAAAATATTGAACTTATTTTTACTACCAATGCAACTAATGTAAACAAAAAATTTCTTGAAATTGGAAAACAATTTAACAAAGTTCATTTTTCTGTTTCAATAGATGCAGTAAACGATTTAGCAAATTATATAAGATTTCCATCTAAATGGTCTTCAATTAGACAAAATTTAGAATTAATTGGACAACATGATGTTGGTGTTGCAATCAATACTACAATTCAATGGTTAAACATGACAAGATTAAATGAGATGTTTGAATTTATCGAAGAATATATTACTTTAAAACCAAAACAATTTGCAGGTGTATGGTTTCAACTAGTAACTGATCCTAACTATTTAGATCCAATATATGCACCAAAATTTATGAAAGAAAAAGCAATTCATGACATAGATAATTTTTTAAACAAAAGTAAATTACTGCAAGACAAAAAATATAGTAGTATCTTATACGGAGAATTAAAACAAAGTTTAAAATCAAGTAAAGATTTTTTGAAAAACAATATGAACAATACAAAATATGTTGATTCATTTCTCAAAAATATGGGTATCTTAGATAGAATACGAAATCAAACTCTATTTACGGTATTACCAGAACTAAAACAACTAGGAGGATAATATGACAACAGGAAAAAATAACTATGATGTACATTTAACTCGACGTAAAGATAAAAAACTAAAAAAACTTTTAGATCATCACGATTATCTAAATAGAAAAACCAAAGAACTAGACGAAGAACGTGGAAAAGGCGACAGAACTTCTGAAAGTAAGGTATTATTAAAAAAATTAAAAATAACCAAACTTGCTATGAAAGATGAAATTGCAAGAGTTACCGAAGAATTAGAAAAACTTACCACGCAAAAGTAGTTTGACAATTAGTAAGGATATGCTATAATGCAAGTAATGGAACGAATATACAAAACTGGAACAAAAAATAATATAAAAGTATTCTCTGGTATCGAAATAGAACACACACCAGCATATGGAAAACAAACATTATTTCTTGCTCGTAATGATTTAACATTTGATCAAATACAAGAATGTGCTGTTATGGTTGGTGCTGAAGCAATTTACTATGGTGCAAATAGAAGTTATATGCACAGCCAATTCATGCAAGTACCACAAATTATGAAATTTTTAGAACACGGTTATTATGTAACTGTGGATTATCCTTTTGAATTACACCAAATGGTTAGTCAAAAATTTGCATTAATTTGGAAACATGAAAAATTTATTCCGTTTTGTTCTATTATTATGCCAGATTCAGAAGAAGACTCATCACTATACTTTAAAATTGATGATATTGATTTTAATAAAACAAATCCCGGCGTATGGGCAATGAGTATGAAAGACTTTAAAAATAAAGCAGGATTTACTAAATGGGACGAATATAAAAAAGATGAACCAATAGAAGAGGAGAAAATATGGTCAATGAGATGAAAAGCGAAGAATTAAGTATCAGTCAGTTAGATGCAATAAGAGATAATGAATTAACAGAACAAAGAAATCAAGCATTAAAGGAACGAGCAGGTAAGGCATCTAAAATGATTTGGGTAACCTTTCGTAAAGAAGGTATGCACAAATACCCAGCGGCATTAGAAGATCCAAAGTTAAAAACAGGTGATGAATATGACGTATCGTTTTTAGGATATCCGCATAGGCATACATTTCATTTTAAAGTTGCAATACAAGTATTTCACGATGATAGAGATATTGAATTTATACAATTCCAAAGATGGATTTTAAGTTTATATAGTCAAGGCACATTACAAAACGACTTTAAAAGTTGTGAAATGATGTCAGATGATTTATACGTTCAAATAACAAAAAAATATCCAGGCAGAAAAATTGAAATAGATGTTTCTGAAGATGGAGAAAATGGATCACACGCAGTATATGAAAGAAATAACATTTAAAGAAAAAAGAGCAACAACAAGAATGGGTTACCTACCAATAGGTGGTGGTGGCTTAAATGCATCTTATACATTTGTCGATGCAGTCGCAAATATCTGTGCCACAGCAGGCAACTTAGGTATGCAATACGGCAAAGATTTTATTTGGGCATATCATGGATATGACAAAGACGATGATGATTGTATAACGTTAATGGTTAAAGAAGAAAAATACGAAACGTTTTTACATTTAGCACTTAAAAATAATCATAAAATTAAGCATACCCAAAATGGTGATGCTATATTAATAAAAGAGACAATATAAAATGAATATTGCTTTAACTGGCCATAGCAAAGGACTAGGTAAAGCATTATTTGAATTTTTATCACAAAAGCATGAAATTATTGGCTTCAGCCGAAGTAATGGGTATGATATAAAAAGTCCTTTTGACAGAAAGAAAATTATTAAAGAATCTAAAGATTGTGATATATTCATAAATTTAGTACACAATTATTATCATCAAGCAGATTTATTATTTGAATCCCACCGAGCATGGAGCGGTGAAAAAAAACTTATTATTTGCATAGGATCAAACGCCGCTAATGATCCAGAATTTGGCAAGGGCGACTATTCTCTTATAGAATATCGAACACAGAAAAAAAATGTTCTTACGATGGCAGAAAATCTACAACATAGTTTTGAATGGCCGCATATAAATCTCTACGAAATACAAGAAATAAATTTTGAGGTCGATAAAGAAAACCTAAATAAGATTGTAGACATTTATGAGCGTAAAATATTTAAAAAATAAGAGTCTTTGTCCACTTCCATTTGCAGGATTATATATTGCACCTAACGGCGACGCAAAATGTTGTTCAATTTCGAAAGAAAAATTAGGTAATGTTAATAATACACAAATTGAAAAAATTATAAACAGCGACAAAGTTAAAAAAATACGTAGAGATATGCTAGATGAAAAATTTCCGGCTAATTGCTCTGAATGTTATAAAAGAGAAAAAAATTTTAAAAGTCTTAATTTACAAGACCTTAGCAATAGACTATATCATGTTGGAAAATTAGGATCAAAACCATTTAAACTTTACAAAGACGAAAATAACTTTGACTTACAACAACTAGATATAAGATGGAGAAATACTTGTAATGCGGCCTGTGTATATTGTGATGAGGGTTTTAGTAATCGTTGGGCGGCAGAATTAAACATAAAGAAGAAAATGACTCCTAATGCTCTAGAGCATAGTGCCAAATACGTGTACAAAAATTTACATAATCTTACAACTTTGTACCTATGTGGAGGGGAACCTTTTTTAGTTAAGGAAAATTTAAAACTTTGTCAAATAATTGCAGAAACAAATCCTAAATTAGATATTAGAATTAATACAAATTTATCAAATTTAAAAAATCCAATTTTTGAAATTATAAAAAAATTACCAAATATACATTGGATTATAAGTGCTGAATCAATGAAAGAAAAATTTGAATACATAAGATGGCCTTTAAAATGGGAAACTTTTGAAAATAATTTAAAAATAATACAAAAATTACCACATAAGATCAGTGTGAATATGTCTTGGAATTTACTAACAGCTGAACATATTTTTGAATTCATTGATTATATGATGTCACTTAATCTTCATCCAAATGCTTTTGTAATGAATCCAGTAACTTCTCCAGATTATTTGGATATTTGTAACTTACCAAAAAAATATATAGATTCAATAAAAAGCGAAGCACAGGAAAGACTTGGTAGACTAAAAGATCCATTCATGTTAAAATACTGCTACAAAGCAATGATTGAACATTGTAATAATAAAAACGTTAACAAACGAGAAAAATTAAAAAGGGAATTAAACATTTTGGACAAACGAAGAAACATAAACAGTCGAAAAGTTTTTCCAAAATTATATGAAGGAGTGTTAAAATAATGGAAACAATACATATTTGGATATTAGGTTCTATAATATTTGGATTATTTGTATATTTCGTACCTTATCGAAATATAAAAATTATACAAAAAAAATTAGATATTATAATTGATTTATTAAACAAAAATGTTACACAATTAATTGAATTATTAAACAAAGAAAAAAATAAATGATTAAAAAAAAAGGAACTTGTGGTTGTGGAAGATCACCAACTGGTAATTGCATTGGTTGGCATAACCTAACGGAAGAAGAATATAAAGCAAAGACAAAAGAAGAAAAAGAAAAAATAATAAAAGAAGCATTTCATCCAAAAGCAATTGATGGATTTGGAGATTAAATGAAAATATTTTATATGGGTCTTGAACCTTATGAAGGTAGATATACATTACAATTAACTGATTGGACTGAAAGAGTATATAAAAAACGTGGTATTGAGTATGTAATAGTACCAGGTACTACTATTGACGATTCAAAAGCAATAGTCACAGGACAAGTATTAGACGCACATGGTAGAAGTTATTTTGGTATGAGCCAAATGATGAATCTTGTGCAAATGATGAAATCTGGTGACATTACATCAGATGATATAATATTTTTTGAAGATATGTTTCAACCAGGTATAGAATCACTTCCATATATTTTAAATCAAGTAGACGATGCACATAAACCAAAAATATATTTGAGATGTTTAGCACAGTCAATAGATCCAGATGATTTTATACACGTATGGGGTATGAGTAAATGGATGAGCTTATATGAAGAAATGTGTAATGAAATTCCTAATGTTAACATACTAGCAACTAATGAAGAAATGGTTGCACATATGAAAATTGCAAACTGGAAAGCACCAATTTATAATATATCAGGATTAAGTTTTGGCAAAGAAGAAGTACAAAGTAGAGTAAAAGATATTAAACCATTTGAAGAAAGAACAATGCGAGTTATATTTGGTGCAAGATGGGATCAAGAAAAGCAACCAGGTTTCTATATGGACTTAATTGATCATTGGCAACAAAATAAACGTTTACCTCCAGTTGAATTTTGTATATGTGTAGGAGGACCCTTAAGATCTAATAATAAAGTATATGTTGATCGAGCAAGACTAATGGAAAAAGAAGGTACACTTACAATATATGAAAATTTAAAAAAGAATCAATATTACAACATACTTGCAGATTCAAGAGTACTGTTTAATTGTGCATTACAAGATTGGACATCTAATACAGTATCAGAAGCAGACACATTAGGTTGTAATGTATTATTTCCAGCATATAGAACATTTCCAGAAACATTTGCAAACGATGAAACAAGATTATACGTTCCGTGGTCCGGCAGAGACGCAATGGAAAAATTAAAAGTATTATTAACAAAACCATCCCCTAGTATAGGTCAAATATCTGATTGGACCAACGGTACAATTGATAGAATGATTGACATTATGACAGGCAAGGGCGAACAATGGAGAAGAGATGGAAAACACTACAGAACACCAGTTTCCGAAGCCAAATATTAATATACTAACAAGATCAGTACTTGTAACAGGTGGCGCTGGTTATGTCGGTTCACACACTTGCAAATTATTATCTAAAAATGGATACGTTCCTGTAACTATTGACAGACATTATAGAGAAGGACTAGTATCATTTGGTCCAAATTATAATTTACAACTACCACAAGAAATTAATAGATTAGATGAAATTATTAAAAGACATAACATTACAAGTTGTATACATTTTCTAGGTAGCACATCTGTATCTGAATCAGTTACAAATCCGTCATTATATTATAAAAATAATGTAGTAGCCACACTGGCTCTACTTGATCAACTAGTACAAAATAATATTAAAACATTTATATTTTCTTCAAGTGCGGCTGTATATGGCGATCCTGGCAATCGAAAATGTAGAGAAGATCGTGGTCCAAATCCAATTAATCCATATGGTGTTACAAAATTAATAGTAGAAAGAATGCTTATGGATTATAAAACAGCACATGGCATTTCGTCAGTAAGTTTAAGATATTTTAATGCCGCAGGTGCTGATCCCGAAGGGGAAATTGGCGAACTGCGAGATAATGAAACACATATAATACCATTAGCCATTGATGCATCAAGACAAGTAAAAACATTTTATATAAATGGTGATAAATTTCCTACAGAAGATGGAACGTGTGTAAGAGATTATGTTCATGTTATGGACCTAGCCGACGCACACATTAAGGCTTTAAATTATGCAAATGAAAATTTAGTATGTGAACAAATTAATTTAGGATCAGGTATACCTATTTCTAACAAACAATTATTAGACACTATACAAAAACATACAGGTAAAATGAACATAGTTGT
>Ga0315318_10000998_pt1 | contig 12155 bp, 12 predicted proteins | sample M1200m3416metaG_FD_203703 | JGI IMG/M metagenome (GOLD analysis project Ga0315318, IMG submission 203703) | Ammonia-oxidizing marine archaeal communities from Monterey Bay, California, United States - M1 200m 3416 | ecosystem: Environmental > Aquatic > Marine > Coastal | place: USA: California... | reverse complement strand
AACCTGGGTGGAATGTTGGTTCACCACCACTTAAACTGAAATGGAAACTATTAAATCCACGTTCACGTGCTTGACGTTTAATTTCGTCTATTGTTTTAAGGTTAAGTTCTGTAGGTCTATGATCTTTTCTATCACTACGAGCATAAGGCCAACAGTATGAACATTTGTAGTTGCAAAATCTACCTAACAACCAACTAACTGTAAATAAATCACGGTACAGCATTGTACGTTGACCTACTCGTACAATATCATCATACGGTGTAGCGGTAAAATCGTATTCACTCCATTTTAAATCTTTATCTGTCATTTATCCATATCCGTGATTGCGTTATTAAACTTTAAAAATTGCTCATATTTCTCTGTATGTTTGTTATTATCTATAGCTGATTGGAGCCAACTAATAGCTCCATTTAAGTGAGCTTCTAACATAAAGCGTCTAGCAGATTGGCTGTTTTTCGGCGTGTTTAAGCTATCAAATACCCGTTTTAAGCCGTCTATTCCTTCTTTCAGCTGTATAGGGCTCAGAACATTTGCATGTAGGAAATCTGGGCTTTGCATTCGGCTTGTATGCCAGAATATACCTAATTCAAACTCAATTGCTTCTGCTGTTTTACCTAATTCTTGTGCATTCATTCCACTTATACACGTGGTTCCTTTAATAACGTCTAAATTGTCTAAATTCTCTTTTACAAGTTTAATGTTCTTTTTTAATAGATCCCAATCAGACCCTCTTCTTATTTTAGCATTAAGTTCCTTATATCCATCTATGCTAATAGTAAGTTTAATGCTTTTAAATTTCTTCCATAAGTCTATTACACTATGTTTACCCATTTTCATAATACTTAAATTTGTACTATATTTTAAAGTTACATTTTCAGGATGAGGTATGCTATCTAATATACGATAATGAATTGGATCCATTAAAGGTTCGCCACCAGCAAATTCAAGTTCTTCTATATGTTCCATAAGCTCAATTAAATGTCCTACAAATTGTTCATCTTTTTCATATAAGTTCATTACTCTCGTTGTTCTTAAGTTATTTGCATCTATAATATTTTCAATAAAGGTTTGATCTTTTTTATCGTAGAATTTTTTTAATTTATCCCAATCTTGCATCCATTTTGAACTATCTTTTGGCCAACACATACGACATTTAAAATTACATACATTACTTAATTTAAGTTCAATAAGAGGAATTTTAAATTCAACTTCTCGATGCCTTAAATAATGTTTTATATTTTTTATATAAGTTTTATTTTCCATTAAATCAGTGAGCTTGTTTAATCGTAGACTAACAATATCCATATCTTCCATCTTCCAACAATTTTGACATTGTTGTGGTTTTTTACCCAATATAAGATCATCGCGTACTTCATTCATGTATTCGCTGTGCCAATAATCTTTAAGATCAAAGTTATCATCTTTGACATTAGGATTATTTACATTTTTTCCTCCTTTTGGTGGGCGAGATCTACAGCATAGTTTTACTTCACCATGTGGTGTAGTGCTTACATGAACAAATGGTAATGGACAAAATGTATTTTTATCTACTGGTAAACCTTTTAACTTACCTACTGCGTGATTGTAAAATTGTTTATAATTATCCATCTTTACCTACTCTTAATTTATGTACATGATCTGGTAATGCTTTTGATAGTTGCACATCTGCCGCACATACGCATCTGGGTTTATTACATATAATTGTTTCTTTTGGCATTTCAAACCCATCATAAATGTTTCCTAGTTTGCCTCCTACTTTACATATAGCTCTAAACACATCACCTGTATTACTAATAGTGATATTTTGTACACCGGCCCAACATTCCCACCCACGGAAATCATTTTCATCACGTGCCATAACACTATTTACATTATCTTCTTCATTTGTACCATCTTTATAATGTACAATAATATTTTTAAAATTACTCATAATATGGTTGTATAACTTCCCAACATTCTTGGAATGTATTCTCGAAGTTCTCTTTTCTTAATATATCTAAATGTGAATTTTGTTTCATAAATGTTTCCCATAGCTCTGGCTGAGGTTCTTGACTATTCATATATTTTATTGCATTTGAAATCCAAATAGAATTGCTATTTTTATATTTTTCTATAATAATATCTTTTACAGGTTGAGGTAATGTATGAATTGCTCTTGGTCCATTAAAAACAAAATGATCACAAAGTTCTGTTTCATATCCTAATTCTATGAATTTATTGTTTATCTCTTCTAAATAAAATATATTAAAGATACTGACGCATGGATCAATTGATATAACAAATTTAGATTTTGGTAATTTTCTAAAATTAATAAGATTTGATTCTACTTCTTTCCAATTGGCTAATTTACGTTGATATTCAAATCTATTACCAATATCATCAATACTAAGTGATATCCAAGTTTTATCAAAATTATTATATAGTTTTTGATTTTCTTCTGTAGGGAAATATGTGCCATTTGTGTTGTATCCCAAGGCTATTTTATTAGTGTCGATGTTTTTATCTTCTACTAATTTTTCTAATAATTGGAAATGCTCTTGACTCATATATGGTTCGCCACCCATAAAGTGTATATATTTTATTGATTCTAGCTGACGTATATCGTTCCAAAAAATAGCATCTTCTGTCCAATCACATGCCTGTGTCCATTTGTATGCATTAGTATCTTTAAACTTTACATCTGGTTCATGTACAGCCGCCCAATCTTTTGTCCAATTACTGCTACTAATTACGCCACATATTCTACATTTTAAATTACACTTATTACCAGGTCTAATTTCTATCCACCTTAATTCATGTTCTGGTATTGTTGAGTTATTCATTACTTCTTCTGTAAAATCTATAGCATGACGCATGGTTGAATAATGAGATCTAATATGAGGGTCCTTCCAACAAATTGAACAAAGAGGATGCTGTTCATTCTTTTTGAATGCTTCTATAAATTCTAATCTAACAGGGTCGCTATAAACTTCCTTTATAGTTTTTCCTTTAATATTTAAATCTTTAAATTTATCAGCCATACAACATGGTTTTATCTCACCATTAGACTCAATCATCATATGTACAAATGGCATAGCACAAAAGTTATTTCCTTTTTTAGTAAGCCATGCCTTAGCAAGTGACTCACGTTCTAATTTTTTTATTTCATCTTTATCAAGCATTTTCACTCAACCATTTCTCTTCTTCTGCACTATAATATTGTCCAGCAAACTTCTCAGTTTCTTCGTGTGTAGGATGTTGCCCTAGCATTCCATCTTCATGTGGCTTATGCCAGCCTGTACGTTTCATATTAACACGTGGCCTAATTTTACGCATAGTATATTCTACTCCACATTTTTTTAATTCATCTATAATCTCTTGCCATTGGGCCATGTGCCCTGGCAATGCCATAATGTGTACATGCATTCCTTTAAAATCATCCTTTTCTCTATATTCTTGTATTTCCTTCCACATACCAGTAATATTGTTAATAACTTTATCATGGGATGCAAATTCGAAATGATAGCTGATTATAACGTAATGCAAATATGGTAATGCTTTTTTATAAATCTTAGGTGGAGGGCTTCCATTAGTAGTTACACTGCAACGATACACTCCATTTTCTTTAGCGTACTTTAGCATATCAATAAACTTAGGATGTACAAAAGGTTCACCACCAGTAAAACTTATTTTAATTTTCTTACCATTAGATGCTTCCACAATTTTATCTATTGTGCCTGTGTATACTTCCCAACTCATATGGTCGCTGGTTTTATTGTGTAATTCATTGCCACAGTAACTACAGTTATAGTTACAACGTTTACCCAAGTTCCATTCTACACGAAGTAGTTCGTCTTTGGGTGCAAAATTATCTTCTATACCTACTAACATTAAAAATGTTCCTTTAGTTGCGGTACTGCTTTTATTACACTATCTCCTCGCATTTTATCTAAGTCGTTAGTGAAGTTAATAAATGTTTCCCATAGCTCTGTGTTAAATGTTCTTTGTTTCATACTTTCAACTAACTTTTCAAAATCACTAAATAAAGATAATCTTCCAATTGCTTTATCTCTTAAATCATCTGGTAAATTCATTGGACTTAAATATGCTGGTTTATTGCAGATAGTAGTGAAACTGTTGTTTGCACTTACTCTATCATATTTATCTTCCATTTCGTGTAAAAAGAAATGCAAGTCTGGTAAGTTAAACACATTATAATTTTGCAATGTTACATTAAACATTATTTGTACGTTTTCTAGTTTATCATATACTGCTAGTGTGTTTTCAAAATCTTCTATAGTATATTTTCCACCTCTTATATAACTATATAAATCACCTGTGCCTTCTATACTGAAACATATACTAACACGTTTAAAGTTGCTTAATAATTTTAAAATCTTGGGATTTTGCACTGTACCATTTGTAGTGTAGAATAATTCTACGTCAGTCATATCTTCTTCTATTAGCCATTCCAAAAATTGATTATGATGTTTTGCCATCATTGGTTCACCACCCTTAAAGTCTATACGTTTTACTTTCTTTAAATGAGGTAGCATATTACGTAAATCTTCTAATTCATATTGTTGTAATGGAACAGGACGTGTATTCTTTTCATAACGCTTGTCTATTTTGGCTAACGCTAATTCTTCTTCAAACCAACTGTTACTTGCCCAACTTCCACACATACGACATTTTAAATTACATACATTTGACAAGTTAATATCTGCTTGATAGAATGTAGGGTTTGGTACATCATGTGTAGTTGGCTTAGGTTCATTATTGAGAAACTTTTTGTTAAACCATAAACGTCTACTTTGGCCTACTAAATCTTCTCTCTCCCAACAACTATTACATGCATTGTTTTCTATACCTTGTAGGAAATCTTTGCGTAATCCTTGCATACGCTCACTATTAAAATTTTCCATTATTGTATTATGCTCAGTATTAGGCATACGTCCTTTATTACTAAATTGGCAACATGGTTTAATATCACCATTAGCAGTTAATGTGATTGCATTCCAGGGCATATAGCAGAACTTACTCATTTGGCCACTCCGTTTGTATAGGGTCAATGCTAAGTTCATTTACATTTAAATGATATGGCATATTAATTACATATTCAATCATATCTACAGCATCGTTTAATTTCATTACTTTTCGACCAGGGTGTTTGTGTGCATTGTTTTCTAATGTACCAAATGTAATATAACTAACCTTAGGACCACCAGCCCATATGCTTTTTAAGCCTAATGCATTGCTTGTACTACGTAAAGCCTTCTTTTCTTGCTGATAATGCCAATCAGAGCCTTTAGTAGCTCTGTCTGTTGTACTACCTAAACATACTATATGTAGTCTTTTGCGATTGGTTTGGGCGGTTTTATAGACTACATCTAGTAGTAAAGTTTGATGGTACTGCCATAGTGCAGATCCGTTAATAAAGACGTCATAATTAAGAGCCTTTTCTGCTAGTTTCTTTTTATAACTATCTTGTGTTAAATCATAATCCCAATTAGTTCTACTAACAAATTCTGTTTCTGGCCAGCGTTCAGCTATTGCACTTGCTACACCGAATTCTGGATTTCCTGTACATATTATTCTTTTCATTTAATACTCCATGGCAAATAACTTTGATAATCTAACTTTTTAATAGGACCAAATATGTCTACAAATTTTTTAAAATTAATCTCATCTTCTGTTGATTTATTTAATATACTATACACTAAGTGGTGCCTAACATTATTAATATTTACTTGTTCTTTTTTATGTAATTGGCCTTCCAATAAGTCTAGTTCTTTTATTGTTTGTTCTATTATATAATTAGGAACAATATGTGTACCTAAATATGGTCTTGATACAATAGTTGTAAAATGAAACCTTGAATCTGTATTTGGATTATTTTCAACAAAATATCTTATCATAGCTGGTAGTTGATGTATGTTAAAACAATGTACTACTGCAAGATAAGTCCAACTTAGGTTAGTTTGTTGTTCCATTAGTCTATGTTGCTTTTCCCACCAATTCCAGTGATGTGGGCTTCTTACTAAACTGTATAACTCTTTTATTCCATCTATGCTAAGACCAAAATCTACTTGTTTAAATTGTTTCAGTAGTTCGTAATGCTTTTCGTTTGCACTTCCGTTTGTTGAGAATTTTATTTTCTTATTAGTAGATCCTTTTTTAATAAGAGTCTCTAATATAGTTGTACACTGCTTTGTAAAAAATGGTTCGCCGCCATCTAAGTTTATTGTGTGAGCATTGTCTAATGCATCTATATAATTTTCCCATTTGTCCAAATATATACCACTAAAGTCTTTTTGTAATATTGCAGGATCTTTATCTATAGAATATATCTCATGATCACTGCCTAATTTTTTATATTCTTTTGCTATTATACTACTTCTAGCTGGCCTACATATATTGCAATTTTTATTGCATATGTTTCCAAAACTTAACCAAACTCTTTTTATGTCTGTTTCAGTCAATACGCCGTCTTTTCTGTTTTGTTGTAAACGTTGACTATCTTCACCTTTATCTTCTTTAACCCAACAGTTATAGCAACCTTTATCTCTTTCGTTATTAAGCATTTTACGTTTAAGTTCTTTTAACCAATCACTGTTTAAATAATCTTGTACGCTTTCTAGACTTTTATCTCTTTTGCCTCTGTATGTACAACAAGGACCTAATGATCCAACATTATCATAGTGAATTGTTTTCCATGGTTCGTTGCAATATGTTTTAGACATAAGGCTGAACTCCTTTGTAATAATACGCATCTATTAATTCTTGTGGGTAATATTCTGTATTAAAGAAATCTGAGTTATGTTCTTTTAAACTAGTATTGTGAATTCTATCTTGCCATGCCATCTGTCCCATAAACACGCGATAACGATCTAATGAAAATTCATATTCGGCAGCTAATTCAGTTATATTATACTTTTCACGCAATTTAGGATGTACTACTGCAAATGTTAATGCTTGATCACTACAATACTGAACGCCCTCGCCTATTAGGTCCATGTTACTATGACCTAGTTCTTTAAATATCGTTGTTATTTCATTCATATCGTTACAATATGTATGGGCATTTAGTGCCTGCATAACATAAGAACAATTCATATCAACACCATTATCTATTTTAGATGCTGTGTCTTGTAATACATCTAATAACTTGTCCCAACTGTGATCAGCACGTATGTAATTGAATACATCATTTACGCCATCAATGCTAAATCTTATATGTGCTGATTTACAACTATTAATAGAGTTAATCCATTTATCAGAAAATTTAATTGACCCATTTGTTACTACACTAAAATCTAATTGTTTGCAGTAGTCTTTAATTTTTAAATAATTCATTATATCTTCATTCCATTTACCTAACAGTGGTTCACCACCTGAGAAGTTAATGTGTTCTAGTTTGTCAGTTAAAACAAATTGTTTTAAGTATGTTAAATCGGTTTCGTCACATTCATGCCTAACATGTTGTTCATGGTATTTGTTTGGATTCTTCTTTAATATATTTTGCCAACGTGTACTAGCATTTGGTCCACACATACGACATGATAAATTACATACATTACTAGACATAATTTTAGCAATGTATATATTAGTATCTTCGTCTGTAACGTTTTCTAAGTTTTCATTATAAACTTTGCGTTGACTACGTATATTAGTATTTTCAGTAAGTTTACATTCATGACAAGGAAGTAACCAGCCTTGTTTACTTTTTTCGTATTCTGCTAATTCATATTCTCGTTTTTTATTCCAATTAGATAATGGGAATCTCTTTCTTTCTTCTGGTGATGTTTGTTCGCCTACACAACAATAAGTAGAACCTGTTGGATTAGATGGATAGTATACTATACCATTTTTTATTAATTTACATTTAGACATAAGGTTTAAACTCCTTGTAATAATACTCATCTATTAATTCTTGTGCGTAATATCTTGTATTAAAGAAATCTGGATTGTGTTCTTTTAAATTTGTTTTATGGACCATGTCTTGCCATGCCATATTACGCATAAACTTTTTAAATTGTTCAGGATCGTAATCCATGTCATTTATTAAATGATTAATATTATATTTTTCTCTTAGTTTATTACATAATGCTCTGTATGATAGTTCAACTGGTTGATGCAATACTGATACTTGTAATTTATTTAATTGCATATTTGAAAAGAATTCAGTAATGTTTTCTTGGTCAGTGTTATGTGAGTGTGCATTTAACATTTGTGCTACATAATTACATTCTATGTCTGCTTTAGTATGTTTGGCAGCTAATTTGTCTTTTATTTCAATTAATTTATCCCACGAATGTCCTGCTCTAATATAATTAAAAACATCTCCAGAACCATCAATACTGTATTCAACTGTACACTCTTTAAAGTTATTAAGTGCAGTGTGCCATTCGTCTTTAAATTCAATTGTACCATTTGTAGTGAAATGACATTTCATGTTTTTGCATAAGTTATTATCTATTAAATATTTAAGAATTTTTGTAGCCCATTTGCTTAACATTGTTTCACCGCCTGAAAATAATAAGAATCTAAATTTATCAGTAAATATATATTTTTTCATATATTCAAAATCAGTTTCTGTCATTTCTTTATTAACGGAGTTGCCACTGAAGCAAGGTGAGGGACTATTATTATTTAAGTTGCTTACCCATTTACTACTAGCACCAGGGCCGCACATACGGCAGGCAATGTTGCATTTATTGTCTGTTTTAATTACTGCTTTACGAATGCTAAAATCGTCTTCGCTAATTTCATAGTCGCCCTGCATTGCACCTATTCGCATACTATCTCTACCTAAGTCTTCACGATATTTGCAAATTAAACAAGAAGGAAGCCAGCCTTGTTTACTTTTTTCGTATTCTGCTAATTCATATTCTCGTTTTTTATTCCAATCTTTTAATTGAAAATGTTCACGATGTTTAATACCTGGCATTACACCTTCACAGCAATATGTGGTACCAATGTTACCGGCTTCAAAGTAAAATCCGTTTTTAATTAAATTACATTTAGACATAAGGTTTAAACTCCGGACATACATCTAGTAAATTACCTTTTTGTAATTCATCTGTTTTCTTATTATAATCAATAAATTCTTGCCACTTATCTTCATACCAGTTTTCAGCCCACATATATTTTATTGTATCTGCTACTTTTGGAATATCCAAGTAAGGTTGTAAACGATCTTCTGCTATTTGTTTTAACATTAATGGTAATGTGCGAATGTTATACATTTCTGGATGATTAAGAATATTCAAATATATATCTTTATCAGGAACACCTTTACTACGTGTCCAATCAAACAGTTCACTCATTGCACACATGTTTAATACTTGTACTGTACAATGTACTTGAATATATACGTTTGGTAATGCATTTAACTTGTCAAAGTTTTCTTCTATCTTAGCCCAGTTACTTGGATAGCGAACATATCTATCTCTGGCACCAGTTGCATCAATACTTGTATTAAGTTGTACTCCTTTAAAGTGTTTCCAGTAATCTATCATTTTTTGTGGAATATTTGTAAGGTTAGTATTATATTTTAATCTAATGTTACCTGCTAAATCGTTTTTAATACAATAATCAAATAATGCATATTGACTTACAGCAAGTGTGGGCTCTCCACCAGTTAAATAAATTTCTTCAATAGTGTGTGCAATTTCAACAAAGTTTAATCCTGTTTGTTCACGATCTGGCCACTGTTGCATAACATCTAACCATTCTAATTGTTCTTTGTTTAATGGATCGTTTGGTTCAAGTTTTGCTGTGCCTGTTACTTTATTCCAATCCTTAACCCACATACTACTACTCCACGGATTGCACATACGACATTTTAAGTTACATAAGTTGCCTAAACGTAAATCTACATAACGGATATCTAATGGAATTTCTTCTGCTACTTTTACATCTTTTTTATACCACTTTTCATTGTATCCAATACGTGGACTACGTATGCCTGCATCTTCCTCACGGAAACAACGTTGACATGTTTTTGGACGTTCTCCATCTATGAATTGTTTACGAATATCTTTCATCCATTGACTGCTCCACATTTCGTTGACATCATCTTTAAATATACGATATGCTTTTCCACTGCCATCATCTTTTAATACTTTATTGTTTTGTGGGTTACTGTTACAACATACACGAAACCCTCCGCCAGGGTTAACTGCTACGTGCATAAACGGTAATACACAAAATGTATCGCTTGGTAATTTTTTACTCATCTTCAAATAACTCCGGACAGGCACTTCTAAAGTTAGTACCCATTAATCTGTCTTTAATTTCCATGTGTTTAAGTAACTCATTAAACACTTTTTCATCATACTCATAATCAGTTTTTATATTGTATCTTTCTCTTAGTTTATTGTTTAAACTACGATAAGTTAAGTATTCAGGTTTATAAATTTCTACACTTTTAGAAAATATAATATCGAGATCTTTTGCCCATTGTGCTGATGCCTCATTTTGTGCCGCATTTATTGTCATAGGCAAGTAAAGTATACATAGAGCAAAATTTCTATTTTGTTTTGAGATATTACTAAATTCTTTCAAGTTTGTTTCTACTTCTTTCCAATTAGCACCTGTTCTAATATATTCAAATCTATCTCCCATACCATCTATACTTACTAATAAAGAAACCTGTTTAAATGTTAATAGCATTTTTAACATTTCTTCATCTATTGGGATAGTACCATTAGTAATAATACTTAAATGTACACCTGGAGATATTCCATCGTCATATAAACGTTTAATAATCTTTCTTACGTGTGGAATTAATAAAGGCTCTCCACCTGTAAATTTTAAATATTTTGTGTCATAAAGTCGTTCCATAATTAATGGAAGTATATTTTTATGCCACCCTGTTTTCATCTTAGCGTCTTTTTTTACAATATCTAACCATTCTTCGTCTGGGTTTTCAGTAACTAACTTTTGCCACTTACTACTGCTTACTGGGTTACACATTACACAAGTAAGATTACAAGTGTTGTGTAATTTTAAATCCCAATATTGTATTCCTTCTTCTCCATCAAACCATTCATTTGCTCGTTGTCTTAAACTTTGTTTCCCTCGGTCTTCTTCTGCTTTACATTCATAACAGTTAGGCAACCATTTATCGAGACTTTGTTCATATAATTCGTCAAACTTTTCCCGCCAACCATGTTCATTATATCGTTGTCTGATATCTGTGTTTATATACATACAACAAGGCCTAACGTTACCGATAGGACCTATAGTCATTCCATTTTTAAACATTAAACATTTTGGCATAATTCTCGTTTACTTTTCTTTTAAATTCTATACTTGGATCACCATCAAATATCATATGTATTCGTGGCTCCTCACTACGGTTCCATACCGAGTGTACATGTCCTGTGTTTATTTTAAAAACACTACCCGGTGTAAATGGCATCGTGCCATATTCTTCCATAACTAACGCACAACCATCTGGGTTATTAATTGCTACATTAGTGGCTCCTAATCCTGCTAGTCTATCAGTATCCCTATGTGGCATAATCCATCCACCTGGCAACACTGCCATAAATCTAACACGAGTAAATTTATCATATAACATTTCGTCTTCCATCCATGTTTTTGTTATTGGACAAAATTTTGCAATATCAGTCCAAGTGCTTAAATCCTCTTCTGCACTATCTGGTAAATTGTAATCTTCAGGAACGTTAGTATGTACGGTACTCATTCCATGGATACACAAACTTAACCAACCTCCGCCGCTATTTGCTCTATGCAAACTAAAACATTCTGTTTCTAATAAATGCATTGCTTCTTTGTGTATATCTTTCCACGGTACTGATATTTCTGGAATGTGAACCCATGGTACATTTGTATTATCCATAATATTATTAATGTTATCATCACTTGGAAGTTGATACTTATCTGCTACTACTGGGTTACGGTCAAAATAGCCATCTTCATTTTCCCATGTCTCAAAATGTTCTACAGTTTCTACATTTACGTTTTCCCAATATGCTAATCTCTTATAGTTTATCATATCCATTTCTGCCTGTTTATATTTGTCATATCATAATAGTTTCCATTTAAATCTCCATTAAAATAAACTTTGTTTGAAATATCTTGTACTTTTCTTACATAATCTATTCCATTAATAGTTGTTTGAAGTCCTTTATTAAAATAGTTTG
>Ga0315318_10000996_pt1 | contig 12162 bp, 9 predicted proteins | sample M1200m3416metaG_FD_203703 | JGI IMG/M metagenome (GOLD analysis project Ga0315318, IMG submission 203703) | Ammonia-oxidizing marine archaeal communities from Monterey Bay, California, United States - M1 200m 3416 | ecosystem: Environmental > Aquatic > Marine > Coastal | place: USA: California... | reverse complement strand
AGCATTTCCTTGTTTACCATTCTAATTTTTTTGAAGTCCTCTATCATTGACAAACTATGAATCTCACGCTTTTCACGATAATATAAATCATGATTACCAGTGATCATTATAATCTCATCAAAGCTCTCATTGAGTCTTCGTAAGTTACTAGTGGTGTAATTTAATGTGCTAACATTGATACTAGCACGATTGTGATGCCAATCGCCTAAAAAGAAACATTTTTTAATGCCTCTTTTATGAGCTTCAGCAATCATCCATATGATAAAATCTTCACAATCCTGGTTATGATATCTACTGTTATTCTTCATGCCAAAGTGAATATCAGTAAAGATCACTGCTTTGTCAAAAAACATTTACTCTCCTGCTTCGTCTGTTTCTTCGTCGGGAATTTCGTATGTTGTTACTTTTACTGTTGGGTTTTCTAGTTTCTTTTTTTCTTCACTTCTAAGATGAGCTTCCCATTCTGCATTAAATGTTCTAGTGCTACTTGGATTTAGCCCTTCCTCTTCTAGTAAGTCATCTCTAATATTCTGACTACGTTTTTCTAAGTTTAAAACTCTTGTAAAACTATTATTAATTGCCGCAGTATAATAAGCAAATGGGTTTTGACTTTTAAGTTCATTAAATTGTAAGCCAATTTGTGCAAGTTGTAACAACGCCTGTCCACGCATCTCATCTACATATGTGTATCCACGCCAGTTACCTCGCATACTATAACGTTCGCATAGTTTAATATACATTTTTGCTAAAGAATCTGTTGTTTGCCCATGATGAACATTAAAATGACCGTTATCTTTTCCACCTTCCCAATGGCTTCTAACTACTTCACTCCATTTGCCATTCTGCATTGCATAATGTTTAAATGGAGGAAAATTACATTTACTATGTAAATCTGCTTCTGATTTTGGTTTATTTTTTCTATTTTCTTCTGGTATATGATTAAATGTCATTACACGTACTACAATGTCATCATCTTTAATAGTATCAATATCAACTGCAAAATCTGCAGCTCTTGGTTTAGTTTTCTTTCCTGTTAAACCTTGCTCCCATCGTCCTACTTCAACTTGGTGTGCTAACTTTTGTAATCTTGTTGCTCTGTTTTGTTTTGCTTCTGCAATTGCTTCTTTTGTTATTTCTTCAAACCCAGTTACAATAAGATCAAAATGTGTATAATTATCATCTTTAGTCCAGCAATACGTCATTTTACTATTATGTATTTCTCTTAACAAATCTTTGTTTGTTAAATAAAACGTTTTCTTTTTGATTGTCATAATGTGAAAGTTCCTTTATGTAATTAGTATTATACGGCATATGCCGTGTCTGTGTCAACCTGTTTTTTTAAATTGATAAATACTACGAACGGAGAAGTAATTATGTTAATTGAACATGTTTTAAAAGAGGGCGTAGACAACATAGCTGTATTTTATGGCGGTCGTTTTCAACCTATGCACCAAGGACATCACGATGTTTATAAACATCTAATCCAAAAGTTTGGTGCTGATAATGTATTTATCGCCACAACATTTAGCCAAAAAGCTGTGAAAGCACACTCACAGGGCGACTACGGTAGTGATCCTTTTACATTTGATGAAAAGGCAAGTATCATGAATAAGATGTTCAATATACCCGGTGATAAGATTATTAAAACTAATCCATATAGACCAGACATGGCATCAGCAGGTAAAGACCCAGAAACTACTGCACAAATACTTGTGTATGGTGAAAAAGATGCTAATAGACTTGCTACAGGCGGTGAAGGGTTCTTACATAAATTACCAACCGATATGAATGAATTAGTTCCTACAGCACAAGAACGAGGCTACGTATATGTAGCACCACTTATGCAAGGTGGAATGAGTGCAAGTGATTTCCGTGCAACAATGGCTAAAACAATGGACGAAAAAGAGAAACAACAAGCATTTACAAAGTTTTTTGGCAAATTTGACGAACAAGTTTATCGTTTTATTGAGGAGAGATTAACATAATGGCAGGCGTAACAAACAAAGCAAAATTAGTATTAAAAGAAAAAGGTAAACCATTTTTTACATTTGGGATTATGCAACCACTTAGTAATGAAGGTGGTGTAGTGTTTCCTTTGACACCTACTATTCAAATGTCACATAGTGCTAACTATGGAACATATGATGTGACTGGATCAATATATCAACAAAATTATTATATTAACACACCAAATCCGCCTATATCAGTAACAGCATTGTTTCCTTCTAATACAGAAGCTGAAGCAAAATATACAGCGGCAGCACTACATTTTTTTAAATCATGTATGAAATCTGATTTTGGTTCACAAGCAGGACCTACAGCAGGTACTCCACCACCAATATTAAAGTTTAGTTGTTATGGATCAGTACATGCCTCAAACGTTCCGTGTGTTGTTAGAAACTTTACATACACATTACCAGAAGACACAGACTACGTAGAGGTTGAAGCAGGAAACGGTGAAATGATTGCCATTCCTACATTATCATTAGTATCAGTAGAATTAGTACCTCAACTTCCACCAAAAGCAGTTAAAGATAAGTTCAACATAAGAACATATGCAAGTGGAATTGCATTAAACGGCGGTAACCCAGGAGGATTTATTTAATGGCAGATTACAGAACAGACAGTTTATACAGAGATACAAAAATTATTAATAAACAATATTTAGATGTATTAGATGTCAACAGTATTGATACAGCTAATACAACAACCAAACTGTTAATACTAGAAGAAAAATATAATGAGAAACCAGATCTGTTAGCATACGACTTGTATGGTAACGCAAAATTATGGTGGGTGTTTGCTTTATTTAATCAAGACGAATTAGCAGATCCTATTGTAGATTTTAAAACAGGTTTAAAAATATCAGTTCCTATAAGGTTCTCATAACATGGCATTCGAAGATACAACAGAAACATCAACAGTTAAAGAAATTAGAGAAATAAGAAATCTATCTATTTTAAAAAACACTGTTTCTCCTAATTGGCTAAGTTTAGTTGATAGTCCAACATATCTTTGGACATTATATCTTGTAAGCAATGACATTTGGAATGATCCTAACTTAATAGGAAATGATGATGCGGCCTTAAACAACAAACAAGCATTTATTGTTGCTAAACAAGGAGTAGACGCTGAATTTAGTTTAGACAATTTTATGTCATTAGCAACAATCACACCAGGACAAAAACATGGTAATGCTACTCCTGGTATAATACAATTTGATTTATTTGAAACTTTAGGATTTACATTTATGGATAGAATCCTAACTGCTGGTAAAAATCTTGGCAAACCATCTAACTTGTATTCACAAAATTTTATATTGAAATTAGAATTTAAAGGAAGAGATCCAGTAACTAGTGCAAGTGTTCCATTTCCTGGTGTATACTTATATCCAGTTAAGTTTAATCAAATAAGAAGTACTACAGGACCAGAAGGAACACGATATAATATTATTGCATGGTCTTCTCTTAAACACGCACAAACAGAAGGTGTATTAGATTCTGATGTTACTATAGAAAACATTAGAACAATAGAAGATTTTGTTAAAGGATTTGAAAAAGAATATAATGATGGACAGTTAAGTCTTATGAGTCCAATGGACCAAAGAAATGGAGTGCCAGCACCTAAACAAATAGAAATAAAGTTTGATAAAGATTCATATGCACGACCAGGTACAGAAAGAAAAATTAATGGAAATCCGTTATCTTGGTTTCATCTGCCATCAAAGTCTTTTTCAGGCACAACAGACCAATCAACCAGTACTAGAACTGGTTCAGGAAATCCATTTGGATATGAAGACACAAATACAGTTACAGTTGAAAGAGAAACTAACATCGGTATGTGGCTTCAAAAAACAATATCTAATAATTGTACTGCTTGGAGCGAATGGGTAATTGAAGCAAACAAGTTTGGATTAACGCCTCATATAGTAGTTGAAAGTGCAGTAAAATATCCACCAGGTACAAAAAAAGAAAACTATGGTAACGTTGAGCCAACATTAATTGTATATACTATTAAAATAGGATATGGTGATACAACATACGACGCTAGTATAGCTGAAGGAAATAAAAAATTAAATGATACAAAACACCAAGTGGATAGATTTAAAACATTACCTATTGAAAAAAGTTACACATATTTGTATACAGGTTTAAACACAGAAGTAATAAATTATCAATTAGATGTACAAAATTTATTCTTTGTATTAGATCAACCAGGGGCGGCTACATTTGTAGCAGGTAAAAATTCAGAAGGTAAACAGCAATTTACGCCAACTCAAATAACAGATTCTATATATCTATCAGATATAAAACAATCATCTGTTGAATTGGGATATTTTAATCCAGTAGTAGGTGGTGTTGCAAAAACAGATTCAGCTGAAAAGGCGCAAGTAAATGAATATAATTTAAATGAAAACTCAGCACTAGCACGTAGATTACAAGACATGGCTAAGAGAGAATATGATGCATTAAATGTTTCTATAGAAATTAAAGGTGACCCACATTGGATGGGCAACATGCAGGCAGTAATAAAAGGAAAGTTAGAGAAACCAGACTATGCTAAACAAGATGCACTTATAACGTTCTTACAGTTTAACCCTAATGCTGATAAGTTATTAACTGAACAAGTTAAAGGTGAAATTGATCCAATTAGTACAGGAATATATAAATTAACTACAGTAGAAAGTAGATTTCAAGGTGGACGATTCACCCAAACATTAAACGGATACAAAGATGTTAATTCAAATACGTCTTTATTGTTACCGAGCATAATAGAACTATCAGGAGTATAATATGGCAGGATTAATAAAACACGACGGTGTACATGTTTCAAACAGAGGCAAACAAAGTAGTGAAATAGGTATTAACAACCTTAGTGGAATATATGTTGGTGAAGTTATTAATAATACTGATAGTTTATATACAGGCAGAATAACTGTACGCATATCAGAGTTTGGTGCAAAAACTTCTGATAGGATTTGTTTATTAGTTACACCATATGGTGGGCATACAAAAATTCAAGATAGCGGTAAAGATGTAAAAAAAGAAGCACAAGCACCAATAAGTTATGGTCTATGGCCACAGCCACCAGAAATAGGAACAAATGTTGTTATAGCATATACTGGTAGCATGGAGCAAGGTATTGTAATTGGTTCTCTAATAGCCAAAGACAGAAATGCAATGATGGGTGGTAAAGCAAGTGGACAAGTTTATGCTAATGATCAAACAAGTTTAGGAACTGCCGTAGAGAAAAATCCACATGATATAACGGATGCTGACACTAAACCATTAGATGAATACTTTCAAGCAATATTAAATCAACAAGGACTAAGTATTGACTATGTTAGAGGACACAGCCAAAGTAGTGCAAGAAGAGAATCACCTAGTAAAGTTTTTGGAATTACAACACGACAAGGGCATGTTCTTACAATGGACGATGGTGATGCTAATGGCGCCAGTAACAATATTAGATTGAGAACCAAAGGTGGTGCTCAAATATTAATGGACGACAGTAATGGTTTTGTTTTTATTACAAACCAACAAGGCAGTGCTTGGGTTGAAATGGATATTGCAGGGCACATAGATGTTTACAGTCAGTCAGGTATAAACATGCACACAGAGGGTGATTACAATGTACATGCTAAAGGCAGTATTAATATGCAGGCTGAAATTGGAGTTAATATAAAAAGCTCAGGTGGTGAAGGAATAAAATTAGAAACAAGCGTAGCTGGTGTTGATGTATATAGTGCGTTAGATATAAACTTACAAGCAGATGCTAATTATAATTTACTAGTAGCAGGAAACATAATTTCTAAAGGTACTAGAATAGATATGAACGGCCCTGAACCAGGTACAGCAACAAAACCTACAGTACAAAATCAAATATCAAACACTAGTGTAAAGACTAGTATAGCAAGTAGAGTACCTGAACACCATCCGTGGCAAGGAGTTAGTGGAGTAGAAGAAACATTTACAGCAGGAAAAGGGAACACATCATAATGCCAAGTTTTAGTTTACAATCAACAGTTGATAGTAAAAATCTAATAGATTATGGATTGTTTACCGTAATTGACAGTACAGCGGTTAAAACATTAATAAACTTGTCTGAACACGAAGCAAGTGATAAATTAATTAATTTTAAAATTAGAAGTACTAGATGGTTAGGCTATGCAAAGGATTCAGTTATTGGATACAAAGGAACAGTAGGTTTAACTAGTAAAGGATTAACCGAGGCAGAATCTTATACAAATTGGATAGAAGAATTTAAAGACAAAGAAAGAAGTTTTAAAAAACAACTTCCATTAACTACATTATCACAATCACAATATGATGCAATGTTAAGTTTATATGCAGATACAGGATCATTTACTCATGTTGGTACTAAAAACAGACAATTTGAAATATTAGAATTTATTTCTAATAGACAATGGGAACATGTGGCCACTGCATTAACACTTAGTGGTGCTGATAGGCTTACTAGGCAAGTAGAAGCAAAAATATTAATATTAGGTGACTATGGAACATATAAAAATAGATCTTATATTAAAGAAGAAGGTATACGAACTCTTATAAAAGATTATAGTACTAATCAATTAAATGATGAACAAACGAAACAAGCAGAGTATGTTTATTACGCAGAAACAAAAAGATTCCTCCCTAATATGACTGAAAGTAGAAAGAGACTTCTAGCAAACGAACTCAGTTAATTCATAATAATCCAATCATAAACTACATAGTTAATCTTTTGCATAAATAGTTGTATGAGCAATATATTCGGATACACAACTATAAGCGAACCTTACACAAGTAAGAGTCTGAGTGGCTTAGAATTAGCCAAACAGGATCTGTTAAATCATTTTAAAATCCGTAAAGGTGAGAAATGGTCAGACCCTACGTTTGGATGCAACTTAGAATTATATGTATTTCAACCGTTAGATCAAGAAACACAAGATAGCATCAACGAAGAGGTTTATAACGTAATAAGTTATGATCCTAGGTTTGAAATATCTGATTCAATTATAAATGTTGTACATGATGCCCATTCGGTAACAGTTAATGTAAAATTAACTTACTTACCAACAACAACTGCGACCGAGTTGCAGATTAAATTCGATAAAGAATTCACAGAAAACGAAGAGTTTTAATTATGGCACAGAAATCAAGACAAAATAAACTTTTTGCGGCAGAGGACTTTACAGTAATTTATGAATCATACATTAATGCAAACTTTCAAGCATTTGATTATGATACTATTAGAACTGCAATGGTTGACTATGTACGCAATAATTATCCAGAAAACTACAATGACTGGATAGAATCAGCTGAATTTGTTTCACTACTCGATGTAGTCGCACAATTTGGGCACAACTTAGCATATAGAGTAGATATGAATGCTAGGAATAATTTTTTAAGTACATCAGAACGACAAGAATCAGTTTACAAATTAGCAGAATTTTTAGGTTATCAGCCAAGACGTAATGTGCCAGCGTATGGCGAGCTAAAAGTAGTAAGTGTTAAAACAAACGAAAATATTATTGGAAGCGATGGAACAAGTTTGGGTGGAACTGATATTAAATATGAAGTTTCAAACAATGTAAGTAACTTAGATGATTTTATTACTATAATGAATTCAGTTTTACAAAATAGTAATCATTATGGTAGTCCAAAAAAATCAGTAGTAATTAATAACATAACAACAGAATTTTATGATCTTAATAACAATCCTAATCAATTTAAATTTGATGTTAATGGAGCAGTATTAGGTTCTTCAGCTACATTTAATGTTATAAGCAGTGACTATGATAATACGGCAAAATCATTTGCAGAAAAATCTCCAGACTCTGCAGGAAGTTTTGGAATATATTTTAAAAATGATGGCAAGGGTATAAACAGTGTTAATACTGGATTTTTCTTTGGCGTTAAGCAAGGAACATTACAATATGAAGATTTTACTATAGATACCCCAATTGATAGTATGTCATTAGATGTAACTTCTAAAAATGTAAATGACACAGACGTATGGGTACAGAATATTGATAGCACAGGCGGCATTGTTAAAGAGTGGACAAAAGTAACAGATGTTAATAGTAATGTAATTTATAATAATCTAGCAACAGGTGAACGAGATATATTCAGTGTAAAAACAAGAGAAGATAATAAAATATCAATTTTATTCCCTGATAGTACTTTTGGTAATATTCCAAAAGATACAATTAGAGTTTGGTATAGAACAAGTGCTAATAGTACATATGTTTTAAGACCAGATGATTTAACAAGCAAAAAAATACAAATAAACTACACTGGGTTTGATGGTAACATATATGTAGCGGCATTCACTATGCAACTTAAACAATCAGTATCAACAGCAAGTTCAAATGAAACTATAGATGAAATAAGAGAAAACGCACCGAAGAACTATGCTAGTCAAGACAGAATGATTACTGCACAAGACTATAATACTATGTTAGGAAATTCTAATGGAGGTATTATAAAAATTAAAAGTGTTAATAGAACATTTAGTGGGCATAGCAGATATTCAAAATTTATCGATCCTACAGGAACATACAGTAATTTATATTTAACAGGAAACGATGCAGAAATAAGATCAGCTGACAACTTAGACGAATCTGCAACAGCATCAACTGAAAATGCAAAGTTAATATATGAGAAATATGTAAAAGATATTTTAAATAATGATGAGTTTGTAAATTTATATTATACAAGATTTAGAAAACATTTTGTAGCATTGGCAGTTGCAGGTGGTCACTTTGATGGCACAGTTGAAACAAGTGGAAGTGACAAAGGGTTTTCTACAGACACAACTGAAACTGTACAAGCATCTTCTACTTATACATGGAATACTGATAGCACTACTGCAAGTAATATTTTAAATGGCTATTTTACAGATCCAGCAAATGCTATTAAGCGAGTAGGTCCTTCAGTAAGTGATTATACGCAATACATTAATCCAGGTGCTTTAATTAAATTTAAGCATATTGATACAACAGTAACTCCTAATGTAACTACAACTAAGTGGGCAAAAGTAGTTAATATAGTTGGGCACGGACTTGGTATAGAAGGTACAGGAAGTAATGCAGGACAACCAACTGGTAAACAATCAGATGGTACTGGTGCTATTGTATTAGATGTTGGAATACCAACTGGTAGCACTATTGAAATTGTATACCCAGGATTATCTAAAAAGTTTTCTACTAGAGAACAAGAATTAATTACAGATCTGTTAGACGCAAAAAGATCGTTTACTATAAAGTATAGCCCAGCAACTAAAGCATGGGTTGTAGATGTAACACCTGAAGTATTTAATGCGACAACTACTTTCCCTACAAATTTTGATACTGAAGATGCAAGTTGGGTTCTTTATTTTAATTATGCAGACACATCATATAATATTTACTTGAGAACACTAGGAATTAAATTTAAAAGTTCTAAAGTAAACTTAGGAAACATTAGAAATGAATTAGAGATAGGAACATATACTAAAAAAGCAAAACGAGATATTATTACTATGTTAGGCTCAGATGGCACAAACATAACTAACAAAGGAACTTTCTACGTATATGGTTATAATGTTTATGTTAATTATAGTGATTACAGACTAACGTTAATTGATGGCAATGCTGACAACAGACCAGATAATCCAGATACATTTAGAGATGTAGTAGGCGTAGGAAAAACAACATTACTTGCTACGGACACTGTTCCAGTAAACTTTCAATGGGAACATATTGCCGCAGACAATCAAGTAGTAGACCCTAGCTTTACAAACATTATTGATGTATTTGCTTTGTCAAAAACATATGACACAGAATATAAAAATTACTTAAATGATGTAATCATAACAGAACCTACACCACCAACTAGTTATCAACTAGGAACACAATTTGCTGGCCTTGATGGTAAAAAAGCAATAAGTGATACTATTGTTTATAAACCTGTTAAGTATAAACCAATGTTTGGAACACATGCAGAATCACATCTTAAAGCAAGGTTTAGAATAATTAAATTATTTGGTTCTAACATTACTGACAGTGATTTAAAATCAAAAACAGTATCAGCTATAGATGCTTTCTTTGAATCAAGCAATTGGGAATTTGGTGAAACATTTTACTTTACAGAACTAGCGGCATATGTACATAAAGAACTCGCTGGTGTATTAAGTAGTTTTGTTATTGTACCACAAGGAGCAGGTAGTGTATTTGGTGATATGTTTGAATATACACCAAACACAGATGAACTTATTATAGCAGATGTAGATGTAGATGATATTGATATTATTGAGAACATTACAGACGCAAACATTAAAGCAGGAAGTTAATAAATGGCTAAGAAACGATCAGGACAGCAAACGGTCAATAATGTAAAATCTAGTAACTTCTTACCTACTGTTTTTCAAACAGAACTTAATAAAAGTTGGTTAGATAGTACACTTGATCAAATGGTTTCTAAAGGACCACTTGAGAATATAGACGGTTACATTGGAAGTAGAAACGGAAAAGTATCATTAGCAAGTGACGATTATTTAGAAACAAAAGAAACTAAAAGCCAATTAAAACCTGCAGTCGTTTCATACAATAAACAAAAAGAATTAACAAATGCAATTACATTTGATGATGTTGCACATTCTATTAATACAAACTTTAGCACATATAATTATAATGCGGCATATGCTTCAGACAGATATAGTTTTAATCCGCCAATTAGTATTGACAAGTTTGTTAACTATACCAACTATCGTTGGGTAGAAGAATTACCTGTATACGAAAGTATATGGACAGGTTCTGCCAAAAATCCAATAACAGATATACAAACTAACGGCAAGTCACAACTAGTAGATGATAACAATACATTTACGGTTGAAAACAATATGCTTATTAAGTTTACTGGTTCTGGATGGAACGCAAGTGTTTTAAACAAAACATATATAGTAGCAGGCTCGGCAGGTAAACATAAATTATACGAATATATAGATGAGAACGGTGTTAGAGTATATAATAACAAAGTACAACATTCACAAGCCACAGACGGTGTATGGCATAACAATGTATTATTTAATGCAGAGCCTAATCAGACAGCACCAGATGGAAGCGGTAATTATTGGACTCCTGGTGGGTTTACACCACAAGACATGGTAACTCTTTACAATAATGACAGTCCAAGATTACCATTCTTTGATGGGTTTAACTTCCCACAACTAACATCAAATCCTACACAACTTATTAGTGATATGCTCGTAAAATTTACAGGTGCTTGGGGTGCAGGAACAAATACAACTGATATATTTTCAATAACAATTGATGCTACTACTGGTGATATAGCAATAACAGCGGCAACAGCTGCCCAAATAATATCTGCAAATGAAACATTATCACCTGATAATAACTTAATGTATTGGGGTGGCAATGCAGTAGTACCAAAAAGAGATTATATTGTTATTACAAAAGATGATCCATTTCAAACTGCATGGAGCAGAGCTAACCATTGGGTTAATATTAGTACAATTAATAAACTAGTTGACCTTATACCTACTTACGATTTTACTGAAATTAAAAATATTAAAAGAAAAGCACAAAGGCCTATAATAGAATATAATGCTGGTATAAACTTATGGAACCAAGCAGAACACACAGGCGTTCAATACTTAGGAGCAGTACACGGGTTAGCACAAGCAGACACCAAGCCAACTACAGTAGGTGACAAGTATGTTTATATTGATAATAGTGATTACAAAATTTATACAGTTGCATCAGGTACAGATACTTCAGTAGATTTAACAGACAATGATACGTTCTCTGTCAAGTCTACTTTACATAGTTCGTGGGAGAACGCAGATGGTTATTGTATTGATGGTACAATTACACTAGCACAACAAAAAACAAAAATCAATCAATATCCTTTATATAAGTTTTATAACATGGAAGGTGAATCATTAGAAGGTGGGTGTGGTAAGTCATTTACAGGTGATAAGATTTTTGGTTACAAAGTAGGAACAGGTACAAACGATACAGAGCTAGGATTTCCATTAAGTTTTAAAGATACGCCAAAGGGTGCTGAATATGAATTTGAAAACTTTATTTTAACTAACAAGTATTATACTAATCACTCAAATGCAGAATATTCAAAAGCAACTTATTCAAAAGACCAA
>Ga0315318_10000993_pt1 | contig 12190 bp, 14 predicted proteins | sample M1200m3416metaG_FD_203703 | JGI IMG/M metagenome (GOLD analysis project Ga0315318, IMG submission 203703) | Ammonia-oxidizing marine archaeal communities from Monterey Bay, California, United States - M1 200m 3416 | ecosystem: Environmental > Aquatic > Marine > Coastal | place: USA: California... | reverse complement strand
ATTTGAGTTTGGGATAGATGGCTTTGACTTTCTAAAACCAAAAGATAGTTACTATCATTACAAATGGGGATTATACTCTGCAGGCCATGCTACTCGCGATACAGCGAAAAGTGATGTCCAAGAGCCTATGATCCAAAAACGTGATAGAGAAACTAGTTTTATTCTCGGCGACAGTGGCGGATATCAAATTGCTACTGGTGTAATTCAATGTGATTGGGAAAACTTTAAAACAAACGATGATCTACGTAAAACAATGCTTAACTGGTTAGAACATACGTGTGATTATAGTATGATACTAGATGTTCCAACACTTGCCGCGGCTCCACCGTTGAATGCAAAGACAGGATTAAGAGATTGGGTAGATTGTTTAGATTATACAATTCATAATAACGATTACTTTGTAAAACACAGAACAGGTAATACAAAGTTTTTAAATGTATTACAAGGAAACAACGAACAACAAGCAGACGATTGGTATAATGCAGTTAAGAACTATCCGTTTGAAGGATGGGCAATGGCTGGTTATAATATGAAGCAGTTACATCTTGCATTGCGTAGGCTTATTGTATTAAGAGATGAGAAGATGCTTGACCCAGGTAGAGATTTAATTCACTATTTAGGAACAAGTAAATTAAATTGGGCGTGTATTTTTACAGCCATACAACGTAATATTAGAGAAACTATTAATCCAAATATGATGGTATCATATGATGCGGCTAGTCCTTTTCTTACAACAGCCAAAGGACAAGCATACAGTCAGCATGTACATAGAAGCGATAAGTTTAGTAATGTTATGGAACAAGCAGTAGATGATAAACGTTTACAATACAGTAACATACCTTTCCCATTTAATAGTCCAATTGGACAACGTATGACAATGGGAGACATTTGTTATATGGGACCAGGTATGCTTAATAAACTTGGTAAGGAAGGCAAGACTAGTTGGGATAGTTTCTCATACTTTTTGCTAATGGCACATAACGTTTATCAACATATTGAAAGTGTACAACGTGCTAATGCATTATCTGATATTGCATGTACAAGATATAAGCCAAACCATTTAGAATGGAGTAAAGTAAAAGCGAAGCAACAAGAATTTGACTTATGGGTTCCACGTGATGTAATTTATGTTACAGAATTCATTAACAAATTATTTAAGAGCGAAACGCCTATGCAATTGCTTGACGAAGGTGAAGCAATGCTAACAAACTTTAGTGGAATGAAATCCATCAAAACATCACAAGGTGCATTTGATAGTTTGTTTGATTCGGGCGATAACATTCAAGAGGAATCCGACGGTGAGTACACGGCGGAACAAGTAGAAGCGGCGGAGGATTTCTTAGAACACCTATAAACAAGGAGAGATTATTATGGGAAGTGGTACAGTTAACAGTAAAAAAAGACATTTAGAACATTTGATTGAGAAACATAGAAACTTAGATGAACAAATAACAACTTTTTATAATCAAATGCATCCAGATGAGAAAATTAGGCAAATGAAATTTGATAAGTTAATGTTAAAACAAGAAATCTCAAATTTAGAAACAGAAATAACAGGAATGAAAGATTAGATTATGAAAAGAGATATAGGTGTACAAGGAGATACAAAGTATTTTATCGGCAACGAAGTTGAAAAAACTCCTGCCTTGCATATGAAAACATTATTTGTTAATGGTATGCTTGATCCTAATGATGTTGTAGCCAATGCAAAGTATAATGGCATACATCATGTATATCTAGGAGCTAATCAAAGTTTTTGGTTAGATGATAAAGACGCTTCAGGTGTGGCGACACCAGAACAATTTAGAGGATGGAATAATCTATTTAATAAATTAAGAGAAGCAGGTTTTTGGATTACTTTAGATTATGATCTAAAATATCATTCATGGGTATTAGAACAAGGATTTAATAAGTATGAAAAATTTATTAGTATGATTAGTGCTAAACTACCAAACATTGATCAACTAAATGAAAATGCTAGACTTAAACTCGATGATAGAGATTTTAAATTTAGTAACAACGGTGTATGGGTTCACCCTGTACAACAATTAAAATCACAGGAAAGTATTACAACCTGGGATGAATATAAAAATGACAAGGAGATGCAAAATGACTAAGAAAATACGTCTAATGGACGAAACAGGTGAAGAGATGTCTGTAGATAATAAAACAGATGAAACAGCATCAATGGATTCAAGCATAGTTGTAAAGCAACTCATGAAATATCTTGAAGCAATTGATTGGAAATTATGGGAAATGCTCAAATTAATGAAGGCTGAGAAAGACCAAGAAGATCAGGAAGAAGAGAAAACAGATGCTTAACGTAACACAAAGACAAATTTGGGTAACATTTCAAAAGGAAGGTATACATTTGTATCCTGCCGCAAAAGATGATCCAAAGTTGGCAACAGGTGAATGGGATGATGTTTCATTCTTAGGTGTACCACATAGGCATATCTTTCACTTTCGAGTAGCAATTGATGTATTCCATGATGATAGAGACATTGAATTTATTCAATTCAAACGTTGGTTAGAATCATTATATGCTACAGATACATTAGAACTTAATCATCGTAGTTGTGAGATGATTGCAGAGGAATTAGCACAGGAAATACACAACAAATATCCAGGACGTTCTATAACAATTAGTGTTGCTGAGGATAATGAGAACGGAGCAACAATGACTTTTAACCCTAAACAAGGATAACGAAAATGTCAGAAGAAGAAAAAAAAGATATTCCAGTAAATAATCCAGGCTCAGGTAATTATTTTAAAAACATGGGCTATTATAATATTAATGATATTAAATATGATTTACTTAAAATTATACAACCGTATGATGGATATATGTATAATGAAGTAGAAACTAATAAACTTATTAGTGTTTTTACATCATATTTGGGTGACCTAAAGAGAAGTTACAAAGTTTATAGTTTTGAAATTGCACCAACTGAAAAAGAAAATGCAATTACATTTGATATTCAAATCAAAATGCAAAAGGACAGAAGTCCTAAGAAACTAAAAATTCATGTTGGTAAACTTTGGTTACCAAAGAAAGAGGAAGAAGAGGAAACAGATGCGTAAATTATTTTATATGGGCCTTGAACCTTACGAAGGTAGATACACATTACAGTTACAAGACTGGAGTGAAGAGGCTTTTAAAGAACGTGGTATAGATTATGTAATCGTGCCAGGTAAAACTATCGACAATACTAAATCAATATCAGTAGGACAAGTGTTAGACGCACATGGTCGATCATACTTTGGTATGAGTCAACTTATGAACCTGGTACAAATGATGCGTAACGGAGAGTGCGGAGGAGAAGATGTAGTATTTTTTGAAGATATGTTTCAACCCGGTATTGAAAGTCTTCCATACATTATGTGTCAAATTCCAAAAGAACAACAACCAAAGATTTATTTACGTTGTTTAGCACAAGCAATTGACCCTGATGACTTTGTTCATGTATGGGGTATGAGTAAGTGGATGAGTTTGTATGAACGTATGTGTAACGAAATACCAAATGTACACATACTAGCAACAAACGAAGAAATGGTTGCTCATATGAGAATTGCTAATTGGAATGCACCTATCTATAATATTTCAGGTTTAAGTTTTGGCAAGAGGGAAGTGCTCTCCAGAATTAACAACCAAGTTAAGCCATGGGCAGAACGTAGTGACAGAGTGGTGTTTGCCGCACGTTTTGATCAGGAGAAGCAACCAGACTTCTTCATGGATATTATTGAGATGGTGAAGGCTATTAATCCTAATATTGAATTTGCAGTACTAAGTGGCGGACCGTTGCGTAGTAACAATCAAAAGTATTTGGATAGAGCCTTACAAATGGAAGCGGATGGCAAACTTACAATCCTAAAAGACTTGCAAAAGAATGAATACTATAATGTAGTTAATGATTCTAAAGTAATGTTTAATTGTGCATTGCAAGACTGGGTATCAAATACTGTCAGTGAAGCAGATGCATTGGGTTGTAATGTTGTTTATCCTGCATACAGAAGTTTTCCAGAAACGTTTGCAAACGATCATACAAGACTTTATATGCCTTGGAGCAAGGAAGATGCAGTAAGCAAAATCCTTACAGGTATTGAAGCACCAAGTAAAAATATGGGTAAGATTAGTAATCACACTAATGGTACTATTGATCGTATGCTTGATATTATGGAAGGCAGTTATAAACACAACAACTGGTTACGTAGTGGAAATAGATATAGAGATCACGTAGCAAAGGAAAAGTATTAATGAAAGTATTAGTAACAGGAGCATCAGGATATATAGGATCACAAACTTGTAACTACCTACATCAACAAGGACATACTCTAGCTGGTGTAGATAGAAATATAATTAAACATCGATATTGTAGAGAAACTTATATTGGTAATTACAGTGATAATGTAATGGATATTATGTTACAAAATATAGATGCAGTTGTTCATATTGGTGCAACAAGTTTAGTAGGACCTAGTGTATTAGACCCTAGCAAGTATTATAATAATAATGTAGTAGGAACTCTAAAACTACTAGATGCTTGTAATAAGAATGGAGTTAAACGTTTTGTTTTTGCAAGTAGTGCCGCAGTATATGGAGAACCAAACGGTGGAGTAGGTTTAGAAACTGAACAACACCAACCTATGAATCCATATGGGTGGAGCAAACGTATGACAGAAATTATGTTAAATGATTATGCTACTGCATATGGAATGAATAGTGTTAGTTTACGTTTCTTTAATGTTGCAGGTGCAGACACACTTATGCTACATGGACAAGAAAAAGCCGCTACACATATTATTGCTAAACTTATAGAAATGACTATGCAAGGAAAAGAATTTACATTAAATGGTGGAGATTTTAATACACCTGATGGAACTTGTGTAAGAGATTATGTACACGTAGAAGATGTAGCAAGAGCAATAGAAAACGCAATAACTTATACAAAAAATAACAATGGAGCATATATATTTAATTTGGGTAACAAACAAGGTTATAGTAATTTAGAAATTGTAGAAGCAGTAAAAAGAAACACACCTCTAAAACCTAATGTTAAAATAGGACCTGCTAGAGAAGGTGACCCTGCAACCTTAATTGCAAATCCTGAACTAGCAAACGTAGAATTAAATTGGACACCAAAATATAATCTTGACACAATTGTTAAAACAGCATATAATTGGTATAAACAAAAAAACGACATGGAGAAAAAATAAGTGGAAATAAGCAACGTAATTAAGCAAAGGATATTAGCAAAGAATAAAAGATTTCATTGCAATGATAATATATCTGAATTTATAGAAGAAGGTGAGTTAGATTTATTACAAAAAGAAGTAGAAGGAAAGTTACAAGGAGTGTTAGAAAGTCTTGTAATTGACACAGATAACGATCATAATACAAAAGAAACTGCAAAACGTGTAGCAAAGATGTATGTAAAAGAAACATTTGGTGGCAGATATGAACCAGTGCCAAGGGTTACAAGTTTTCCTAATATGGGCTACAAGAGTATGTACACTAGTGGACCAATTAGTATTAAATCAACTTGTGCTCACCACTTACAAAACATTGTAGGTAATGCTTGGGTAGGTATTATTCCAAATGGTGAAGTAATTGGATTAAGTAAGTTTAACAGAATTATACATCACATTGTTGAAAGACCACAAATACAAGAAGAAATGACAACACAGATTGCTGATGCACTACAAGAATATGCTCAGACAACACATATTGCAGTAGTAGTTAAAGCAGAGCACCATTGTATGACACACAGAGGTGTACGTGAGCATGAATCAGATATGACAACTGCAATTATGTTGGGTGCGTTTAAAGAAGACCCAGCAACAAGGGATGAATTTTATAAAATTTGTATGAGCATGAAGGGGCATAATTCGTAATGGCAATTAAGAAAATATACTACACTTGGAAAGACGTAAAACATATGTGTGGACAACTCATTAATCAACTTTATAAAGATGAATGGAAACCAGATTATATAGTAGGAATTACAAGAGGAGGTAATGTACCTGCTACTATTTTAAGTAATACAACTGGAATTAGATGTGAAGCATTAAAAGTTGCTTTACGAGATGGAGAGTCTGGTAAGTCAGGTGATAGCATTGAATGGATGGCTGAAGATGCTTTAAAAGGTAAAAAGATTTTAATAGTAGATGACATTAACGACACTGGTGCTACATTTAAATGGATTAGTGATGATTGGAAACTTAATGAACGAGCTGGCGCCTATAACAATATTCGTTTTGCTGTTTTAACTGAGAACTTATCAAGTGATTTTGATGGTGTTGATTATTGGTGTCATGAAGTAAACAAAGCAGAAGAAGATGTTTGGTTAGTTTATCCTTGGGAAGGCGATAGAGAGTATGGACAAACATAATGTATCAAAAATATTAGAAGCGCCTACTTCAGATATTCCTTGGAAACATAAAATAATTCGCAATGCATTAAATACTGCAACAGTTGTTTCATTATTAAAAGTATTTAATAGAATAGATTGGGATAATGCACCAAAAGATAGTTTTGAAGATGGGATTTATACAAAAGATATATCAAAAGAATTTATTTCTTCTTTGCCAGCTTCACTGGCCAAGCAAGTACTTACTGAATTAAAAGACCCAGAAGTACATGAATTATTACTCCAACATTATAACATAGATTATAGTACTGGCTATAATGCTAGTCTTGTATTTGACTATTGTGACCCGGCAGGACTTAATGAAGAACACAATGATGCAGGTCCACGTAAAGACACTTTAACATTACAATATTATTTGCAAGTAGATGATGCATCAAGGTCATTGTATTTAAATGATATGGACACAGGTGCCATATCTAGTGATGCAGTTATATTTAAAAGTCAACCTCACACAATGCATAGTTTTAAAGCTGGCCCAGGAAAACGATTCAGTTTACGTTTACGTATAGGAACTAATATATTAAATCCATCAGTTATACAAAATAAAAGTAATAGCAAAATTGGTGTATTAATTGATTGCAAAGATATGGAAAGTGATAGTTTGCATAAGTTATTAGAAGTTAACTTAGGTGCAGTAACATATAGAAATTTAATTCAACATGGATTTAGCAATATTGTAGTTTTTAGAGATCGTAATGATTTTAACGTAGCAAAAAACTTATTAAAAGAACATGGTGTAGAAAGAATACTATTAGTATTTGCTGGTGCAACTGTAAATGAACAAACATTAGACGCAGTAATATCAGCAAAACACATAACAGCACCAGTTGACGGTAATACAGTACTTCGTCAATTTGTAGTATTTGATATTAATGATAGTGAGTTTGATATAGTAGGTGATTATTTAGGTAATGTTAAAAACAAAATAGCTCATGCTGACATGATGGATTTAGGTATTGCTGTATTACATCCTGACAAAGAAACTGTAGATTTTTTAGGAGAAATTAGCGAATATATGATACCAAATGGATTAGATGATAATATGAGTGACTACGATAAACAACTAGCAAATATTATTAAAAAAAGAGTAAGTAAAATAGAATATGAAGACACAAGTTGAAATTGAAATTTATGGATATGGTGGTGAATTAGTAATTGGTTCAATTACTAAGGCACAGTTTGATTATTGGCTTCCACTTATTGATGAAGGAGATACCGAAGGATTAGATAGTCATTTATTTTGGGACCCATATGATGAAGGTGAAGGTAACCCAATTACTGATGAAAAAGATTCTTGTTTTCTTGGATATTGGCACGACATGGATAATATAGCACACTCATGTGGTGCAGATTTAGATTCATGTACAGTTGTAGTAACATCATCAGAAACAGGTGAAGAGATATTTAAAACAGACGAACCTAATGTATCAGATACTGAACATTATGAAGATACTCAACTCGACCCAGGTTATTACTTTAAAGGATATGCTTATGAAAAAGGGCAATTTTTTCTTACAGAACTTGAAATAGAAGGTAAATTTGACCCTAATAAATTAACTGTAAGAATAAGCAATATTGATGGCAATCATATCATTGATCAGGTAGAATATGACGGAGAATACCTAGAAAATGAAGGTGGAGGCACAAATGGGAAGGGTAATGACTATGAATTTGTCGAAATTCCATAGATTTTACCTAAAAACCGATGTTTCTTGGTTGACAAATAACATATTTTCTGTTATTATATGTATACAATAACCATAAAAGTCAGGAGACTACAATGAAAAAACTTATTGCAACCGCAGTAATGGGCATAGCAATTGCCTTTACGTCGCTTTCGGCATCTGCATATACAAGTTATTATGATGCAAATTGGTTCCAAAATATGGATCAAATGCGTCAAATTAATTTTGCAAAATCAGTTGTACGTAATTATCAGAACATCAATCAAAATTATTCAATTATTTTTGACAAATATTCTCGCTATAGCCATCTAAGTTGGTATAAAAATATTCAAACACGATATGAATGGCATCTAGGCGAAATTGAAAAGTACAATACTGTTATTAATTCAGATATTGCACCTAAAGTTGTACGTACTTATGTAGAAGAAGTACCTGGAACAATTGTTAATCGTGGTACCACTATCACTACTACAGACAATAATGTTGTTGAAGAACAAGATGGTAACACAATTCGAGAGTATGCAGTAATTACTATTACTCGAACTACACCAGTTAAAACTACATATTATACTAATTACAAAACTGTTAGTGTATATGATAACGGTAAAGAAACGTATCAAAACGATGTAAAAATTGATCGTAAAGAAACTATAAATGAAATTGATATACAAGTTGATCGTGAACTTATTAGAGAATATGCTCTTGTTATTCCAGAAGAAGAAAAACCAGAAGAACCAGACACACCTACTATAATTGTATTTACAGAAGCAGAATATCTTGCTAGAGGTGATGTTGACTACACAGTAAGTGATAGTTATTACAATGCCGTTAAAACAATGAACAGTAATATTAACGATAGCTACATTGAAAAGTTAGGTGGGTACTTTGGTAACAATCTAGATAAGATTGGAGCACCAGCGGCATGGTCTCGTGGATACACTGGTGAAGGTAGTATAATTGCAATCTTTGATACTGGTATTGATACAGACCACAGTGAGTTTAAAGACAGTATTATTGAAGCAAAATGTTTTACAAATGTATGTGAACGTGGACTTGGAACTGTAGAAGATGGTAACAGGTTTGGACACGGAACACACGTGGCAGGTATTGCCGCGGCAAACTTAGATGGTGTTGGTACTACAGGTGTAGCCTACGATGCTGAATTGCTTATTGGTAAACTTGCATACGATGGTGGCTTTTTCCAATTTAACAAAATTCCTGAAGCAATGGAGTGGGCAGTTAACAACGGCGCAGATGTAGTAAACATTAGTGCTGGTACTACCACAAGTTGGACATATAGAAACAGTCTTACAGAAATTAGCGAAGGTGTTTACTATGCAGACATGACATTTGGTGATTATAATACTCTTGGGTATAACCAAATATATTCTACAAATGGCCATGGTACTGCAATGATTGAGTCAATGAAAGGTCACGAAACTGTAATGGTTCTTGCCGCTGGTAATGATCGACTTGCAGTGGCTAGTCAAGAATCACATATTGCTCTTGATTCTGAAATTGGTGATCGTGTACTTGTAGTTGGTATGTTTGACGAAAGGAAGAACGGCCTTAGTAAGTGGAGCAATGCGGCAGGAACTATTTGTCGAGAACTTAATGATGATGGCACTTGTAAATCCGATGCTCTTATTAGCGATAGATATATTATGGCACCTGGTGTATATATTGCGGCACCAACTAACAATGGTGAATATACAACACTTACAGGTACATCAATGGCGGCCCCTCATGTAGCAGGTGCAGTTGCAATTGTACATCAAATGTGGCCACATATGACTGGTGCTAACCTTACTAAACTTTTGCTTAACACGGCAGATACAGAAGTCATTACAAACTACGATCCTAATAAACATGGACAAGGTATGCTAGACTTAGATGAAGCAACACTACCACAAGGTGCTATTGGATTAGTTACCACAGGTAGAATTGATGATAATAGAATTAATATAAATGACAGTGGTGTAATTGCAATGAGTGGCAATGCAAACATTTCAGCATTAAGTTCAATGATGGTAGCTGATGAGTATGATAGAGATTATTACTTTGACGCTAATAACATGGTACAAACAATAGATACAAGGACAGCAAGTCCAACATCAGCGGCAATGCATGGCTTTTCACCAGATTACTATATTGGATACAATGGTGGTAGTTACATTCCATTAGGCACAGGAACTCATCTTGCAATTAATGATAGTAATAACAATGTTAGTATTGTGCAACAATGGAATAAATTAACAGTAGGTCTTGTAAATGAACAAGATAGGTTCTTGGGTAACTTTGCAGATAATGAATTTATGAGAGTTAACAATTCTAATACTGCATATTTTGGATATAGTGATAGCATAGAGTTAAACAATGGTATAAGTGTATTTGGTAATGCAACAATAGGTGCTACACGACTTGATGTAGACAATAGTTCTATGCTTAAAAGTGCAGATGTTATGATGTCTAATAGTGCTACACTTGGTGTGTCGCAAACAACAGGTGGCAGTACATTTGGATTTGTAACAAGTATGCCAGTTAGTATTACAAGCGGTGACGCACACTTTAATATTCCTAGTAGTGTTAGTGCTAATGGAGATGTTGTAAGCACAGACATTAACAGTTCATTAAAGGCTAACAAGAGAGAAATTGATGTTGGAGTATTTTATATAAATAGGATTACAGACACATCATCGTGGACGGCAAATGTTGAAATGCGAAATAATTATGCAGGTTTAGATGAAACACAAGTAACTGCAGGTATAACATATAGGTTAGCATTTTAATGGAAGTACAGTCAACACAAAACATTTATCAATTTCCAAAAGCAGTAACAATGGATACAGGAACATATAATAAACGAGGCAAACTTGAAGTCATAGCAGGACCTATGTTTGCTGGTAAGAGCAGTGAGTTACTTAAACGACTACTCTTTATAGAACACGGTGGACATAAAGTGCTGGTGTTAAAACCGATTGTGGACGACAGATATCATAGTGAAAACAAAGATGAAATCGTAACACACAATAAATTAAGACACCCAGCCGTATCAGTAATTGACTTAGAACTAGTAAAAGACAATTATACAATTAAACCATATAACTTTCATTCAGTGTTTATTGATGAAGTACAATTCTTTGATACAAATGAAACTGTATGGTTTGTAGAAGAAGGTTTACGTTCAGGCGTAAACTTTGCAATAGCAGGTCTTGACCAAGACAGCAGAGGAGTGCCATTTGAAACTACCGCACGTATGCTATCATTAGCAGATGAAGTAGTTAAAATTAAAGCATTCTGTACAGTATGCGGTATTGATGCTGGTAAAACACAAAGACTAAAAGCAACAAAAAACTCAGAGAGAGTAAAAATTGGTGGTGCTGAATCGTACGAACCGAGGTGCCACGAACATTGGGAGCCAAAATAAAATGAAATACAAATACGTAAGTACAAAAGAGTATGTAGATCAGTTTCCTGTCGCTTATAGGCAATGGAAGGCTGACAGTCACTGTAACATTATTCATGGATACAGTTTTAGCATGAAGTTTTTCTTCGGTGCTAATGACCTGGATATTCGTAATTGGGTAGCAGATTACGGAGGTATGAGAGAACTTAAACAAATGCTACAAGATCAATTTGATCATACACTACTGGTTGCATCAGACGACCCTCATATTGATTGGTATAAAGAAGCAGAGAAACGTGGCATTGCAAAAGTAGTTGAACTTCCAAAACTTGGGTGTGAAGGATTAGCAGATCAATTATACAAATATGTGAATGGAATATACATTCCAGATATGTGGGGATCATCAGAAGCAAAACGACTATGGTGTTTTAGAGTAGAAGTACGTGAAACACAAACTAATATGGCATATAGAGAAGGCCATAGAGAAGATAACGAAGACCTCTTTGCATAATGGAATAGAAACTAAATATATGTATGTTAGTAACTAACCCATTAGAAATAGAACTTACAACAAAATGCACTCTTGGATGCCCTGCTTGTCCACGCAATGATCCTAAAGAGAAAAAAGAAAATTGGGATGTGGGACATATGGACACACCCCTTGCTAA
>Ga0315318_10000992_pt1 | contig 12201 bp, 8 predicted proteins | sample M1200m3416metaG_FD_203703 | JGI IMG/M metagenome (GOLD analysis project Ga0315318, IMG submission 203703) | Ammonia-oxidizing marine archaeal communities from Monterey Bay, California, United States - M1 200m 3416 | ecosystem: Environmental > Aquatic > Marine > Coastal | place: USA: California... | reverse complement strand
CCTCGGTGGCGACCCGGTATTTCCGTTTTGCGCCACAGCGCCACTCCCGGACGGCCTCGATGAATTTCTGCTCGCCGGCTACCTCCGCCACAAGTCGGTCGAGATGGTGAAGTGCGAAACCAACGACCTCGAGGTCCCGGCCAATGCCGACATCGTGATCGAGGGCTACGTCGATCCCACCGAGCCGCTCCGCGACGAGGGACCGTTCGGAGACCACACCGGCTACTACACGTTGCCCGAGCCGTACCCGGTGTTTCACATCACCGCCATTACCCATCGCATACAGGCCGTTTATCCGGCGACGATTGTCGGCATCCCGCCGATGGAGGATTTCTACATGGGCAGCGCCAGCGTGAAGCTATTCCTACCGGTTTTCCGGATGACCTTCCCAGAGCTTGTGGACATCGCGCTGCCGGCCGAGGGCGTTTTTCACAACCTCGTCTTCGTGAGCATCAAGAAAACCTACCCCATGCAGGCATTCAAGATCATGCACGGCCTCTGGGGCATGGGCCAGATGATGTTCACCAAGTATATCATCGTCGTCGACGCTGATGTGGACGTGCACAACACCAGTGACGTGCTCTTCCGCCTCTGCGCCTGCACCGACCCGCAGCGCGACAGCATTTTCACCAAGGGCCCCGCCGATGTTCTCGACCACGCCACAACCGAGATCGCCGTCGGCACCAAGCTCGGCATCGACGCCACAAATAAACTCCCCGCTGAAGGCCACCCCCGAGAATGGCCCCCCCTCATCAAAATGGACGAATCCACCAAATTGAAAATTGACGATTATTTAAACAAACGAAAGTAACTCCAAATGTGTTGCCGGATGGCACAGGGTTCCGGAAAGGACAAAGTGAAAAAGAAGGTGAAGGCCAAGGGCAATGTGCCGGCGGTCACACCCCGGTTGAACCTTGCGCCAACCCAGAACGCGCTCGTGGCCGTTCACGAGCGGGGAGACATTCGGCTGGAGTCGATGCGGTGGGGGTTGATCCCGCCTTGGGCCAAGGACAAGTCGATTGGGTCCAATTTGGCCAACGCGCGGGCGGAGACGATCGATGAGAAGCCAAGCTTCCGGCAGCCGTTTCAGCGGCGGCGTTGCCTGCTGCCGGTGGACGGCTATTACGAGTGGGAATCGCGGCCAAGCGGCAAGCAGCCGGTTTACTACTCTATGCGTGATGGCGACCTGTTTTGCCTCGCTGGACTTTGGGAGACTTGGACGCTGCCGGAGCAAACCGACGAGCCAGAGTTGCCGGGGCTCGGCCTTGACCAGGCGGAGGTTGGGACACTGTGCGCGTTCACCGTCGTCACCACGATCCCCAATCGTTTGGCCAAGCGTGTTCACGACCGCATGCCGGTGATCGTCCATCCTGCCGACTACGGCAACTGGCTCTCGCCCGAAAGCAAAGCGGCCGATCTCAAGCGGTTGCTGCGGCCGTTCGACGACAAGCCAATGCAGGAGCACTATGTCACGCCGCTCATGAATAACCCCCGCTTCGAGGCTCCCAAGTGCATCGAGCCGATTGTCAATTGATTTAGTTGTAACTTTATTGCGAAAACAGGCATCTATTTTCTGCAGTTTTTTATGAAACGAATAATACGATTTACAGCAGTTGGCGTGGTGTTTGCCGTGGCGTTTACCTTGCAGGCGCAGCCTTCGCGAGGTGGAGGACGAGGTCCCGGCGGAATGAGGCCTAATATTCCTGTTATGGCCGCTTTGGATGAAAACAAGGATGGGATAATTTCCATTGCAGAAATAGAGAACGCCGAGAGAGCCCTGACTGCACTCGACAAAAATGGTGACGGCAAAATCGACGGTAATGAACTACGCCCAAGTTTCGGCGGTTTTGGCGGTCCGGGTGGTCGAAGCAGCAGCAAGGGCAGAAGCGGTCGGGCCTTCGGCCGAGGGAATGAGCCGGAGATGGAGCGCATTTCGCCGGGGAAACTCGACTTCAAGGACGGTGTTGCCTCGATCCCGGATAGGGAGATGTTCGAAAAACTTTCCTATCAAGGTCCCGAAGTGATGGTCGATCAGCATCTCGCAGATTGGAAGTTCGTGAAATTCCAGATTGAGGATGTGGGCAAGGGAGAACCGGTGTTGTACTTCATTAACACCAAGACCCACCGGGGGCATCCAATGTTCATGCGCCAGATCGGAATCCAGCGTGGTGATGGCTCAATGCGTGGCGTACTTGTTTATCGCCCGCTCAAGAAGTCGCCCAACGGCCAGCCGGGCATGTTCACTTTCGAGTACGAGCCGAATGATCGTTATCCATTCGAGCGCATCAAGCTCTCGTACGAAATGCTGACCAAACATATGCCTTACCTTAAAGGTAAACTTGGCTATTATCCGATGCCGCGTGCCCGATCGGTCTACTTTGATGAAAAGGATCTGTACGATGCCGCCGAATTTCCCGTGGTGCTCGACGAAGACCTCGAGAGCGACATAGGTTTCCTGCCTTTGAACACGCAGGAGTCGTACGGGCGGTTGCGCCTGATTAAGACCAACGAATTGCCGAGTTCACGAGACGTGGTTATCTACAAGACGTTACCGAACGAAATGCCGCGAGTTGCTGGTGTGATCACTGCCATGCGACAGACGCCCCTATCGCACGTTAACCTGCGAGCGATCCAGGACAGTGTCCCGAATGCGTTTATTACCGGCGCAGCGGAAAACAAGGAAATCACCTCGCTGATTGGCAAATTTGTTTACTACAAGGTCACCACCAACGGCTACGAACTGCGTGAGGCCTCGGCCGACGAGGTGGACAAACATTTCGCTGCCATCCGCCCGGCCAAGATGCAGACACCCAAGCGTGACCTGTCCGTTAAGGAGATCAAGCCGCTCGACAAAATCGTCTTTGAAGACTCCGCCGCGTTCGGTGTGAAGGCCACCAACCTCGCCACACTACACACGCTGGATTTCCCCGAGGGCACCGTGCCTAGCGGCCACGCCGTGCCGTTTCATTTTTACGATGCCTTCATGAAACACAATGGCCTGTACGACAAGGCCCGTGCAATGTTGGGCACCGAGTCGTTCAATAAAAACCGCGACGAACAGGTCAAAGAGCTCAAGGCGTTCCGTAAACTCGTCAAGTCCGGCAGCATGCCCGACTGGATGATGAAGGCCTTGGTCAAGCTTCAGCAGTCCTTCGCCAACGGCCAAGGGATTCGCTGCCGTTCAAGCACCAATAACGAGGATCTCCCCGACTTCAGCGGCGCCGGTCTGTACGACTCGTTCACTCACAAGTCGGACGAGGGCCACTTGGCCAAGACGATTAAGCAGGTGTTTGCCAGCCTGTGGAACTTCCGCGCCTTTGAGGAGCGTGCGTTCTACCGGATCGACCACTTCACCACAGCCATTGGTGTCCTCGTTCATCCCAACTTTTCCGACGAACTGGCCAACGGTGTGGCGGTTACCGACGATATCCTGTACCAGACCAAGGGCAATTATTACCTCAATACCCAGGTTGGCGAGAATCTGGTGACCAATCCCGACTCTGATTCAATCCCTGAAGAACTTTTGTTGGATTGGTGGCGGCCAAGTGACTACAAGGTGATGCGCAAGTCCAATCAGTTAAAAGATGGTAAGTTGATTATGACCGAGGGCCAACTCGAGCAGATGAACCGGTATTTGGGCAAGATTCACAGCAAGTTCAGCAAACTGTACGGAAAAACATTGGAAGATATAAAATTTGCCATGGAAGTTGAGTTCAAGATTACCAGGGATGGAACTTTATCCATCAAGCAAGCTCGTCCGTGGGTGTATTAAAATTGTAACCCACCTGCAGGGTGGATCGTATGTTTGAAGCAGACCATTGATTTGGTGTTATGAAAAAGATGACATATAAACTAGTAATGGCTGTCACGTGTTTTGGCATGATGGCAGGTGATGCAATTGCCCAGGAACGCGGTGGGCGTGAACGGGGTGAAGGTGCGCAGCGTCGTGAACGCCCGTCCGGAGCGGCTGGTGAGCAGCGTCGCGAGCGAGGTCAGGGCGCCGAGCGTCGTCAACGTCCGTCCGGAGCGGCTGGTGAACAGCGTCGCGAACGGGGTCAGGGTGCCGAGCGTCGTCAACGTCCGTCCGGAGCAAGCCGTGAGCGTGGATCACAGTCTGGTGGCCGCGGTGGTCAGGGAGGACCAGGTGGTTTTATGCGGATGTTCCCTGTGATGACCGCGCTGGACAGTGATGGCAACGGTGAGATTTCCTCCGATGAAATTAAGGGTGCCGTTGCAGCCCTTAAGAAACTCGACAAGAATAAGGATGGCAAATTGACCGAAGACGAATTGCGTCCAAATTTCGGGGGGCGCGGAGGTGCATCTGGCCAGCGCCCGTCCGGAGCGGCTGGCGAACAGCGTCGCGGACGGGGTCAGGGCGCCGAGCGTCCTCAGCGTCCGTCCGGAGCGGCTGGTGAACAGCGTCGCGGTCAGGATCCGGGACGACCGTGACCTGGTGAATAGTTTTTAACTCAACATGCCCTGACAGATCCCGCTGGCCGTTTTGGCTGGCGGGATTTTTTTACCACACCTCAACTGGCCCCTTGGGTACTGGGATGGCCTTTCGCTTCGCGGCGGCAGGTTCGTCATCGTCCTTCATAAAGGATGGCATCATTGGTTTCTGACGATAGTGCTCGAGGAGTTCCCCGTCTGTGTTGACAAACTGCTGCCGCCAGTCGATGTAGTCAGCCAGCGCCGACTCGAAATTCTCCCGCGTCGAGATTTGCACGATCGCCTTGTTGAACGGTTTCGCGGGGCCGAAGCGCTTGGCGTACCACGGGGCGACTTTGCGGAACATCAGGCAGCCGCGCTTCTCTCCGAACACCTCAAGCATCAGATCGAAGTGCCGTCGCATCACCCGCACCCGTTCAGCAAACTTCGGCTCAGGTAGCAATTCGCCGGTCCGCAGATAATGATTGGTATGCTTGAAAATCCACGGGTTGTAAAACGCGCCCCGGCCTGTGCTCACGCCGTGGCAGCCTGTGGCGTCCATCATGTGTTTGGCCGACTCCGGTGTGGTAATGTCTCCGTTGCCGATCACCGGGATGCCCCGCGCCGCCTCGACCACTTGGCGGATGCCCGCGAGATTCACCGTCCCGGTGAAACCCTGTTCACGTGTTCGCCCGTGAATGAAAATTGCTGCCGCGCCGACACCCTCGAGCACGCGCACCAAGTCGGGAGCAGTGATGTTGTTGTCATCCCAGCCGAGACGCATTTTGGCCGTGATAGGTATCTTTACCGAATCGACCATCGTCTTCACGAGGTGCGCGGTCTTGTCCAACTCGGTCATCATTGCCGAGCCGCCGCCGGTCTTGCAGACCTTGCGTACCGGGCAGCCCATGTTGATGTCGATCGAGTCTACGCCAATTGACTCGAGGTACTGCGCCGCGTCGCGCATCTCTTCCGGCACGGCGCCAAACAACTGCACTGCGAACGGGCTGTCCGTCTCGTTCGTCTCGATGAGCTTTAGCGCCTTGGAGTTGCGCTCGAGCAGCGACCGGGCGTTGACGAGGTCGGTCGTGGTCAGGCCCAGGCCGCCCACCTCGCGCAGCACGAGCCGGAACGGGAGATTTGTGTACCCGGCCAGCGGTGAGAGGAACAGGTTGGTTTCCAGTTGGAGCGCCCCGAATTGCATGTGCCACAAATGTGGTCAGCAGCTTACGGCAGGAGGAAAATCGGCGGCGATAAAAAAGTGCGCTCGACCAAGCGGGAAAGTTGGAATGAATAAGCTCGAAACCAATCGACAAAACACCCTTCTCCGTGAAGCCTCCGCCGATGCATCGCCGTTTATTTCGATCCCTCGTTTCGTCCCTTGTATTGTTCTCCGCCTTGGTGGTTGAGGTTGCCAGCGATGAGTCTCCCGAGCAATGGCGTGCGGAGCGCAGGGTTATTGACCTGCACCAGCACGTCGGCTCGTCGGAGCCGCTGCTCAAGCGCGCGGTGTCGATTATGGACCGCGTCGGCATTGGAATCGGTGTCAACCTCAGCGGCGGAACGGTCACGCACAAGGAGGGCCAAGCCTCGGCGTTCGAGCGAAATAAGGCCCTGGGTGACCGGCTGTTTCCGGGCCGATTCGCCTTTTACATGAATCTCGATTACGCGGGCTGGGATGACCCCGGCTTCTCCGAGCGCGCCGTTCGCCAGGTCGAGGAGGGTCACCGTCTCGGTGCCGCCGGACTCAAGGAATGGAAGCGGCTCGGGCTGTATTTGCGCGACAAGTCGGGAAAGCTAATCCGGATTGACGACTCCAGGCTCGATCCGGTGTGGCGGCGCTGCGGCGAGCTTGGCCTGCCGGTCTCCATTCATGTGGCTGATCCGCGCGCGTTTTGGCTCCCATTCAACTCCGACAACGAGCGCTGGATCGAGTTGAAGGATCACCGCCCGTGGTGGTTCGGTGACGCCGAGAAATATCCGCCACGGATGGATCTGCTCAACGCGTTGGACCGTGTCGTCGCCCGGCATCCGCTGACCACGTTTGTCTGCGTGCACTTCGCCAACAACTCCGAGGACATCGACTGGGTGGACGCCGCGCTCGACCGCAATCCCAACATGATGGCCGACCTCGCCGCGCGCATTCCGGAGATCGGCCGCCACGCGCCGAAGAAGGTGCATCGGCTCTTTATCAAGCATCAGGATCGCATCCTCTTCGCGACCGACTTCATGGTTTACAGCCGGCTGACCCTCGGCTCCGGCGGCAGCGGCCCGGCGCCCACCGACGAGGATGCCCTCGGCTTTTACGCCAAGCACTGGCGCTGGCTCGAGACATGGGATCGGCAGTTCGAGCACATGACCCCCATTCAGGGCGACTGGAAAATCGACGCTATCGGTCTGCCGCCGGAGGTGCTGCGAAAAATCTACTTCGATAACGCTCGCAAACTGCTCGTACGCCGCCTGCCGTTGCCACGCCTGCGTGCTAACCGCATCGAGGCCGATTTCGATCTCGACGGCCGACTTGACGACGCCCCTTGGCCAAGCGCTGCGCCGGCCCGGATCGAGTCGCAGATTAACACCGGTGCGGCCAATCCAGAAATCGCTACTACCGCACGAGTGCTGTGGTCGGATCAGTTTCTCTATATCGGCTACCGCAGCCCGTACACGGAACTGACCGTCTTCGAGCCGCCGCTCAAAACCGGCGAGCGCCGCGGCCTGTGGAACAAAGATGTTGTTGAGGCCTTCGTCGGCACCGACCCCTACAACTCAACCCACTACACCGAATACGAAGTGGCCCCGACCGGCGAAAAACTCGACCTCAACATCACCCCGACCGACAAGAGTCTGGAATGGAACAGCGGCTTCAAGGCGGTGACACATATCGACCGTGAACAAAAAATATGGACTGCGGAAATGCGCATCCCGCTCAAGTCACTGAGCCCCGAGCAGCCTGGCCAAAAAACCGTATGGCGGATCAACTTCTATCGGCACGACCGTGCGCATCGGGCGTTCCTCGGCTGGAGCCCCACCGCCACCGGTAGCGCCCACACTCCTGCCAAGTTCGGCCACCTCACCTTCGGCCCATGATTAAACGAGACCGATGAAAACAGGTCGATATTTCAAAAAAACAACGCATCCCAACGAGGCGTTCACGCTGATTGAGTTGCTGGTGGTGATTGCCATCATTGCCATTTTGGCGGGGCTGTTGCTGCCCGCCTTGGGCAAAGCGAAAGAGAAAGGCAAATCGGCACGTTGCCTTAGCAACCAAAGGCAAATAGGGCTGTCAGTCATGATGTACTCACAGGACTTTGACGATTACCTGCCTTACGGCTACGCCTACACATGGCCGGGGCAAGCCGATCTGTACTGGTGGCAGGATCTCGTACGGCCCTACATTGATAGCGAAGAGATTTACACCTGTCCCAGCATGGATCCTCACATGGAATATACCTACCGCCGCCCGCGCGGACTACCCAACCCGCTAATTCGGGATTACATCGCCAATGCACAAGTTGGCGCGTACGCCGCGAGTGGCCAACCGGACTGGGTCGGTGCAAGAGGACCATTCATAAATAACTACAAAAATCCCAGTCGTCACTTGTCCGATGTGGCCGATGCTTCCGGTACGATTGCTATTTTTGACGGCTTCCGCTCTGCAGAAATCTGGCGCCTCGAACAGGTTGACGCTTGGTATAATGCCGGGTTCGGGCCCGCTTTTGTGGGAAATTCCCCGGAACCAAAAATCCCAACCGGCCATGTCCATAAACGTCATGACAACGGCTTCAACGCGATTTTCACGGATGGCCATGCGAACCTCATAAAAGACTCAACCCTCGGCATGTGGACCAATCGTTTCGGAGACTAAAGGGAACGGTGCGATAGCGACTGCGGATCAGCCGCGCGTAGGGCTTTGGCGGTGTGGCTTTGTTTATTTTTGGCGAGGGTGGCGGGTGAGCCTTGGGCGATGAGTCGGCCGCCTTCGTCGCCCGCTTCGGGGCCGAGATCAATCACCCAGTCGGCTTGATGAATGAGGTCGATGTTGTGCTCCACCACTAGCACCGAGTGGCCCTCGTCCACTAAGTGATGCAGCACCCTGGCCAAGAGCCGAATATCGTCAAAGTGCAAACCGGTGGTCGGTTCGTCAAAGAGGTACAGCGTCGGCCCGGTGGTGGTTCGCTTGCTTTGCGCCTCTGCGAGGCTGCGGACGAGCTTGAGCCGCTGGCTTTCGCCGCCGGAGAGCGTGTTCACAGGTTGGCCAAGCCGCAGATAGCCCAAGCCGACATCGCTGAGCAACTGCAGCTTGGCCCGGGCCTTGGCCGCCGGACGCGAGTCAGGATAGCAGTTGAGAAACACGATCACCTCGTCGGCGGTGGCCTCGAGAAGATCGGCAATGTTCCAGGCTGTGAGCTTGGCCAAGGGCGGTGTCAGCTTGGCCTGGAGCACGTGGTCGCGGTAGCGGTGGCCGTTGCATTCAGGGCATTTGATGAATACGTCGCTCAAGAACTGCATCTCGACTTTCTCAAAACCGGTACCGCGACAGTAACCACACTGGCCCTGCGCGGAGTTGAAACTGAATGCTCCGGCCGGCAACTCGAGGGTCCTGGCCTCGGGGCTGGTGGCGAACAGTTTTCGAATGTCATCGAAAGCGCCGATGTAAACCCCCGGATTAGAGCGTGGCGTGCGGCCAAGCGATGATTGGTCCACCATCATCACGGACTTGATCGACCGCCAGCCGGTCAACTTGGCCAAGTGGGCGTCTGCAGTTGGCGAGCCGTCGAGTTTGTCGCACAGGGCAGGGAGCAGTCCGTCGCGAATGAGCGTCGTTTTTCCAGAGCCGCTGACGCCGGTCACGCAAACCAGACGGTCAAGCGGGATGTCCACCGCGAAGTCGCTCAAGTTGTGCCGTGAGAACTTGGTCAAGCGCAGTCGCGGCGTATGGACAGTCACCGCACGAGCCGGTGGTGGCTCGAGTTGTTTGCGACCGGAGAGGTATGCAGCCGTAAGTGAAGCGCGGCATTTCGACAGGCGCGAGCCGGGGCCTTCGTACACGATTTCGCCGCCGCGCTCGCCGCGTTCCGGGCCGAGGTCAACGACGTGATCGGCCCGGCGGATGACGCCGGTTTCGTGCTCGACGACAACTAGTGTGTTTCCTAGATCACGAAGATTTTCCAGCAACCCAACCAGCCGCTCGGTGTCGCGCGGGTGCAGGCCGACGCTGGGTTCGTCGAGCACGTAAAGCATGTTGACCAGTTTTGAGCCAAGGCAGGCGGTTAGGTTCACCCGCTGGGTTTCGCCGCCGGACAACGTGCGTGTGGGCCGGTCGAGCGTGAGATAGCCGAGGCCGATGCGCGTCATGGCGTCGAGCCGGCCGCGCACCTCGGCCAGTACCGGCGCGAGTGCGTCCGACTGATTGAGGGCAAGCCGGCTGGCGAGATTCTCGATCACGCCTGCTGCGTCACGGATGGTGAGTCGGTAAAAATCGGAGAGGGTGAGCCAGTCGCCGCTGCCGGTGTAGTCGAGTTTGAAGCGTAGTGAGTCTGGCTTGAAGCGCTGCCCCTCGCACGCCGGGCACGCCGTGTAGGCGCGATAGCGCGAGAGGAGTACGCGGACGTGCATCTTGTACGCTTTGCTTTCAAGCCAGCGAAAATAACCGGCAACGCCGTACCATGCGTCGGGCCAGGAGCGGCCCGGCTTGCCGTAGTCCGACTCGCCGTGGATCACCCAGTCGCGTGTTTTTTTTGGCAGTTTGTTGAAAGGCATGTCGGTCGGGATGCCGTCCTGCTTCGCGGCGGCCATCATCTCTCGCTGGCACTCGACGCCGTGTCCGGTCTGCCACGGCTTGACGACGCCCCCGGCGATCGACTTGGTGAGGTCCGGCATCGCGAGCCGGTAGTCGATCGAGATGATTCGCCCAAAGCCTTTGCACTCCGGGCAGGCCCCGATTGGGCTGTTGAAACTGAATAGCGACGGCGACGGATCACGGTATTCGGTGTCGCAGGCGGCGCAATGGAAATGCCGACTGAACCGCCGTTGGCCAAGTACGGCGGTGTGAATAGCGAGGCGGCCCTTGCCGAACTGGTATGCCTGCCCGGTTGCCTCGAGAAACCGGGTGCGGCTTGCCTTGGCCAAGCGGATGCGATCCTGCACGACTGTCAGTGACGTCAGCTTGCACTTGGCCAGGCGCTTTGCTGCCTCCTCGACACGCAGCAATTCTGGCAGCCTGCTGCGCCTGGTTTTTGAGGTGGGATTGATGATGCGCCGGTAGCCCTGCTTGCCGATGAGTTGCAGCGATTCGGCAATAGAAATCTTGTCCGACAACGGCACGTCGAACGTCACTAGTGCCTCGTCGGCGTGGTCGTTGGGTATCGTTTTCCAAACGGCCAACGGCTCGTCACGAGTCACGGGCACGCCGCAGTGGTCGCAGTGGCATTGGGCGAGGTGCGTCCACAACTGTTTCATGTGGTCGCAGACCTCGGTCATCGTGCCGATGGTCGAGCGTGTGGTACGGACGGTGTTGCGCTGGCCCAGCGCGATCGCCGGTGGGATGCCGTCGATGCGATCGACCTGCGGCTTGTCCATCCGGTCAAAAAACTGGCGGACGTACGGCGAGAATGTCTCGACGTAGCGACGCTGGCCCTCGGCAAACAGCGTGTCGAAGGCGAGCGAGCTTTTGCCGGAACCACTCAGCCCGGTAAACACAATCAATTTGCCCTTGGGCAGGTCGAGGTCGAGATTCTTGAGGTTGTTGTGGCGGACGCCGCGAAGCCGGATCACGCCGTTGGTGTCTTTGCGTGGCAATGGCCCGGGGGACGAGTCAGCCCTTGGTCGAGCAGGCTTTGAGGTAGTCGATGATTGCGCGGTCGTCGTTACCGGCCTCGAGGGTGACGCGCAGGAAATCGACAAGGCTCGAGTTGTGCTCGCGCAGGAACGGGCGGTCGCCGCCGCAGCCGTACATCAACTCGGGCGGCAGTTCGCCGGCGAGTTTGGCACGGGCCTTGACTATGAGGCGTGGTAGCCAGGCAATACCATCGACCTCGTCCGATTTGGCAGGGATCGTGTCGGGATCGATTTTGGTTGTGGCCGATTCACTGCGAAGCGTGTTCACGAAATGATCGCGCCGCAACTCCGTGACACCCTCGACCTGGTCGTACTCGACGTCGTCCCAGTTGATACTGTCCTCCACGAAATCAAACAGCTCCCGCGTGGAGCAACCGATCGTGGCGAGAAAATAGACCTCGTCCGGCTCGAAGAGGGTCAGCGTGGTGGTGCGCCCGGCACGGTAACGCTCCTGGGCGGAGTGATACAGTTCGCGGAATTTCGTTTTCCAGTCGTCGTACATGCGGGTTAACTACGCAAATTTATGGCCGACATCAAGCGGTCTGTTGCGGAATAAGCCTCGGTGACCCACTCGACGATTTGGGAGGGATCGGGCGCGTACTCGAGTTCGAGGCTGATTGCGCCATCAAAGTCCAGATCCTTGATAGCCTGCATGTAGCCCTCAAATGGCACCGCGCCCCGACCTGGCGGCAGGTCGCCGTGCACCTTGCCGTCGCAATCGGAAATGTGCACGTGCCCGGCCCGGCTTTTGAGCGCGGCGAGCGACTCAGGCGGACTGTCGCTCAGCACCATGTGGCTGATATCGATGTTCGCTTTCACGGCCGGATTGTTGACGTCGGTCAGGAAGCGATCCATCTCGGCAATGTTGTTGACGAGCGACATGTGGAACGGCTCAAGCTCAATGACGATCTCGAGGTCGCGTTCGCCGGCGTAGTC
>Ga0315318_10000988_pt1 | contig 12229 bp, 13 predicted proteins | sample M1200m3416metaG_FD_203703 | JGI IMG/M metagenome (GOLD analysis project Ga0315318, IMG submission 203703) | Ammonia-oxidizing marine archaeal communities from Monterey Bay, California, United States - M1 200m 3416 | ecosystem: Environmental > Aquatic > Marine > Coastal | place: USA: California... | reverse complement strand
CGGTGCTGGCTTGATTCACATTTATGGTGACGCAGGAAGTGGAATTCCTGCAGTTGGTGCATCTGGAGCAATTGCTGGAATTTTAGGTGCATACTTGGTAATGTTCCCACGAGCTAAGGTCATGACGTTTGTAATGTTAGGATTTTTCTGGAGAATGATGCACATACCAGCAAAATTCTTCTTACCATTTTGGTTAATATTCCAAAATTTGTTACCATTTTTTGTAGGAGGCTTTGGTGTTGCAGGTGGTGGTGTTGCATTTTTGGCACACATTGGCGGATTCTTTTTGGGATTAGGTGTTGGTTATTTCTATAAGAAAACAAACCGTTCTGAGACTTATGGTTCTAGATATGGTTACCGTAGAGACGACTGGCGTTAATTCAATCAATTAAATTATCATAGTTATCTTTCCAATTCATGCCATACGTACACGTATCACTATATCCTGGACGTTCTGAGGAACAAAAACAGGAATTTGCAAAGGCTGTCACAAAATCTGCAGTTGAGATTCTAAAAACAAAAGAAGATCATGTGATTATAGTCTTTGATGAAAACCCAAAAGAGAACTGGTTTCTTGCAGGAAAGCAACTCTAAACTATCTTTTTATTTTCATAGTTTTTAGATTAATCATGTCAAAGATTGCATTAGTTCAATTCAAAGCATCAACTGAAAAGAAAAAAAATCTTCCAAAAATTTTAGATTACATAAAACAAGCCGCAAAAAATGGTGCAGATATGTGTACTTTTCCTGAATACATGATGTTTTACACTCCGTCAACTCAAACAGCAAAACAGGTTGCACAAGAAGCTGAAACAATTAATGGAGAATTTGTATCAGCTGTCACAGAATCTGCAAAGGATAATTCAATTGGTATAGTAGGTACAATGTATGAAAAAAGTAGAAAAAAAGATCGTGTATATGACACATCATTTATCATAAACAAAAAAGGTCTAGTTATTGGGAAATATAGAAAAATTCACCTTTACGATGCTCTAGGTTTCAAAGAGTCTGATAAGATGTCATCAGGTTCAGTAATACCACTACCAACAAAAACCTCTGTTGGAAAGATGGGGATGCTCATCTGCTATGATCTAAGATTCCCAGAAATGTCACGAACATTAGCATCATCAGGTACGGAAATTTTAGTTGTACCTTCTGCATGGGTAAATGGTCCAATGAAAGAAGAACATTGGCTAACGTTAAACAAATCACGAGCTATTGAAAATGGATGTTATGTTATTGCACCTGATCATTTAGGTCATGTATATTCTGGACGAAGTTTGGTAGTTGATCCTTATGGTCGTATACTATTAGATATGAAGAAACGTCAAGGAATTGGATATGTTAACATCTCTTTAGATAAGGTTCATGAAATCAGAAAAAAACTTCCACTACTAAAAAATAGACGAACAGACATTTATTCTGATTTTAAGATCTAGTTTTACATTTCATGTTTGCGCACTGTCTTTTCCACTCTTGTTTCCTTGTATATCTGAAAATTACAGTTGGCCATTGACACTCTGGACATTTAGTTTTTAGAACCTTTAGCATTGCTTTTTGTAATAATGGTGCTGATGCTTTACAACCATTTTGATAATTTGTACATCCAATGAATCGTTTCTTTGTTGTATTTGATTTTATGACTGATAGTTGTCCTATATGACACTCTGGACACTCACAAATTCCTTCTTTTGGCGAATTTGTTCCTAAAATTATGTATTTTTTACTCTTTGAAGAAAATGAAACGAATCCATTTTCATCATAGTATTGATCAATTTCTATCTTAAAATTATCTATAATTCTTTTGCTTGATTTTGTAACGTCACGTTTTTCTAATTTTGTGATGGAAACTTGATTTTTTTTTCTCATATCATTCAACATTGATTCAAGTTTATGAAATTACTTGATCAACTTTTATAGGGACTAGGTCAGCAAATTTTCGTGGAACTAGAAAGTGTTTGTGTTTTAGGTGGAGGTAGCACCAAATATGGTAAACTCGATGATAATATTTCTGATATTACTTTGCAAGCATCTGTTGGTGCAATTGAAAGTGCTGGAATTGAACCTAAAGAGATCCAAGCAGGTTACATTTCTAATGTATTTGGTGTTGCCGATAAACAGGTTCACTTAGGTCCTGTAGTTATGAGTAATCTAGGAATTTCTGAATGCCCTTCACTTTCTATTGAATCTGCATGTGGAAGCGGTTCTGTTTCTTTTAGAGAAGCATTTGCAAACGTTGCAGCAGGATTTTACGATGCTGTACTAGTTACTGGTACAGAAAAAGTTACACATACTGGTACTGACTGGACAACAACTTACTTTTCTTATTGTTCTGATTTCTTTTATGAAGGTCAGGCAGGCGCATCATTTCCTGGCTTATTTGCATCAATGGCTCGCGCATATCTAAATGAGTTTGAAGCAACAGAAGAAGATCTTGCAAGTGTTGCAGTAAAGAATCATGAAAATGGTGTATTGAATCCTAAAGCACACTTGAGAAAAAAAATCAGTATTGATGATGTTATGAACTCTGCAGTTGTTGCAAGTCCTTTAAAATTATATGATTGTTGTCCATTTTCTGATGGTGCAAGTTCTGTTATCTTATGCAATGAAAAATTTGCTAAAGAACATTCAAAAGATTATGTCAAAGTAATTGGTTCTGGTCGTGGTGGTTCCCCTGCAGCATTACAAGGGCGTGAACAATTAACAACTATACCAAGTACAAAGATTGCCGCAGCCGCAGCATACAAGATGGCCGGAATTACTGCAAAAGATGTTGACTTTGCTGAAGTTCATGATTGCTTTACTGTAGCAGAAGTAGTTGACACTGAAGATTTGGGTTTCTTTGAGAAAGGTACTGGTGCAACAGCTGCAAGAAGTGGTGAGACTAAATTAAACGGTTCAATTTCTATTAATCCATCTGGTGGTTTAAAATCAAAAGGACATCCAATTGGCGCAACAGGTGTTGGTCAAGTTGTTGAAGTATTTGAGCAACTAACAGGAAAGTCTGGTGAAAGAACCGTTAATGACGCAAAAATTGGATTGACACAAAACTTTGGCGCAACTGGGGCAAGTTGTGCAGTTCATGTGTTTGAAAGTGTGTAAATTGTCTGCAAAACCTGAATTCATAGAAGCAGCAAAGAATGGTAATGTTCTTGCTAGAAAATGCACTAAATGTGGTGAGTTACATTTGGCAACTGTTTATTATTGTAAAAAATGTGGAAACAAAGGATTTGAAGATTCGATTCTAAAAGGAACTGGGAAAGTTGTCACATATACCATAATGACTGTACCCCCTGCAGGATTTGAGGACTTGGCTCCATATGCTTGGGTTGTTATGGAATTAGATGATTCAGGCATAAGAGTGTCTGGATTTCTAGGTAAAATAGCTACCCCTGAAGATCTACCAATTGGCACCTCTGTGAAAATCATGGGTTTTGATGAACATGGAATTATTTTAGAAAAACAGTGAATCAATTTTATTTAATTCATTAAAAAAAATTTTCACAATTTTTAACTGTTATCTAAATAACAATTTATTATGTCAGTAGAAGTTATTTGTGGAAAATGTGGAGAAAAAATTTCTACCATGAAAATGTTAAAGTCTGTTAAAGATGTTCTAAAACATTACAACAATAAATGTCCATCATGCAATCATACTTTGTCAACGTCAGAATTTTCTTTAGATGTTGAAGAGAGATAATCTTTTTTAATTCATGTACCAGTAACAACAAGCCTTAATACCTAATTTTTTCTTTATAAATTAAATGGGGAATCAGGACACAAATTTTGAAGAAGAATTAGATATGGATGTTGACGCTGATGTCGATGACGATCTAGACTTGGATGATGATTCTGGGGGAGATGGTCGTCTACAATCAACATCAAAACGTGTCAGAATGATCTTCTCTGTCATGGCTAGCCCAAACAGAATAGATATTTTAAGAATCTTAAACTCTAAGGGTCCTTTGACTTATTCTGAGCTAAAATCTCTAGCAGGCTTTAAATCAAAAAAAGAAAGTGGTAAATTTGCTTATCATCTAAGAAAACTTCTCAGACAGTCTCTTGTTGCACTAAATAAATCTGAAAGACGTTATACTATCACAAATCTGGGAAAATTAGTTCTAAGTCTAGCAAGACAAATTGAAGAGCGATCTATAATAGAAAGTGGAAAAATGTATGTTAGAACATCACATGATTCTATTGAAGAATTCAACTCTGATAAAATTATTCAATCTTTGGTACGAGAAGGAAGTCTTCCTCTTGAATTGTCACAAAAAATTACTGAAGAAGTAGAAAATAGAATATACAAATTCCAAACAACATATCTTACTGGTTCATTAATTCGTGAAATGGTAAATAATGTTCTATTAGAGCATGGTCATGAAGAATATCGAAATAAACTCGCAAGACTTGGAATGCCTGTTTTTGAAGTTAAAGAAATGTTCACAAATGTTGAGAATATTCGAAATGGTGTTGAAGACGTATTGTTTACTAGTGGAAAAAATACACTAGCTGAATATTTACTCACAAATACGTTGCCAAAAGACATAGCAGATTCACATCTATCTGGTGAACTACATATTTCTAATCTGGGTTTATGGTCACTAATTCCTGATACCATATTCCTAAATCTCAAAGAACTAATTGAAGAAGGGATTGAACTAAAAGGCAAATGTCCTGGTGTTACACGAGTTCCTGCACCAAAAACACTTGATGATTTAAGTAAATTACTGCCAATGATCTTTCATCTAATATCAAAAGAATCGTCACAAGAAGTAGTAATTGATGATCTAGTTTCAGTACTTGGTAAATTCTCAAAGAACACATCTGATATTGAAAAAATGCTTATAGATGTTTTTACAATGTCATCCACATCTACCAGTCTTGATAAGTCACCGACAGTTCTATCTTTTAGAATACCACTTCTAGGTGATAAAAAATTAATTAATACAATTTTCTCAGCATACAATACTTTTGTTAAATCTACTTCTTCACCAAAAATTGGTCTAATTATTGATTACGAGAAAGGAAAAGTTGCAGATTATTCCGAAATGTTTGCACAAACCGTATCTCTTGGTGGTAATATAATATTCTCAAAAGGCATGTGTTCAACTAATGCAATACAAAATTCTAGTAAAACTTCTGAACCATCAATAAAACTAGGTTCGCTAAGTATTAACCTTCCACGTCTAGCACTTGAATCAAGTAAAGATGAAACCTATTTCAGAGCTAGACTTGTATTGCTAATGAAACCTGCAATAGCCGCAATGGCAACTCGAAAAAAAGATGTGTCTGATCTAATCCGACGTGGTGTAAATCCAATCCTCGCAGAAAAAACACAATTTATGCAGAAAAATAATTCATCCATAATTCTCAACTTTGTTGGGCTAAAAGAAGCAGTACACAAAATACTTGGACATAAAGAAGACAAAGCAGGAAAAGAAATTTTAAACAAGGTTTTAGAAACTGCAGTTGATATCGCTCATAAAAAAGGTCACGAGATGGGAATTGATGTTTCTATTGCAATGGTTGGAAGTGATGAATTAACAAGATTTACTTCACTAGACAGTGAAAAATATGGTAAAAACTCCATTATGGATGTCTTAGATGGAGATCTTTATTCGCAAGGATTAGAATTAAACTCTGCAGAACTTGATAAATTAACTTCAAAAAGTGAGATTATATCTGATTATAACAAAATCTCAAAGATATTGAATGGTGGTTTACTTGTAAAATTACCATTTGATGTAAAAGCAAAGGATGCTGATATCAATAAGGCAATTGTGAAAGCATCTTCGCTAATTTCGTCATTTAAACCAATTAAACAAATAAACTAAGTATTTTTACACATAAAAAATTTGGTTTTATTTCGTTTTTTATTGCTGTACTAATTTTAAGACGAAATTCGTTTCGATCATTGTTGGATCAAAAAATTAAATTGTCATTCTAGAATTAATACTGCAAAATCACTAAAACGAAACTTTTCGTAGCATTGTGAATTTTATTTACCCATTGTTAGAATATTAATTGCCAAAGAGTTTTTTAGCTCACTCGTTTAAGATGTTCTTGGGGATTATAATTGGTTGAAAATTCACAGATAGAGTCATCTTTCGCAGAAATTCGAAAGAGAAATGGTAACACAACAAAGTTTGATCAGGATAAAATTACAAATGCGATCTATAAGGCACTACTTGCTACTAGTGAAGGCGATCGTGATCTTGCACAAACCCTAACTAATGGTGTTCTAAGCAAATTATCATCTCAAGGATTTGGTACTGAAAATCCACCAAGTGTTGAAGATATTCAAGATATGGTTGAATCCACTCTGATAGAACAAGGACACAGTGAAATCGCAAAATCATATATCTTGTATAGACATGAAAGACGAAAGATCCGTGATGAGAAGATGAAGGTTCTCAATACAAAAGTATTAGATCCAGTTTCAAAAGACTTTGATCTTAACTGTCTTCGAGTGTTAGCATCTAGATATCTATTCAGAAATAACAAAAATGAGATTACTGAAAGCCCAACTCAATTATTTGAAAGAGTTGCAGTTTTAATTGCAATTGGTGATCTCTTGCATGATTCATCCATTTTCAATATAGCAGGAAACACTTCACAAAATGTTGAAGAAGCAAAAGAATATCTCACAAAATTAGATCAATTCAACTACAAATTCAAAATTGATGAATATTACCTAAATCAATATCATTTCAGAGGTTTAGTAAATGGTTATATCGATATCGCACAAAAAGGTCAAGCAAAGATTAGCTTTAAAGATCTATTAACAAAACTTGCAGCAAAAGAATTTACTGATTATGGTGCAAGAATTACAGAATACTATAATTTAATGATAAACCAAATCTTCTTACCAAACTCACCTACCATGATGAATGCTGGTGGACGTCTTGGACAACTATCTGCATGTTTTGTATTGGGAATGCCTGATGACATGGGAAAAATTATGAAGACCACTTCTGATGCGGCATTAATTTTCAAATCAGGTGGTGGTGTTGGAATTAACTATTCAGAATTAAGAGAGGAAGGTGATATCGTTGCATCCACCTCTGGAGTTGCTTCTGGCCCTGTATCATTCATGAATATCATTAACACTGTTACTGATGTCATTAAACAAGGAGGAAAGAGAAGAGGAGCAAACATGGGAATCATGGATGTATCTCATCCCGACATTGAGAAATTCATTACTAACAAAACAGAACCTGGTGTTTTAGAGAATTTCAATATCAGTGTTGGAGTTTGGGGTGACTTTTGGAGTGCACTTGTAGACAGTGAAGATGGCGCATATACACTTCGAAGTACTAGAGATGATAGTCCAGTACGTGAGATCAATGCACATCATTTGATTGATCTTATTGCTACATCTGCATGGAAAAGTGCAGAGCCTGGTTTAATCTTCTTTGATCTAATTAACAAATACAATGTATTTGCAAAAGCACGTGGTGGACCACTTCGAGCAACAAATCCATGTGGAGAACAAAGTCTCTATCCTTACGAATCTTGTAATTTAGGATCAATCAATTTAGCAAATCTCACAAAACGAACAGTAGACGGTCAATACGAATTTGACTGGCAAAAATATGAAGAAATTGTTAGAAAAACAACTCGATACCTAGATAATGTAATTGATGTAAATCATTACCCAGTTCCAGAAATTAATATTGCATCAAAAGAATCACGAAGAATTGGTCTTGGTGTAATGGGAGTTGCAGATCTATTATACAAATTACGAATTCCATACAATTCAAAAGAAGGATATGAATTCATGGGTAAACTATCTGAAGCATTATCATATTATTCTATGGAAGAAAGTGTTGCTTTAGCACAATCTCGTGGAGCATTCCCACTTTGTTCGAAGACAGAATATCCAGAAGGTAAAATTCCGATTGCAGGTTATTATGAAAAACCAAAACAAAGACATTATTATGATTGGGATGCTTTAATTGCAAAAATTCAGAAACATGGAATTAGACATGTTCTTACAACAACTGTTGCACCAACTGGAACATTATCAATGTTAGCAGATTGTTCAAATGGGATGGAGCCAACCTTTGCTTTGGTATTTGAAAAACGTGTTACTGTTGGAAGATTCTTTTACACAAACAAAATTTTTGAAGAAGTTCTAAAGGAAAATGATCTTTACAGTGAGGAATTATTGGCAAAAGTTGCTGATAATTATGGCTCAGTTAAGGGACTAGATGAAATCCCAGAATGGATCCAGAACATCTTTGTCACTGCAATGGATATTCATTGGACTGATCATTTAATGGCTCAGGCAGTATGGCAAGACTGGATTGGAAATGCAATTGCAAAGACGATCAATATGCCAAATGATGTCTCTGCAGAAGATGTAAAAGCAGCATATTTGTTAGCACATGAATTAGGTCTAAAAGGAATTACTGTTTATCGTGATGGTTCAAGACACAAACAAGTTCTTCACATGACAAGTGAAAATTCTCAAAAGACCTTCGAAGTCAAAGCCACTGATCACCTACACGATTACATTACAAATAACATCAAAAACCCTTACATCTTAAAGCAAATCAATGAGGCACTGAAAGTAACTACTCCACAAGAACTTCCTAAAGAAAATCATATTATGGCCGAACCTGAAATTGAAGAAAAATTATGCCCAACTTGTAAAAATAATCTAGTCTTAACTGAAGGATGTCATATCTGTATTGAATGTGGATATAGTGGATGTACATCCGGATAATAAAATAACAACATTTTAGAATACAAACTAGCTCCAACTGGTATTGAATAGTAAATTTATTGCAATTGTGATCATATTTATTGCAATTGTTGCTTCATCTGCCTATTTTTTAACTAAAAATGATTCAGTAAATACAGAATCATCATCAAGTGAATCAATCTATCAAAATGAAAAGATTGGTTTGGTGATTAACACAATAAATCCTCCACAAAGTATTGCAGATATTGAACAAGCATACAAAGTCGCATCTACATCTGGAATTGGAAGGACAAATCTGTATGTACATTGGGATCTACTTGAACCTGAAAAAGGAAATTTTGATTGGCGTGTAACTGATATTATGATGAAATTAAATGAAAAATATAATCTTAAAACAACATTATACTTTTCAGTCATTAATGCAGATAGATTAGGCCCATTCCCGCTATGGATGGGTAATCAATTACTTGGAAAATCACTTGAGGATAATACTACTCGTGTATTGAATGAAATTCTTTCTAGATATGGAACAATAGATTATGTAATATTTGCAGCTGACATAGATTATCACTTTCAACGAGCAACAGGCACAATTCCAGTTTATGAAGAATTTTTCAATAATGTCTCATCAGAAATCAAATCAAATCATCCTAATGTAAAAATAGGAAATAGCATGTCACTTGAAAATATTATTAACAAAGATATGATACCAGGTGGTACATTTGAGTTAACTCCTCAATTAGAAATGGGTGATTTCATAGCACTTTCATACAAACCTACTGATGTAGTTGGTGATATTAACAAAACACCTCGAGAAGCTATAAAAGATTTTGAAAAAACTCTTGAAATATTCCCTTCACAAAAACTAGCATTTTTTGAAATTAGTTGGAGTACCTCTGATTTTGTAAATGGAAATAACCAAGATCAAGAACAATTCATAAAATCCAGTTTAATCTTCTTTGAAGAAAATGAATCTCAAATAGAATTTTTTACAATATCAAGATTGTTTGATAAACCTAAAGGAAGTTGTGTATCACAGGATATAGTAACTGTAGATGGTTCTGGTTTCCAAAGTAATTCATTTCGTTTAGAGAGAATTGACGAATATCTTTGTAATTCTGGTCTTATAGATGAAAATCAAAATACAAAACCTTCATGGACACAATTAAAAACAAACATTCCTCAATAAACAAATGCTTACCATAATCTTAGCAGAATCATCTCTTGAATTAATCCCAAAACAAATGCATAATCATCCTTCTGTCACTTCATATTCTAAAAAATTTAAAAAAGATCCTTCAAAAACACTGCTTGATAATTCATGGCATTTTGCTGCAATGAAAGGACTTGATAATGAAATTAAACGTGGAAGACCTGATATTGTACATCTAACATTACTGTCTATTTGTACAACTCCTGCATTTTATGAAAAACATGTTAATGTCCAAGTTCATACTATTAACAACAAAGTAATCAAGATTAGTAATGATATAAGATTGCCCAAATCATATCACCGTTTTCAGGGACTAATGGAACAATTATTTGTTGAAAAAATTATTCGATCATCAGAAGACGGTCAAATTTTAATGAGCATTGAAGACTCAGATTTATCTCATCTAGTTGATGGATATGATCAGATAGTTGGATTAACAACTGATACGCCTCAAAAAACTACATTTGAAAAATTTTCAAAACTAATAACTGAAAACTCATGTGTTATGATAGGGGGATTTCAAAAAGGTCACTTTAGTTCAGACACTGCAAATATTTTAACACAGGAATTTCGAATAGGTACTTCTTCATTAGAAGCTCATTTGGTTGCAAGTAGACTTGTTTATGAATACGAAAAAACCATTTTTATTTAGGTAAATTTTTTTCAATCCTTATGCAGTCATAGTATAGCCTGGTTAGTATTCGGGGTTTCCAACCCTGTGACGCGGGTTCGAATCCCGCTGACTGCATCTATTGATTTATTTTTAAACAATACAACTACATTACATTACACTATGAAAAACTCCAAAAAACAGATTGCTACACAACGTATGCAAATTCTATTTCATAACGCATTATCTAATGCAAAAAACAATCTTGAATTAGCTGAAAGACAGGCTGAAATTGCCAAAAAAATCAGTATGAAATTTAAAATTAAAATGCCATTTGAAATTAGTTCAAGTTTTTGTAAAAAATGTAAAAAATTCATTCCTCCTGGAATCGCATCAAAAACACGTCTTGGCTCAAAACCAAAATCTATACGAATAACATGTTCATACTGTAATCACACGTATCGTAAGATAATTTCTCAATGATTTATAAGACGATTACCAAAATTTTTTCCAATGGCTAAAGTTTATGATGTACCGGCACAGGAATTTATCTCAAGACTTACTGAGATATTAAAAAATGAAGAAATTCCTGCCCCTGTTTGGTCATCTTTTGTCAAGACTGGATCACATGCTGACAAACCGCCACAACAACCTGATTGGTGGTATACTCGATGTGCATCAATAATGAGAAAAATTTACCTTCACGGTCCTCTCACTGTAAATGATATGAGAACAATATATGGTGATGGTAAAAGAAAAATGTATTATGGTGCACGTCATCATCGAGATGCAAGTGGTGCCATAATTAGAAATGCAATTCATGGATTAGAAAAATTGGGCTATCTTGAACAAGTAGAAAAGAAAGGAAGAGTTGTTAGCCGTCAAGGAATGCAAAAATTAGATAAGATTGCAACTGAAATTTTAGGCGAATTAATCCAAACAACACCAAAATTAAAAATTTATTCTTAGTGTTCGAAATGAGCGAATCTACCCCTGATGGACATGATCAACCAACCGAAGATCAATTCAATGCACAAAAAGATATGTTATTAAAACAACTTCTTAGTTCTGAAGCTAGATTGAGATTAAATAATGTCAAAATGGTAAAACCTGAATTAGCAAACATGGTTGAAAATTATCTATTAGGTCTTGCTAGTCAAGGAAAAGCTCCAGGCCAAATCACTGATGATCAATTAAAACAAATTCTATTATCTGCGCAACAACCAAAAAAAGATTTTAAAATCAACAGAATCTGATCTCAAAAAAATATAATTAGGGGTAAATCAGGTTGAAATCATGAAAGCAGTTGTATACCGTGAATATGCACCTGATGACGATTATGCAAAAATCCTCAAAGTTGAAGATATTGATTCACCAAAACCAAAACCAGATGAGGTAGTTTTTACAAATAAAGCATCTGCTCTAAACTATAATGATATTTGGGGAATGAGAGGTGTTCCAATCCCTGTTCCTGTTCCACATGTTTCAGGTTCTGATGTTGCAGGGGATGTTATTGCAGTTGGAGAAGATGTACAAGGTTTCAAAGTTGGCGATAGAGTTGTTTCTCATTCTAATTTAGCATGCAGAGTTTGTAGTGCTTGTACAAGTGGAAGAGAATTTGATTGTACCAGAAGACAAGTTTGGGGTTTCCAAACTGGTCCACTATGGGGTGCATATAGTGAAGAATGTCATC
>Ga0315318_10000987_pt1 | contig 12234 bp, 4 predicted proteins | sample M1200m3416metaG_FD_203703 | JGI IMG/M metagenome (GOLD analysis project Ga0315318, IMG submission 203703) | Ammonia-oxidizing marine archaeal communities from Monterey Bay, California, United States - M1 200m 3416 | ecosystem: Environmental > Aquatic > Marine > Coastal | place: USA: California... | reverse complement strand
AAACGTTGTGCAAAATTATCTTGATATCTTAATCCTGCTTTCATTTGTTTTACAGCTTCAGTGCTAGTGGAAGAATATTCTACATAGTCACTGACTTTTTGAGAACATCCACTAATAAATAGTGTGACTAGAATAAGGATATAAAGGGCATTGTTTTTCATTGTTACTCCTAACTTATTTCATTTCCGTACGCCCGACAGGATTTGAACCTGCGACCTCCTGCTCCGGAGGCAGGCGCTCTATCCAGCTGAGCTACGGGCGCATAGCGCTGACAAGTTCTTGGATTATATATCTATTTACAATAGAAATTATTTTAATAAGACCATTTGTTTGAGATTAAAATAATCTCCTGCTTCAATTTGGTATAGATATATCCCCGAGCTTACCCTGTTGCCACTACCATTTGTACCATCCCATACAATGGATTTATATCCTGCATCTTGTTCTTGATTTATCAACGTTTTCACTTTATTGCTTATAACATCATATATAGTGATCCTAACATTGCTTTTATTTGGTAATGAATACTGGATATTCGTCGATGGGTTAAAGGGATTAGGATAATTTTGTAATAAGGAATACTCTTCCGGTAACTGTGAATGATCTGTAGACAGTCTAAATTCTATTGTGATCATTACGGTGTCTGGTTCAGAGATAAAGGTTCCATCTGTTACTTGTAAAACAAATAAATATTGTTCATCTTCATAAACAAGTGGCGCTGTAAAGAATGGACTTACAATATTTGCGTTAGGCAATTCAATGCCAGCATTATTGGTCCAGGTGTACCCTAAAATATTGCCATTAGGATCAGAGGATCCAGAGCCATCTAAATATACCGTATACCCTTCTCCTATCGCTTGATCCTCTCCAGCATCTGCAATAGGAGGTTGATTTAAATCAGATCCATTTAATATAAATGGCATATCTGGGTTACCAGCATATCCGCTTGGGGTAAATATTATATATTCTTCAATAGAATAGACTGCATCCTCTTCTTTATCATAATACTGAAACATAATTGGTCCTAAGCTATTGCTATGAACAACTAGAAAAGTCATCCATCCACTCTGCGAATCAGAGAATTCACTAATTCCTCTACATTCACCATTAATAAAAGCCGCCAAAACTTTTGAGGTGTCTGAAACTATATTGCTATTAATAGTCAGTTGAGCTGTGACTGTATAATTGTATTGAAAATCTTGAGGATTTACAGTCCAGGTATCCGGTATTTCGGCAAACGAAATACCAACCAACAACCAAGGCAATAATTGTAATTTCATTTAGAAATATCGAATTATTTTAAGAGCATCATTTTCTTGACGTCACGGAAAGATTTGGTATCACCTTTTCCTTCCATCACAACAAAATATACTCCAGATCCTACTGCTATGCCGGTACTAGTTGTTCCATTCCATACTGCATATTGATATCCTGGCTCTAAATATCCCTGAAATAAGGTTTTTACCTCACGACCCAAAATATCATAAATAACGACTTGAACATCGGCATATTCCGGAACTCCAATGCCAATTTTAGTAATCGGGTTAAATGGGTTTGGATAATTTTGACTTAGCATAAACTCATTGGGAATAAAATCAGAATCATAGATACCTAATGTGGATTGTTCTATGGTGAGCGGCTGATCAACTGATCCCAATATTTCATCTCCAACAAATGATATAAGTTCTGCTCCTTTATAGATTTGTTCTTCATCATTATCCCATATACGAAACTCTATACTTTCTCCATTAAATTCATTGCTAAATACAGTTAAGAATACTCGATACGCATCTAACTGCGGGATGTACATTGGACGAGCAGTTCCTCGAACTTGCCCATCGACCAATGCTGCTACCATATCAAAAGGATCATTTACTCCAAACGTATCACTTTCTACCAACGCAATGATATTCATGGAGTACTCGAAATAATAGGGGTTATCTACCTGCCAAGGTGTAACTAGAGCAGTATCAATATTAATTTCATTTTCATCCTCAATGGCACTATTACCCAACGACCGTCCTCCTTCTGGGTTTGGATACGTAAGATCATCTGAGTTAGTTAATTTAAATTTATATCCATTCCCAGGAAACATCCTTGTTAGGTTTCCAACCCAGCCCACATCAGAGCCAACGTACTGTGCAAAACCTATCTGACCTTTAACAACGTCTCCAACAGTAGGTGATAAGGACGCAAGAGCTGTATTTACCTCCATATTGCGATTAGGTAAGTATCCAACCCAGCTCCATCCAGCATCTAGAGATATAGTTACTGTATCGGGCCATATTTCAAAACCAATATAATTCAACATATCTGAATTAGAGAAATCACTCACATAGTTTTGACGATAATCAAGCTCGGTAAGACTTCCCTCCCACGTTTGATTATCAGCAGAATACGTTGCGAACTCATCTTGACCCATAACGCGATCCCCTGCTTCAAATTCCATATTAGCAAAGATATCATCCAGAGTTACATCGCCTTGTTGGTCTACATTAATAGAGAACCAATTGAACCCATCGGGATATGCAATATCCTGAGATATTTCTCCCGTAGCATTTAATTCTAATGGAGTTTCTACAGAGCCATATAGGTCATTATCTCCAAATGTTAGCGCATCACCCACATTCCAGTATTCTACACAGCCCGTACGATCCCACACATGAAAAGAGACTTGCTCATCTTCAAAATTACTATACACCGTAACAAACGCTAGGTATGCATGCGTTGAATCACTGGTCTCTACTTTTTGTACATGAGAAAAACCGCGAGGTTCACCATTAATAAAAGCACCCAGACGATCATACACATCTTCGGATAAGGTTCCTTTTACTTTGACCTCCGCCACCACATTCATTGTGTATAAATAATCATTTACATCAAACTCCCAATCAGGATAATGGCACATGGATATTACATCAATGGCTAAGAATTCATCCCCATCAGCTGTTTCTGCTTTAATGGTGTTATCAAATTCCCCTACGTTTAAATTATTATTGATAGAAAAATTAATATTAAAACTTCCACCAGGATTAATTTCTCCTACCAACGGATCTACCGTAATTAATGTCGGGTCTACATCTACGATTTCAAATTGCTTTGCTGAGGAACCAATATTGTTTAATGGTACCACAAAACTATTATCGTCTCCGATAAATGTTACCTCTTCCACTGCATTCGTATTCCAGGATAGCGGATTACGATTTACCAGAAATGTCCATGAAATAGTATCTCCAGGGTTTCCATAAAAATCGTCATATCCGGATAACGTTGCGGTTAGGTATTTATTTTCTATAAATGAATTAGGAATATTAGGTTCAACTACCAAACGGTTTTCAGAAACAGTTACCGTGATATCCGTAATATCCAATCCAGCTCCTACTAAGGTGACATCGCTTTGCACCACGGAAGGAGCACTAATATTCTCCGTAAAATTCAATGCAATCTCATCAATAATATTTAATACATCATCAACCGGTTCCGGTGAACCAAGAACTGTAGGGACTTCACGATCAATTGTGCCTCTTAAATGGGGAAGTTCATTGGTAAGTAACCCACCCAAACAAACCGACCGTAATCGTAAATCATACACACCATCTGTTTGTAAATTTTCTACGATCCATTGCATGCTTGTCGCTACCGATCCATCTGAGCGTAGCGAATCTGCAATAAGCGTTGCTTCATTAATTTTATACCAGACATCTGCTCCAAGAGGACGATATTGCAATTCCAATGAATCAAAATGTGTTTGGTTTAAATCATATTCATTTACTGTAATATACGTCGTATCACCTGTTATCGCATTCATCACCCAATCATTACCTAAATTATAGAATTCTGCTTCGGTACATGGTCTAGCATAACTCACCGAAAAATTTTCTGTAAACGAAGCACTTCCACCAATTTCACATGCCGATGCAAAGCGGACAGTTAAATTTTCATATTCATAATAATCACCACCACCTTGTTCTACAACAATCTGCACGGTATCTACTTCCAATCCATCCAAGGTATAAATAATGGGATTGTTTTCATCATGATATGCTCCATTTATTGTGACAATGGCTCCACGAATATTCGATGAACTCACTAATGCCAAATGGTATTCTCGTGCTTCATCGTATTGATTTTGCACTTCTAGATTTAATTCAGCATAACGATCTGGTAATATATTTTCGATAATATTTCCAGGAGCTCTCCATGTCATTGTAGGTACATCCATTGGTTCTGTAACTACCTCACCATCTTCATTATGCCATTCTTCATAGGGACAGCTAGAATGCCCTGCAATCACATTGAATACAGGAGTACCGTATACTGGGTCATTTCCTACACTAACGGTATAATCATCCCCTACATCATCATCGGATAAAGTAAATGAAGAAGTATTCGTATTTGATGTCGTGGATTGAGAACCACTTCCATAGGACATTCCAAAGGAATATCCAGTGGTATTACTTAATCCCGCCTGCTCATTCACATCAAAACCAATTGATGTGGCAAATTCATTATTTATCTCTACCTCAAAATCGACACGATTGGATTCTGTCACTGATGTACTTTTACTATAGGATACTGAACCAGCACCACCCACAAAGGTATAGTTTACTGTATCATCGGTTACCCAGCGCAACGAATCTTCATACGCTAACACCCGCTCCCAGGCATCAATATCTTGTTGTTTTGTTGAATCAGTTTGTGCTAAATCCTCTAATTCAGGAATATGGGAGTCTTCTATGTATCCTCGGGTAAATATAAAATCTGTAGCAAACCCATCGGGTACAAAGACAATTTCGCTACGGAGTGCATACATAAAATCATCTGTATCAACAGCCTCATCCTGATCGGGGTTCGATACATTTTCCAAAATCTTTGTTTCACCGTAAAGCAAGTTCAGCGCTCCACCAATAAACAAATCTCCATCCCTTCCAATATATCCTTCATCCCCACTGGTTGCTGTCTCAAATACGGATTCTGTTTCAATACATACTTCATTGGTATAAGTACTTGTCATGGATTGACTGGATGAAAAACTAGCAGTTACATCAAATTGTGTATTTACTTCAAGAGTTGTCGCTACTCCAAGACCAAGGGTAGTGCTCACTCCAATACCCAAAAAGGCATTCGTTTCATTACCAAGACTGGAATTATTACTGTTAAACATCTCAATCTCCGTGCATTGAGATTGTGAACTCGAATATGATGCAGAACTTCCATCTCCAGGGGGTCGACGAAGAATAACATAGGGAAGCTCTGGCGCAACCGTAGTGAAATCCATCATCTGTGGTTTATGACCTAACACCACCCCTTCTTCTAGCTCGGTATCAATACGGATACCTGAAGTATCGGATCCTACTACTGTGATTGTTTTTAAAAAATCACCCGTTATATTGGGTTGACCTGGTAGTAAATAATATTTGTATGGATTAGAAATAGTACTATTTGAACCAAAATTAATTCTTACAGTATCGGAGTCCTGGGTCCAACGATCGCTAATCCGGTCAAATATTATGAAATACCCAGTATCAACGGGTGTTTCTGTGTTTCCAACACCGGAACTGAAATATTTTTCAAATAATTTTAGTTCAACAGAATCAGGTGTGTTTTGCTGATAATCACCCAATAATACACTTGCTCCGGATGCTTTACTACCTGTTGTTGAATAAGGTCGAATGGCCGTATTCACTGGAGAACGATACATGAATAATAACGAATCATTCCCTTTAAAGGATTCATCTTGTTCTCCTAACCAAGATTCAGCTTCTGCGTCATAGGAATCTTGGGTGTTGAGCGTTCTACCATTGTTGAGAGCCCAATCTCCAATGCCTACACCATCATCAGTCAGATACGGAACTCCTGAAACACCATTCGGATTAATTACGACACTTATTTCGTAATTGTGTGGAGGTAAATCAAAATCAACGTATCCAGCAGAATTTACTAGCTCAGTTTCATCATAACATGATCCACATTGTACTCGAATGGACACCATCCCATTTGGACCAAGGGATGCCGAATCGGTACCACCAACAGCCCAAATATCTAACTGTCGCATGGTTAAATCTGTGAAATGTTTCGTTTTGGGTATTACTACATTAACATACTCTGCTGTTTGGGGGTTAAAATCCGATGAATCTCTTGAATCCAATACAGGCCGAATATGCATATCTGCACCGGGTTCTACTTCTACGCGATAAAATCCTTCATCATTAGTTAAGACACCTTTGAATTGTCCATTTTCATGTATCATCACATTTTCTACTGGGCATTCATTGGCAAATCGAACATATCCCGTGATGGATATCATATTGGTTACTATAAAATTTTGGTTTGTTTGCACCACTGGACTAGATCCGCCCAAGGCAGTTTGCAGATATGGAGGATCAAATTCATGGGCTGGTTTTGTGGGAGTAAGAGTAAACACTGCAACTCCTGTATAATTCACATTGTTAATTTCATAAAAGCCATCTTCATCAGTATCCCCTGATGCGTATGCAGGTGCTATGGTTGTACTCCAGGATACACCCTCATGCAGGGTGCCATTTAAGGCCTGATTAACAGAATTGATTGCAACCGTTCCGGATCCTCCATTCATTTGCAATAAGCTTACCATCGTAGGACTATCGTTGGCGTCTACATGATTAATTGCACCTTCTGTCCGATAATATTCATAACGATCATAGCTACGAGATATTTCCGCTTGAGATCGTGCGACGTTCCATACTCGTAACTCATCCATATATCCACGAAAGTATGAATCGTTTCCTTCTCCTAATCGGAGAGCGTTGGATGATTCAGAAACGTTTGTTATGGTAACGGAAGAATCCGATTCAGCATTCGAAACGTTTTGCAACATTCCATTAACAAATAATTGAAGAGATACGGTTTCATTTCCAGCACCATCATCAGTGGTTTCCTTCCGTAGAGCAACGTGCGTCCATACGTTGATAGGTATGTCATTTGTAGATTCAAAAATACTTACCGAACCTATTTTTAAATATAATTTATTATTCGTATTCAGAAACAGTCCAAATCGAGTAGAGCTTGGTCCTTTGCTGATAATACATTGTTCTTTTGAAGCGCTAGGACGAATCCATAGTTCAACGGTTGTATTGGGAAGCACAGCTGCTCCAAACTCAAATACGTTATTATCTGGTAGAGCAACATAATCATCTGTCCCATCAAAGAATAAAGAATTCCCCCAGTTGGGTTCTGCTTTTATTTCTGCATTTCTCACTGGAGAAGTAGCGGTAGTTGTGATCCGACCATACATAGTACCATTGGTAGATGTTTTTCCTGTTACTTGCATATCTGGGGCATCACCAAATGAATTTTCAGCAATCAACGTATATGTATATTCCGTTCCTACATTTAGCGCATCGTCATCATCCATGTATCCCGTGGAATCTAGCGGAATTGTGCTAGCAATCACGCTACTACCCCTCTTTACTGTAAAATCCTCCATTGGTGGAGGTTGATTCTTATCGTATACCCAATCCAAACGGATTCTATTTGGAAAAATTTCATAACCGGCAGTCAATACTGGTTCGGCAGGTTGTTGTAACATGAAAGACCAAAATCCTAAATCGGTAACATAAGGCGTAGCCGTCCCATTGGGTGAAGACATTTGACCAACAACTGGTTGACCTATTATAACCGAATTGGTACCATGAAAGCCCAATGCACCTGGACTAAGGTTGTCTTCTTGCACTTGGGAATGCGCCCCATAAAGAATTACATGCTGCGAGGTATAATTCTGAGCAACAATAGGCTGCAGAACACAAAGAGTCAGAGATATAAATAGGATTTTCATAGATGAATTCCTCTTTATCATGCTTATCGCACCCAAATTTCTACGTTATCGATACCAATCGACTCATCAGTAGGGTACCCACCGAGATTATTAGAAACAACGAGTTTCATGGCTCCAGAGCCATCATAGCGAGCAGAAACCTCCGCACGGTATACACGATCATTGTAGTTGCTGCTTCCGCAAGCACTGTTTTGCAACCCCGAGTAACTAGATGCCCAATTATGAGCATGCTGTTGGGTAAATACTCCAGCTGCTCCCTTAATATTATTGTAAAGTTCAAGCCACATCCATTCAACATCCCAACTATCAATGGCATATATATCCATCACTACTTTGACATGCGATGTTCCACTAGGAGGAGTCCAGGTATAGTTCATTCTTTCACCGGAACCTGAAACTTGATTGTACCCCCCAAAAATTTGATTAGAATTACATGTCGTCATGGCATTTGCAGTTGTTCCATTATGAGTCCATCCATGACTAGCATCATTAAATTCTTCTATTTTTACTAATCTCCATTGGTTTTCACCATCTGCATTTTTTATAAAACCATCAACTTGTAAATCTCCCTGTACATCAAGCTTTGCATCCGGACTAGTATCATCGCCAATACCTACATTTCCATTATCATTTATAATTACACTATTATTTCCATCATTATCTTTAATTTTCCATCCAGATGTAGCCATCCAAGTTCGCATCCAACCACTACTAGCGGTAGGTTCCATCCAAACTCTATCCTCAGTTCTAAAAGCACCATTATTAGATGTCCATATATCACCATAAAACTTTGCTCTACCATTATAATCTATTTTCAAAGCTAATAATCTATTAGCGAAGTCATTATCGCTAACATAAAAGTCTATTGCATAATCTGATCCAAGAAATAAATTTTTCTGATGTAGTGACCCAGTAAAATTAGCGTCTGAATCCATAAAGTGCCAATTATGTGCAAACCCTCCAGAACCAATTACAGTATGAGCTCTTCCACCAAAATAAACAGCATTTCTATAACCACTACCAATGGGTCTAGATCTAAATTCAAGAACTGCATAGCCATCATTATTTGGAACGGAACTGAACAATTTTTTTACTGCTGCATCACCACGAACGTCCAGTGCCATTCCTGGACTCGTTGTTCCAATACCAACGTTTCCATCTGATGGAAATTTATTGGTTGTTCCAGCAACAACCGAATTGGATGTTGGAGTCATGGTCAGCTTGGTTCGTGGGGTTAATTCCGGTCCATTATCTATTTTAATTGCTAACCAGTACTCTTGGCTATAATCAAAAGCGGGATCCGCATCTTCAAAATCCACTATGGAACCCAATGTATGCGTATATACACCGTTGGTTATCTGCATCTGATCTTCTATTTCATACCAGATATCATTTCCTCCTGTTGCTGCATCATAAACGGTAAAACGGAAACTTTTTACTCCATCTTCTACCGTGGATCCATTTTCATTTCGCAATACACCTTGTATACTTAAGAACTGTGCGGAAATAGAATTAAAAGCAATGACGATCATCAAAATTAATAGGTTAATAGACTTCATTGAGGTCTCCTTATATTATTAATTATAAGTTATAATATTAAACTTGTACTAAGTACTGGATAGTAAATTCGAGGCCAAATATATTTCTATTAAACAGCAATAGCCAATTAACAAATTAAATAAATGAAATTTGTTAACCATATCACATAAAATTTTATTTTAACAACACCATTTTCTTCGTTTGTGAAAAGATTCCACTTTGTATTTTATAGATATATACTCCTGTGCTAACTGGCTCCCCGCCATCGTCCCTTCCGTTCCATATTATAGACGTATTACCAGCTTCTTGTATTCCATTCGCCAACGTCTTTACCCTGTTTCCAAGCATATCATAAATTAATATGGAGACGTGTCCTTTCTTCGGTATATCATAGCCTATGTTCGTGGTTGGATTAAACGGATTAGGGAAGGCGTCATATAACCGATACTCTTTGGGTGTAAATGATACATCTGCTGTAGATAACATCTCTTGATCCATCCATTGCAATCTCTCTGCAGTCCAGGATTTTAAATATTCAATCTCTTCTGCATAGGTATCAAATACATAGTAATTGGGCCATACATAGGTTCCTAGAGTAGGCCAGCGGGTAAAATTTCGATCAATAGCAGGTCCCAAGTAATTGGCTACACTATCAATAATACTATAGATATGATTTAATGATAATGTGCTGGATCGAAGTTCTGTATATCGCTGTGAAAACGCATCTTCAAACCCATCATCATTCCATAATTTATGCCACCAAAAGGCAATGGGGTCATCTGTTGCTTGATATCCAAGTAACCAATTATTGGTTAACCATGTATAGCCATAATCACAGTTACCAAAGCCATGATTAATATCCCATATAGGTCCTGCATACAAACGATGATCCATGTCGTGTTTATCTTTATATATGTATGTACTAAGACGATAGGCATCCACATTCTTTGATAATTCTTGCAACATGATATAATCAACAAATGAATCGATATTTATCCAAAGAGGGTATCCTTGCGGTTCATTGTAATTATTACTCATCATCATATTTTCAAAGTTATTGATATACTGTTGAATATAATCTGCTTGTTCGGACGAAATTTCATCGGGCTTGGGATAATGATAATTATATAAACTTCCCTCATCACTCTCAAACCATCCCAAATTATCACCGGTCCATATCCAGTCAAATTTGAGAATATATCCACCGGTAAGATCATCCCCGTCCACCTCATCTGGATCTAACTTAGAAATATTGACACGATTCTGATCTCGTTTAATTTTTTCCATTAATACATATATGCCTTTATAATCACCATTCAAATACAGTTCACAGTGGCGTGTGCGGGATGCATACCAACCCATTTCATTGGATAACTGATAGGTTAACACATTTCGTATTAAGGTTTTATCAGACCATGGCGCGTATAATACCCAATCATTTTCTTCCGGCATTCCTAGTAAGGATACATTGTTATTATCACCCAAGGCATCTACCGTTTCAAAGCGATATGGCTTTTTTGGCTGACCTTGCGAAGAATTACCTCGAAGCTCAATCGTAATAGCACCATCATAATCGGTAAATGGATCATTAATATGATTCAGTCCGCTACTATTATCAATTATGCCTAAATGAGCAGGAATTCTTGGGTCATCGGGTATTTCTTCTCCAAATGTATCAATAATTAATATAGGAAGATTTGATTCGTTAAAGGTGACGGGAGGCTGAAACCAATCCGGAGGAGTATCATAAAAACTGGACGCATCTGTTATCCCAAACGTGAAGAAAAAATTACTAGACATATCCGATGATGTCTCCCCTACATTATGCACCTGTATTGCCAGCATGTTTTCCCCAGCAGATAACAGTTGAGCAATATCAATAGAATCCATTACAAATGCTTCTGGAACCAATCCAGTATACAGTTGTGCCTCATGATCAATATTGGTTGTCGCATCATATGGTACGGTATCATCTTCATCGCTTAGATTAAAAGAACGAAAGACTTCTACCCCATTCAAAAATGCAACAAATCCATCATCATAATCTGCATGAAGAATGGCTTTATTCAGCTTGGGCAATTCTGTGATAGCAAACGAACGACGCATGAAAACGGATATGGTACCATTATCGACTGTTGTTCCATCATCATTATCCCCATATCCAAATCCACCAGGACCATTCAACCAATCAGAATCATCAAAATTTATTGTATTCCAATCGGATGAAGGTTGCGTAGATGGAATAATATAACTCCAATTATCCGCAGCAAATATTGCAGTTTCCCAATGATCTTGTGATCGGAGTGGATTAAGAAACAACAATCCAACTATTAGCAGAGTAGCTAATCGCGTACTAGTCATAAATAAGTAAAGATAATTACTAAAATTACTTCAGCAGGATCATCTTTTTCGTTTGCACAAAGTCTTTAGTTTTTATCTGATAAATATATATACCAGCACTAATAAATTGTCCATAATCATTGGTTGCATTCCAGACTATGGACTTATACCCTGCATCTTGATACTCATTAACGATCGTGCTGATTTCTTTACCAAGCATATCATAAATCGTAATAGTTACTAGGCTGTTCTCCGGCAAATCATACCGTACGGTTGTTACAGGATTAAATGGATTGGGATAATTTTGATGCAATGCATATTGTACAGGGATCAACTCTTCCCCATATGCGCTTAATGCATTTTCCCCATTAACGATTAATGAAAATGGAGCATTTTCTGCTTCCAAGGTATCGGTACTATCTAACGCATATACGGTCCAGTCAATATATGCAGTTGTTACATTATTCTCTACCATAAGCTCAATAATTTCCTGATAAGGAACCGATGCAGAGGTAGCCGTCGTATCCATATCATGGTCACCA
>Ga0315318_10000986_pt1 | contig 12234 bp, 14 predicted proteins | sample M1200m3416metaG_FD_203703 | JGI IMG/M metagenome (GOLD analysis project Ga0315318, IMG submission 203703) | Ammonia-oxidizing marine archaeal communities from Monterey Bay, California, United States - M1 200m 3416 | ecosystem: Environmental > Aquatic > Marine > Coastal | place: USA: California... | reverse complement strand
ATCGCCAAGTCTCAGATCAAGCTCGGATGGTAACGAAGCCACAGATCCAGTTACACCGCATGTTTGGGCAGAACACTCTGTATGGACCCAAGATACTCAGATGCCTTTAGCCCTTAAAGGAGGAATAACAACGTTTCATGTTCTTCCTGGATCAGCCAATCTTTTTGGAGGGCGAGGAGTGACTCTTAAGAATGTCTGGTCAAGAACCATGCAAGGTATGAAATTCCCAAACGCTCCTTATACACTCAAGATGGCGTGTGGTGAAAATCCAAAAAGGGTTTATGGCAATTCAAATAGAGAACCTTCGACCAGAATGGGCAATGTTGCTGGATACAGAAAAGCTTGGATTCAGGCAGAAAATTATAAAGAAAAAAGATCGCCCACTAGAGATTTAAAATTAGAAACCTTAGCAGGTGTATTGGATGGAGAGATATTGATACAAAACCACTGTTATAGAGGTGAAGAAATGGCTGTCATGCTTGATATAGCTAAAGAATTTAAATATAAAGTAACTACTTTTCACCATGCAGTAGAGGCTTATAAGGTTGCTGATCTTTTGGCTGAAAATGGTGTTTGTGCTGCTATGTGGGCAGATTGGTGGGGATTTAAACATGAAGCTTTTGATATGGTTTGGGAGAACGTTGCGATAGTAGACCAAGCAAATAATGCAACTGGTTGTGCAATAGTGCATTCGGATTCTCCAATTGGTATTCAACGATTAAATCAAGAAGCAGAAAAAGCAAGATCTGCGGGAATTAGGGCGGGTTTTAATATTCCAAGATCTAGAGCTATTCAATGGATAACAAGAAATCCTGCAAAAGCTTTAGGTATTTTAGACGAAGTTGGAACATTAGAGCCTGGAAAAATGGCTGATATTATTATATGGAACCAAGATCCTTTTAGTGTCTATGCAAAAACAGAAAAAGTTTTTATTGATGGTTTAATTCACTATGATCATGAAGATCCTTCAACGCCAAAACCAACTGACTTTGAATTAGGTCTTATAAAACCGGAGAAAAATAGATTATGAAACAAATAATTCTTCTTTTTTCTTTGTTTTTTTCTTTTACCGCTTACGGGGAAGATTTGCTCTTAAAAGGTGGCAAAATCCATACTGCAACAGCAGATGGAGTGCTAGAGAATACTGATATTTACATAAAAAACGGAAAAATAATTAAAATCGGAAAGGATTTGATGATCAGTGCTTCTCGTGTAGAGGATTTAAATGGCAAACTAATCACTCCTGGTTTTATAGCTCCTTATTCTCAATTGGGAATAGTCGAGATTGGACTTGTACCTGAGACTAGGGATGATAGATCAACTGTATATTCCTCGGGTTTGAGTATTGTTTCTGCTTTTAACCCTCACTCTACTCTAATTCCTTACAATCTAAGAGGAGGTATAACTACTGCTCTTTCTGTACCTAGCAGTTCAGGACTATATTCTGGATTAGCTTCTGCTTTCTCTCTATCAAGTAGTTTAGAAGGAAGTTTAATTAGTCAGGACGTCGCTTTATTCAGCAACATAAGTTCTGGAGAAGATTCTAGAGCAGCCAAGATACTTTTACTCGAAGATAGTTTGGATGTAGCTTCTAGGGTCGTAAAAACAGATAGTTGGAATAACGAAAAAGGTTTGCCGTCTTCTTCGGAGTATTCAAGCAGAGACATTATTGCTTTAAAAAGAGTTCTTTCGCGAGAGATACCTCTCATTGTAAGAGCTGATCGAGCATCAGATATCCTGTTCTTAATTAATTTTTCTATAGAAAAGAATATTAGATTAATAATAAGTGGAGGGTCTGAAGCTTGGATGGTGGCAAAACAATTAGCCAAAACAAAGATCCCTGTCATTCTTGAACCAATTAATAACCTGCCTAGTTCTTTTAATCAATTAGGTGCTAGATTAGATAATGCCTCTATCCTTAATAAAGCGGGAGTAAAGATTCTAATAGCTTCTCATGAAACTCATAATAGTTATCTTAGTAGACAGGCTGCTGGAATAGCTGTCTCTTATGGATTACCTTGGGATGTAGCTCTAAAGTCTATAACAAGTAACGTTGCCGAAGTTTTTGGTTTAAAAAAAATTGGCATGGTTAAAATAGGATATACAGCTGATTTAATTATTTGGGAGAAAGACCCTCTTGAAGTCTCTGCATTTGCACAACAGATTTATATTTCTGGAAAGCTAATGTCCAATGAATCAAGATCTACAAGGTTAAGAGACAGGTATTTAAATTTAGACTAGTCTTATTGGGAAAGATGTTCTTTTACAAGCTTACTGACCGTTGACATATCAGCTTTTCCTAGCAGTTTTGCTTTTAAACTACCCATAATTTTTCCTATATCTTGCATAGAACTAGCGCCAGAACTGAGAATTTCTTTTTTAACTATTTGTAATAGATCTTCTTCAGACATTTGTTCAGGAAGAAACTCTGAGAGCATTAAAATTTCATTTTTTTCTTTTTCTGCCAGTTCAGGTCGGTTGGCTTCTTGAAATTGAGAAGCTGCATCTTTCCTTTGTTTAATCATCCTTTGGAGGATAGAAATTACAAAAGAGTCGTCAAGGGTTACTTTGTTATCTATTTCTTCTTTCTTTAATTCAGAAATAGCCATGCGAAGTGTAGTAACAATTTCTTTATCACGATTTCTCATGGCTGTTTTTACAGCCTCTTGGATTAGCGGTAGGAGTGTTATTTCCGCCATAAAGCTTAAATAGTAAAGTTAGAAACGAGGAGGGCGACCTAGCCTGTTGCTTCTTTGATTTTTTTGTTCCCTTTTTACGGCAGCAGCTTTTTTTCTTTTAAGGACAGCTGTTGGTTTTTCGTAGAACTCTCTTTTTCTAACTTCAGGAATAATACCTGCTCTTTCAACAGCGCGTTTGAACTTTCTAAGTCCAACATCGAATGATTCGTTAGGTCTAATTTTTATTGACGGCATATACTTTAACCCTTTTGGGTTGCGCAATTCTATAGAACCCTTTTTATTTTGGAAAGCCTTTCTTTTTTTTTATTTGTCAGCAGAATGTATGTTTATTATTTAAATAAATGAAAGTATTAGGTATAGAAACATCTTGCGATGAAACTGGCATAGCTATTTATGATGGAAGCTCTAATAAGATAATATCTGAGAAACTATTCAGTCAAGCAGCAAAGCATGCAGATTATGGGGGTGTTGTTCCAGAACTTGCCTCTCGAGACCACGTTAGAAAATTACTACCACTACTATCTGATACTTTAAAAGAGTCGGGTATTAGCCCAGAAGCTCTTGATGGTATAGCCTATACGGCAGGTCCTGGTTTGAGAGGTCCTTTATTGACAGGAGCTGCTTTAGCTCAATCTTTGGGTCTAGGCTGGGAAATTCCTTGTGTAGGCATTCATCACATGGAAGCCCATTTATTGATAAATTTATTAGAAAATCCTGCTCCATCCTTCCCTTTTTTAACACTACTAATCTCAGGTGGGCATTGCTTAATTATTAGGGCTAATGATCTTGGTGAATATAAAATTCTAGGCCAAAGCAGAGATGATGCTGTAGGGGAGGCTTTTGATAAAGTAGCTAAATTACTTGATTTAGGTTACCCAGGAGGGCCAGAAATAGAAGAATTAGCTTTTAAAGGAGACCCTAATGCATTTAATTTACCCAGGCCTATGACTAAAGAACCTCATCTTGATTTTAGCTTTAGTGGTTTAAAGACAGCAGTTCTATATACAATTAGAAGTGAAAAAATCCCGTCGGAGAAGTTTAAGGCTGACCTAGCTGCTTCTTTTCAGGAGGCGGTAGCAGACACTCTGTTTTTGAAATCTAAAAAGGCAATTGAACAGAACGGTCTTGACCAGTTGGTAATAGGAGGTGGAGTTGCTTCAAATAAATACATTAGAAAGAAGTTAATAGAAGGCCTGAAAGGCAATAAAATATTCTTTCCGCCAATAAATAGATGTACAGACAATGGAGCGATGGTAGCAGTCACTGGGCATTACAGATTAAGTAAGAAAAATATTTCAAGCGATATAGTAATTAGACCAAAATGGAATTTATCGGAGTTATAGTTAATGGATAAGGTTTATATAAAAAATTTAAAAGTTGAGGCAATCATTGGAATTTTTGAATGGGAGAGAGAAGTAAAACAAATAATCTCAGTCGACATAGAGATGGACTTCGACAATAAAAAGGCTGCAACATCAGATGATATAGAGGATGCACTTGATTATAAAAAAGTTGGGAAGAGAGTTTCAGCCCTTATCCAAGGCTCGAAAGCTAAATTGATAGAGAGTCTTGCAGAAAAGGTTGCTAAGATTATTTTGCAAGAATTTCCTGTTTCTAGGCTGGTACTTACATTAAGCAAGCCTGGAGCATTGAGGGGTTCTGAGTCAGTAGGAATCTCAATAACAAGACCTTGATGCAAAGAGTTTTTGTAAGTATTGGTAGCAATATAGCTCCAGAAATTAACTTAGACCTTGTTAAGATTTATTTGGATAATCTGTTTGAATGCGAATATTCGAGTACTTACGAAACTAAATCTGAGGGATTTGATGGCAATAATTTTTTAAATGCTGTTGTTAGTTTTAACACCGATATAAAACCTTTAGCATTAAAAGAAGTTTTAAAATCTATAGAGACTGAAATGGGTAGAACGGAGAATCAAAAAGGAATGTTCAATAGAGTTATAGATCTAGATATTATCTTATACGGAGATTCAGTAATTAATGAAGATAAGGTCATAATACCCAGTAGTGATATTGAAGATTATCTTTTTGTACTTGAACCTCTAGTTGAAATAGCCGGTGATTTGAAGCACCCAGTCCTAAAAATTTCATTTTCAGAACTTCTTAGGGAATTAAAAGAGAGTTCTTAATAGTTTGTCTTTATTTAAATAGAATGCCTAAGAATTAATTAAATATCCTCTCCATAGCTTCTTGCTATTTCAACCTTATTCTTTTCTTCCTCAGGTAAATATCTACATGCGGTTAAGAGGCACACAATAGTTATTAATAAAACAGCTGAACACCAAGCAAGAGCTGTTTTTATTGATTCACCCTCATTCACTCCTTGTGATTGAAGTAAATCACTAAATTCTCCTGTTAAATAAGGACCCAAAGCCATTCCCAGCATACTTAGCATGAGAATAAAAAAAGCACCGGCAACTGCCCGCATTCTGGGCAAAACTAAATCTGCTATGGTTGAAACTCCTAGCCCCAACCACATGGGTGCAATAAAACTAAACATAAAATTCCAAAAGTAAGAAAAGTATAAATTTTCTACATACAAATAAAGAAGAGAAGAGGGGACAATCATTAATGTGACACACATAATCAAGTAAAGTCTACCGTTAGGGTGTTTTTCTCTTAATTTATCACCTAATATGCCCCCAGTAACAATACCTAATAGACCCCCCACCGCGGTAAAGATACCTAGAATAGTTCCTACTTCTAAAATATCCACTCCATGATTTCTCAAGTAAAACATTGGCTGGAAGGCTCCATGTGCGTATTGAACAAATGGAATGAAAGGTAAACCCAATAGACAAAATAAATGTGCTTTACTTCTAAAAATTACTGCGAAAATTGCTGGATCTCTCAATCTTAAACTTTGAATCCAACAGGCTATAAAATAACAACCCATACCAAAAGCAACCCATTGTGCAATATCTGAGGTCTTCGAAGCCAATAGAAAGCATAGTAGAAATATAAATAAAGCTATGAAGAAATTTATAAATAAATTTTTAACTATCTTTTCTTGACCCATTAATGCAAAAGGCGTCAGTCCGATCATTTCTTTAAGCATTTCTTTAAATGGATGCGCGTGTTGAGTAGCTTCTATGCCGTCACTTAACCCTCTTTTGGGTTCTTTTATCTGCCAAGTTACTAGAGCTAAGAGTAAGCCAGGAAGGCCAACAGCTATAAAAGCAGCTTGCCAGCCTCTTATTCCAAAAGGAGCTAAAGAAGGATCCGGGAAGATGGTATTCCATTGATCTACTATGGCGCCACCTAAGAATAAACCTATGCCAGACCCAATGTAGACACCACTAGAGTAAATAGCTAAAACTGTTGTCCTTACTTTTGGAGAAAAGTAATCAGAAAGTAGCGAGTAGGCAGAGGGACTAGCACTTGATTCTCCAACACCCACTCCAATTCTAAATATTGAAAGGGCTAGAAATGATCGAGCAGTTCCAGATAATACAGTGAAAATACTCCAAGTTGCTAACCCAATACTTATCAGTTTTGTTCTTGTCCAAACATCCGCTAATTTTCCTAAAGGGATTCCTACCACTGAATAGAAAACTGCAAATGCTGTTCCATACAAAAAGCCTATGCCGCTATCAGAGATTCCAAGATCAGCCTGGATTTCTTCTGCTAAAATTGACAATATCTGACGATCAATAAAATTAAAGATATAGACAATAACCAGTAGGCTCAGAGCTACTTTTGCATGATATCCTCCAACTACAGAACTTTCTTTTCCCGACATAATCTTCCTTATTTAAGGACTTAGAGTTTTTTTAAGTAATTTATGATTCTATTTTTGCAGTTGCATTTCCTGTTACAACAGCAACATCATTTTGATTGGTGGTAACTATTTCTAGGTCAATGACTCTTTCTCCATCTTGATCTCTTATAGCTGTAATTGTTGTCGTGCTCTTTAGAGTGTCTCCTGGCCATACTTGATTTGTAAACCTCACGCCATATTTTTTTAGAGCTCCGTCACCAACATAGTTTGTAAGCATAGTTCCAGTTAACCCCATTGACAGCATTCCGTGGGCAAAAACACTTGGATATCCAGCTATTTTTGTTGTAAAGATTTCATCAGTATGGAGAGGGTTGTAATCTCCTGATGCTCCTGCATATTGCACTATTTGTGTTCTTTTGAGGTCTTCCACAAGCGTTGCTGTGTGGATATCTCCTGTATTTATATCTTTCTCTTTTAGCATTGTTTACTCCTAACTATCTACTGCTCTTTCAGTTTGAACACCGACCCCTGTAGCTGTAATCACCAGATCTCCGTTTTGATTTCTATATTCAGTTACGCTTTCGCTGAATTTCAGAGTGCCTGCTCTTTTACTTTCTTTTTGCCAACTTTTTCCAGGTTTTGAGGTTGCACTCAAAACATCCCCAGCTTTTAGTGGCAAATGGTATTCAAAGTGCTGTTCAGCATGTAAGCCCATTGCCGCTCCACCACCTCCACCACCTGAACCAGAGGAAGGTTTGCTACCTGTTGCTTCTTTACCAGAACCAAACCATCCATCACCACTAACTTTTGGTCTTAAGAAATAATCCGGATCAAATTGTGCACTTGATTGTGCAAAAGTTGGTGGAGCGATTATTCCTCCCATTTCACTTTTTTCTGCATATTCCTCATCATGATAGATTGGATTTGCATCGCCCACAGATCTTGCAAACATCATGATGTGACTTGCCTCAACTAAGAATTTATCAATAGCCATATTTTTCTCCTATAAAAAGTTTTTTTCTACCAGCTCCCAAGCCGAGTCAGATAAGTTTTGAACTCCACTTGCTCTTTCAGCTGCATTCTCATTGGCGGCGGTTCCATCTCTTACTCTGCCTATTATTCCTTGAAGAATTCCTGCCAGTTTGAACAGATTATAGGCGGTATACAGGTCCCATTCTTCCGATAAATCAATATTCATCTTTTCACTATACATCTTCACATAGTCTCCTATTATAGGAATACCTGTTTGTTTGCAGTATTCCTCATCGGCTAATTTTGGATTGTTAGTGTATTGTAAACAATGATAATTAAAGTCTGCGCAAGGATCTCCCAGCGTAGAAAGTTCCCAATCAAGAATAGCAATGACCCCAGGATCCGTCTTCCCGACCATCACATTTGTAATGCTATAGTCTCCGTGAACAATTCCCGTTTCTTTTTCAGCGGGTAAATTATTTGGCAACCAATCTATTAACTTATTCATGGATTCAATAGTTTCTGTTTCCGAATCTATATACTGTTTTGACCATCTCGAAACTTGCCTGCCTACATAATTTCCTGGTTTTCCAAAGTCATCTAATCCCACTTTGCTAGGATTTACAGAATGCAGTTTTGCCATTGAGTCATTCATTGATTCATAAACACCTCTGGCTTCCTCTTTATTGCTATCTTCCATTGATGCATCCCACAGAACTCTACCATCTTTAAATTCCATTAAATAAAACGCCGTTCCTATTACTTCATCTTCTTCGCAAAGGGCATAGCTTTTTGGAACAGGCACGTCAGTTTGATTCAAAGCTGTAATAACTTTGTATTCTCGATCAACCGCGTGAGCAGACTTAAGCAATTTGCCTGGTGGTTTTCTTCTCAGCACATAAGATTGATTTGGAGTAATAATTTTATAGGTTGGGCAGGATTGCCCTCCTTTGAATTCTTCAACAGAAATGGATCCTTCAAAACCTTCAACATTTTCTTTCATATACGATTGGAGTTTGAGGACATCAAATTGATGCCTTTCCAGGACTTCCATAGTCCCTGTATTTTCGTCCTCTTCGTGTAATACGTTAGTCATGATTTAATAATAAAGTAGATGTAAAAGTGATCAAAGTAAAAGTTTGATTAGATGACAGATCTTCCGCCGTCTACTTTTAACACTTGTCCGGTTATATAGCTTGCCTGAGTTAAGAAATAAACGGCTGAAGCTATATCTTTTGGATCCCCAATCCTTCTAAGATCAACTTTTTCAAGAATACTATTCTTTGTTTCTTCGTTAATTTCTTCATCTTCAGGCCATAGAATAGCACCTGGAGCCACCGCATTGATTCTTATTTCAGGAGCCAGTTCCTTTGCTAGAGACTTAGTTAAGGTTTCAAGGGCTCCTTTTGCACTTGAGTACAGGCTATAATTTTTTATCCCTTTAGAGGCTAAAGAGTCTGAAATATTTATTACGCTTCCGCCTGATTCTTGTAGTCCCTTTTGGAAGCCCTGGATTAAAAATAATGGTGTTGTGGCGTTTGTATCTAATAGATTTTTCCATTGTTCTTCTGAAGACTCTTGAATTGGAGTGGGATAAAAACTAGAAGCATTATTCACTAAGACATCTATTCTGTCTGATAGGCTATAAAACTGTTCAATTGTGTTTGATACAGAATCCTTTAGAGAAAAATCTGCTTGTAATATTTTACATGAGCCATTTTCTTTTTCATTGAGCTCTTGAGACAGTTTGTTCACTTCTTCTTTAGATTTATTGTAGTGAATAAAAATTTTGAAATTTTTTGCATGGAAATAGTTAGCAATCGATGCTCCAATTCTTTTTGCTCCTCCTGTAATGAATATAGTTTTTTCTCTCATATTTCCTTTATAGATTTGGTAATAGCATCTAGTCTCATTTCTTTTATTTCTTTTGCGATTTCACCTCCATCTTTGTTAACCGATATAGGTTTTAAATTGCTTAAGTTAGAAAGAAGATCTTTCCATTTTATTGGATTGTTAGCTGTGTTGAGTAATTTAAATATTTCTTCTGCAATCATAAACCTTTGAGGTCTTCTAATGGCATCAGTTTTTAGCAGTAGTTCTAATATTTTTTCAGGTACAAAATTTTGATCAATTATGAATGAATTTAGTTTATGAAAGACTTCTGAAGTTTCAACAAAGCTCTTAGGGCAATTAAATAAATTATTAATTATTCTTATTTTTGTAGTATTTCTTAATAGTGCAGCCCATCTCATTTCTGGATTTTTAGTTTTGCTTTTTAAGACCGATAAGGCCTCTACATCTAGCACTTCTTCCTTGATAAGAGAGTCAAGAGCTTCACAAGAGTTTAATGTTTCAAAGTACTTATCTGGGCTTTCACATCTTAAAGCTTTAATTGTTTCCATCCATATTCTCTCTTTGGGTAAAGTTTCTAGCTCGCCCGAGAGAACTATCTCATTCATGACGTTGAGAGTTTCTTCTTCTATTGTAAAGTCTAGATGATGTAGTTTTGCCATAAATCTACTCACTCTAAACACCCGCAAGGGGTCCTCTCTAAAGGCGTCAGATACTTTTCTTATTTTTCTCTCTTGGATGTCTTTTTGTCCGTTGAAGGGGTCTATGAGCTTTCCTCTATTGTCTTGAGCAATTGCATTAATAGTAATGTCTCTTCTTACAAGATCCTCTTCGAGTGTGACAGTTGGGTCTGTATGGAAAATAAAACCTTTATGACCCTTTCCTGATTTTCTTTCTGTTCTTGCAAGAGCATATTCTTCTTTTGTATCAGGGTGTAAAAAGACAGGAAACTGACTGCCTACAGGTTTATAGCCAAGCTCAGATAATTCCTCTGGCGAAGAACCTACTACAACCCAATCTTTTTCTTCAAAAGGTATCTCAAGCAACGAGTCTCGAACAGCTCCACCAACTAAATAGACTTCCATCTACTTAATTTACCCGATTGCAACTGAAGACTCGACCATCTTCTAGATTAATTGCAGTTAATTTATTGCCCCAAACACACCCTGTATCAAGAGCAGTTATGTTTTCAACTCCTGTTATGCCTTCCAAAGCTGCCCAATGACCAAATAATAGATGAATTGATTTGTCATTCATGATTAATAATTTATGTTTGAACCAAGGCTTAAACCCTTCGGGCGGATCAAAAGGTTTTCCTTTATGTATTAATTCAATCTCACCTAGCTGATTACAAAATCTCATGCGAGTAAAATAATTTGTATATAACCTTAGGCACTCCTCTTTTGTTGATTCTATTGTTTTTATAGCTGGCTTGTTCCCGTACATATTCTTTAAGAAGCTTTTGCAACTATGTGATGAAATTAAACTATCAGTTATCTCATTTGAATGCAGTTTAGCTTCTTCAAGAGTCCATTGTGGCGGTATTCCGGCATGAGTCATTACATATTCCTTTTTCCTTCCTTCAAAAGTAATAGTGTCATTATGAATTAGAGGCAGCTGCTTTAACCATTGAATGTAGAGCTCAATATCGTGAGAATTAAGAAGCTCATCTAAAGTATCAGTTTTGCTAGAATTAATGACGCCTTCAGCTAAAGCTATCAGGTGTAGATCGTGATTACCCAGAGTGATGTAACAATTTTCTTTTATAGAATAAAGAAACTCTATGCACTTAAGAGAATCTGGTCCTCTGTTAACTAAATCCCCACACAGCCAGAGTTTATCGTTAAAAGTATCAAAATTTATTTCTTCTAACAATAAGTTTAATTCTTGATAACAGCCTTGAATATCTCCTATTGCAAAATTAGCCATTCTAATTTTCTATCAAGAAATCTGAAATTCTGACGAATTCTTCTACAGTTAGATCTTCAGGTCTTTGGGAAGATTCAATATTCAAATAATTAAAGTCTTCTCTGCCTAGAATATCTTTGTAAGATTTACTTAACATCTTCCTTCTTTTAGAAAATGCGATTTGAGTAATTTCTTGGAGTTTTTTTGCAGTAGGAGAATTTATATCCCTTCCAGCTATTGGGGTTAATTTTATAAATATGCTTTCAACTGCAGGAACTGGTTTAAAACTTTCTGGGTTAACAACGAAGAGGCTTAATACTTTAGTCATGTATTGAGTTAAAACACTCAGTCTGCCATAACCTTTACTTCTCGTACCCGAGGATAGCCTTTGACCGAATTCTTTTTGGAACATGTAATGCATATCTTCGAACTTATTTTGATTATTGAAGCTCCAAAGCATGATCGAAGAAGAAATGTTATACGGCAGGTTGCCAATTACCCGTAGCTTATTTTTAGGTTTAGGAATTTCATTAATTTTAAAATCTAAGATATTCTCATTGTAAATAGTTAAATTGCCTTCTTTTTGTCCCAAAAGCCTTAGTCCTAATATTAAATCTCTGTCTAGCTCTACAGCATTTAATGTATTTATAGACCCTAGTATTAATTCTGTTAAAGATCCTTTGCCAGGCCCAATTTCTAGAAAATCATCTTCTCTCTGAGGTTTGATGGAATTAATAATCTTTTGAAGAACTATCTTGTCTTCAAGGAAGTTTTGTCCTAATTTTTTTTTTGCTTTATACACTTTATTGATAACTTGTTATTAACGCAGCAAGGTTTGCCGCTTCAAGCATACTACTCTCATCAACTTGATCTCTTCCTGCCATATCATAGGCGGTACCATGGTCTACGGATGTTCTAATAAAAGGCAATCCAAGAGTTATGTTTACTATGTTTCCAAATCCTAGAGTTTTTATAACAGGCAGACCTTGATCGTGGAACATAGCTAATATCGCATCTATTTTCTGGTTATCGTATTTTCTAATAAATGCTGTATCGGCAGAAA
>Ga0315318_10000984_pt1 | contig 12241 bp, 9 predicted proteins | sample M1200m3416metaG_FD_203703 | JGI IMG/M metagenome (GOLD analysis project Ga0315318, IMG submission 203703) | Ammonia-oxidizing marine archaeal communities from Monterey Bay, California, United States - M1 200m 3416 | ecosystem: Environmental > Aquatic > Marine > Coastal | place: USA: California... | reverse complement strand
GACATCAGTGGAGCGTTGGTGATTTATTGGTGTGGGACAATCGCTGCATGATGCATAGCCCAACCGAATACAATTACGCCACTCAAAGACGACGACTCCATCGAGTTATTGGACTGGAGCCCAGTTAGTTTTACCAGTGACGTGGAAACATCAGATGAATTGGCAGGAGATAAAGTACTATGGAATGGCAAGATTCCTTACGCCACAAGATCTCCAAGAGCAAACTGAAACGCCTTGCGAGGGCTAAGCCTAAGGCTGGGAAATCAAACCCTATCAAACGCGTATGAGCCAGATAGTCTTCACTAAACAGATACCCTTAGAAAACTTGGCAAACCGGATGTATTTTCTCGGTTCAATCGAGTAATCATTTCGCTGACAGGTAATACATTTGCAAAAGCCGCACCAACAGTCGCGTTCACGACTCTGCGAATCTGATCCGAGGTTAGGTCTCCAATAGGAAATGTTTCCGTCCCATCTTCCATAAAAAATACACGATAGTCCCGCATACCTGCTTCACGTGCCGTAGTCTCACAACATATATTGGTGCATATCCCCGAAATTATTATTGAGTCGATACCATTTCCTCTCAGAATATTATCGAGGTCCGTACCCGTGAAAGCACCATAGCGGGGTTTGTCAAGAATAATATCGCTGGATTGCACGTCGACGTCAGGATGCAATTCAACAGTACTTGATCCTTCCATAATGTATCCGTCTCGAACTGCATCAATTAAATCACCCATTGAACCTAGATTAGAGCCGTCTTGGCGAGTCACGTGGCGGGTGTGTATTACCATGAGACCAGCCTGACGACACGCCCTAATTAGAGGATTCAAGACATCGACTAAATCTCGCCCCCTAGGTGCAGACAACGGAGTGCCTTCAACAAATGCAACTTGCATATCGACATTTACCAATGCCATGCGGTCCAGTTGAATTGGATACTCGGTCACCAGTCACTACCCTTTATATAAGCATCAATTCAACTACCGAGCTCTTCCATGATTTCATCGACCGAAATCACCCTCGCGTAACCTCTGCGAAGTGTTTTAAGTTCAGCCTCATGGAGCTCTTGACTATCAGTGGCATTGAGATCGCTACCGAAAATAACCTTGTAGTCGCGAAAAAACGCGTCACGAGCCGTTGCGCCGCAACAATAGTTTGTCATGCAACCTGTAATGATTACGGTATCGACTTTGCATCCGCGAAGATAGGTGTGCAGGTCGGTATCAAAAAATGCACTATATCGATGCTTTAGAATCACTTTTTCCCCTTCTAGAGGACGAATTTCGTGATAAGTGGGCACGTCTTCGGCACCGATACGCAACGCACCATCTCGAATCGGCTGATTTAACGGCACGTCCCACATGAGCCCCCTATCGCGGCCAGATTGATCATGTGCATGTTCTGTAAAAATAACCGGCATGCCAAGTGAGCGACTACGTTTGATCAGCGATTTAACATGAGGAATAATTCGAAGCGTTTGTGGCGTCCACATACGCGCACCCTCAGCCACAAATCCTTCTTGTAGATCAATTACGAGCAGCGCTGTACGGTCTGGAACAATCGGAAAATCGGGGTTAGAAGATTCATACTGGGATGCGGCCCGCGCAAGAATCTCATCCTCTCCTGGATACTGTTCACTGATAGTATCCGACATAATTAGCCCTCATTCAGATTGATTCAAATTCAACAGCGATAGTTTGATTCTGCATTATATTAACCAAGCAGGTCGGCTAAGCAGTTTTTGTCTGCTCCAATTTTAGATCTTCAGTCATGGTCTCTCGCATCAAATATTTCTGAGGTTTGCCGGTAACGGTCATTGGAAACTCTGAAACCACCTTTACGTATCTGGGAACCTTATAGTGTGCAATTTGTCCATCACAGTAGCTGCGCACATCATCTAGGGATATTTTGTTACCAGCCATCGGAATGATCCAGGCACAAATCTCTTCTCCGTATTTGTTATCGGGAATACCAAAGACTTGCACATCTAGAATTCCCTGGTGACTCAACAAGAATTCCTCAATCTCGCGTGGATATACATTTTCACCTCCACGAATGACCATATCCTTTACCCGCCCTACGATATTGCAGTAGCCATCTGCATCAATTGTCGCAAGATCACCCGTGTGCATCCATCCATCGCTGTCTATTGATTCAGCAGTACGCTCTGGATCGTCCCAATAACCACGCATCACGAGGTAACCTCTGGTATGGAGCTCACCCTGCTCACCCACCTTTAAGACCGTCCCAGATTCATTCACGACTCGCGCTTCAACATGTGGCTGGATTCTTCCGACCGTCGAAACTCTGCGTTCAATCGGATCATCTACAGCACTCTGAAAAGACACTGGACTGGTCTCCGTCATCCCGTAGGCTATCGTCATTTGATCAAGATGCATCTTTGACACCACGTCTTTCATGAGCTCAATCGGGCAAGGCGCTCCCGCCATTATTCCAGTTCGTAGCGATCGTAAATCGTATTGATCAAACCCAGTACAGTTCAGCATGGCACTAAACATAGTTGGCACTCCGTGAACACCAGTACAGCGTTCTGCGTTTAATGCTTCAAGTGTATCGACCGGATCAAATCCTTCACCTGGGAAAACCATAGTAGTACCCCCTACAACACAAGCCAAGTTACCCAGCACCATGCCAAAACAGTGATACAAGGGAACAGGGATACATAGCCTATCTTTCTGTGTCAGTTGCATACTTTCAGCTACAAAACGAGCGTTATTAACGATATTTGTATGGGTTAGCGTTGCGGCTTTCGGTACGCCTGTTGTACCCGAAGTAAATTGCAGATTGATTGGCTCTTCAGGAAACAGCTTGCTATCAATTCCAACTAGGCGTGCCTTATCCCCTTCACCACCCTTTTCCATGAAATCTTGAAAGCGAAACATTCCAGCCTGGTTAAGCTTGCCAGTCTGAATAATAAAATTTAGTAGAGGAAACTTAGAGGCAGACAAACGCTCTGGCTTACAGTTGGCAAGTTCGGGAATAAGGTCAGTCAACATATCAAGGTAGTTGCTGGTCTTGAATGACTCCGCAGTGATCAATGCCTTCACGCCAACTTTTACTAATGCATACTCCAGTTCTGCCCGACGGTAAGCCGGGTTAATGTTGACCAAAATTGCTCCGATTCGTGCGGTTGCGAATTGAGCCAACACCCACTCAGATCTATTTGGCGACCAAATACCCACACGGTCCCCTTTGTATATGCCCAGTGCGAGAAGTCCAGCCGCGAACTGGTCTACCTTTTGAGACAGTTGCGACCAAGTCCAGCGCTCCCCAGTTTTACAAAATACGCAGGCCTCACGATCGGGATAGAGTGAAACCGTGCGGGCAAAAAACCCAGATATAGTAATTTCTTCGAGTACTGGTTGAATTCGACCGACGACGTAGGCTCGGTCTGACCCGGACATCAGTCCTGAATCCGTCGAAAGCTCACTAACTGCTACCATATTCTGTTACCGCTTAAGTCTCAAGACTACATCTGCTTCCAATCTCCCAATTGCTCAAAAGCATGAGCTGCCTGATAAATTGTTGATTCACCATAGTGTCGGCTTATCAACATCAAACCAATTGGTAGCCCATCACTCATCCCACAAGGGATTGACATCGCCGGGTGACCAGTAACGTCAAATGGAGAAGTATTCGCTAACATCTCGAATGCTCTTTGACAATATAGAGCAAGCGACGCATCAGCTGGCGGTAACGGCGTTGCCTTCATTGGAGTTGTAGGCATCAATAATAGATCGAACTTTGCTAATGATTCATTGTAGGTCTCTGTCAACTTTCTGCTGAGATTCTGGGCCTTAGCGTAAAAATGTCCTCGATAGTGTCTTAAAAAATACTCACCGACAAACATACAAAATTTTAACGTGTCAGATAGCTCATCGGCCCGATTAATCCAGTTAGCGTGATGATCTAAAAGGCTCGTGGAATACATGCCTTTCCAACCAGTTCCAAACCCATTACCGCTCATCATCTGATTCGTTAGACCCTCAAGCCCGATAGGTGTCCAGATGGCAGCACCTTCGTTATGCATTGGAATCGATATTTGTTCAACGTCAGCTCCGAGTTCACGCAGCTTCTCAGCTGATTCCCTGACTTTTGAATCAACATCAGTTTCAGATTCGGGTCGATCGAAACCCTCATCAACTATACCGATCTTCAATCCGCGCACTCCCCGCCCTAAGGCAGACGTGTAGCGATCAACTTTGGGCGCATACTGCCTGGGATCTAGACCGTCTTCTCCAGCAATAACTTCCAACAGAAGTGCATTATCAGCGACGTTTTGGGTCATTGGACCAATATGGTCTATGGTTGTCTCAATAGGCATAACTCCGGTATAGGGGACCAACCCATGGGTTGGCTTCAACCCATAACAACCCGAATACGAAGCAGGCATACGAATCGACCCACCCTGGTCGCCGCCCATCGCCATTTCAACTTCACCTGAACTAACCAATGCGCCAGATCCAGATGAGGACCCCCCGGCTGAATAACCCATTTTGTGTGGGTTGTGGCAAGGTCCAGTAGCATTAGTGTGACTCCCTCCGGATAAACAAAAATATTCGCAGTGAGATTTACCAACGATAGTTCCTCCGGCATCAAGGATACGAGTCACAATGGTCGCATCAATATCCGGGATATACCCTTCAAGAGTTGAGGCACCGTTCATCATTGGCACACCCGCAAGACTGATATTATCTTTCAAAACAATAGATTTACCCGCAAGTGGTCCTCGTGGCGCTCCTTTGACTTCACATTTTATGTACCAAGCATTGAGTGGATTCTCTTCCGATGCTGGTCGATAACCCGGCGTTCTTGGATAGTCCACTGTTGGAAGATAATCTGGCATGGCATCAACCATGTCATAGACTTTCATCGTGTCTTCCATCACCTCCAGAAATTCTGAAATTCGCTCATCAGAAAGATTCATCCCCAGATCTTGTGTGATCTGTTTGAGCTGGTCGTGGGTTGGTCTTTTGACAGTCATATAGTCAAACCTCTTTTTTTGCATAGTTTGAGTTGTTAAAATTTCGGTCGTATCGGGCGAACTGGTATCAAGCATCTCAGTATGGTTCTGATGAACGAGCCGTGACACTCCCGATCCAAAACCGACGAATTCTTCGATAAGTGCTGAGTTCGAGGATTGTTCACCACTGACCTCACCCGTGATGTCACCTTTTTGTAGCAGTAAAACTCGGTCGGATAGCGACGTGACAAATTCTAAGTTCTGTTCAACAAGAACAATTGTGAGTCCTTGTGTGGTATTCAGTCGTTTGAGTAGTTCGATGATTCCATCAACAATGGACGGTTGTATCCCTTCTGTCGGTTCATCCAGGAATACCAAGTCTGGCTTACTAATTAAACAGCGTGCCAATGCCAAAATCTGCTGTTCGCCACCACTCAAGGCACCACCTGATCGATCTAGAAGTGGCTGTAGTTGAGGAAACTCCTGCAAGATAGTCTCAATCGCTTCATGCTCTTCTTCACCATGTTCCACGACACCCATCCTCAGATTGTCGTAGACTGAAAGCTGTGGAAAGATACCACGACCTTGAGGCACATAACCTAAACCAAGGCGAGAACGTTCGTGGGCCGGCTCGTCAGAAATATCCACCCCGTCAAATTCAACTCGACCCGAAGTTGCCGGAACAATTCCCATCAAAGTCTTAAGCAGCGTAGTCTTCCCCATGCCGTTGTGGCCCAATACGCCGATAATCTGGCCCTCCGTAACTGCAAGATCAATGCCATGAAGTACCGGTACACGTCCATACCCCGCGTGTAAATCTCTTACATTGAGAATCAGCGAATCACTCATGACGATTTCCGATGACCTAAATAGACTTCTCGAACCCTATGATCCGATGAAATCTCGTCCATATTACCTTCGACCAAAATTTGGCCCTGATGGAAAACTGTGACTTTTTGCGCGATCATCCGAATAAACTGCATATCGTGTTCCACAACAATCATCGTTGCACTCTGGTTGATTTCCCGAATAACATCAGCTGTGCGGGCCACCTCATCTTGGGTCATACCAGCAGTGGGTTCGTCTAAAATCACCAACCAGGGCTCACCTGCCAGTACCATCCCGAGTTCTACCAGTTGCCTTTGACCATGAGCCAGCGATCCAAGCTGTGATTTACGAACCTCACCTAGCTCGAGCCGTTCGACAACCTCAGAGGTTATGACACGGGCACGTTTTGCGCTGGCTGACTGACTAGCCGATAACCATATATTTTCTTCGACATCGAGTCCGTCAAATACATTAGGCACCTGGGTTTTAATTCCGATACCCATTCTCGCAACTTGATGAGACTCACTACCCGTAACGTTAAAATCTCGAATAACCACATCACCTGCAGTAGGCCTCAACTGGGCAGTTAGACATTTGAAAAATGTGCTCTTTCCGGCGCCGTTAGGGCCAATCAAACAACGTAACTCATTTTCTCTCAGAGAAAAATCTACCCTATCAACTGCCACTACACCACCAAAATGCATAGATAGGGATCGGGTCTCAAGGACAACGTTACTCCTCAACTGGAGCCTCCTTGACTCTTGACCGCCCGCGTCGTCTCATTTTTTTCGCTGAACGAGCTGTCATGCGCCGGGACCTTCGTTGATCCCATAACTGAATAAGAGACGGAACAATACCCTTTGGGACAACGAGCACGAAAACAATTAAGACCAGGCCCAGAAATAAATTGATATTTACCACAGACTGTTGACCCAGGAAGGACGTCATGTAAAACAAGACCAGGGCACCAAGCACAGGACCTATTAGCGTACCCCGCCCGCCAATTATGACCCAGATGATTGCTAGGGCAGCGTTATACAGATTAAACACGTCTGGCGTAATTCGTCCAATCGAGTTCGCAAACATTATGCCAGCAAGGCCAGCAATAGCACCGCCGATAGTAAACATACACAATTTGTAAAGTCGCACGTCATAACCTAAGAGTTCAGATCGCAACTCGTTCTCGCGGATGGACACCGAAACCCGACCAAAATGAGACTTTGTCACCCAAACACAGAGAAAGTAAGCAAGCAGCAAAGCCACCATTGCGACGTAGAAGACATGCTCGGGGTATAGAAATTGAGTCGCGTCCCACGGATAATTAATAGGCGGCACATTTATGCCGTTAAAACCACCCAGTTTAGCAATACCAATTTTGTATTCCGGCCCCGAAGTGCGTCTGATCACACTGTAGAGGATTAGCGTCACAGTGAGTGTAATGACGGCCAAATAGACGTCACTCAGGCGTCCATAAAACATGAAATACCCAAGAAGTGCTGCTGACGCGGCAGCAACTATCAGCGCTGCAAGTATCGCACCTGTGCTGCCGCCAAAATTCAGTGCTGCAATTGCGTAGGCATATGCGCCGATACCAAAAAAAGCAGTCTGCCCAAAACACAAGATCCCACCAAACCCCCAAATCAACCCCAGACTCAGGGCTAAGATGGCCAGGCTAACGGCGGTAGTCAAGCTGATAACTGAAAATAGGTCCAGACTGTGAGGTGCACCAAAAAGAATGACCAACCCGATTATGCCGATCGAGATTAGTGCTTTAGTTTCTCTGGAACGATTCACAGGCTTCGCTTGAAAAATCTACCCGTGATACCTTGTGGCATCAACCTCAGAAGCACAATTGCAAGAAGAAGCAATGCCACTTCACCCATTGTCGGACCGATTACAAAGGCTACGATACCGTTGATGGCTCCCAGTAGGACAGAAGCAGAGGCGGTACCCGCAAGAATTGCCGTTCCGCCGGAGATGACAGTAATAAACGCTTTACCAATGTAGATCGCTCCGCTTGTTGGCAATATGCCCGTAATTGGAGCTAGTAACCCACCTGCAAGGCCAGTCAGCGCAGCACCAATACCAAATGTCGTTGAATAAACCCGCTGTGTGCTGACTCCAAGTGATGCAGCCATGTCAGCGCCCTGCATGGTACCGCGGGCGACCAGACCCAGCTTCGTATATCGCAACAATAAATACACCAAAATTATCATCAGGACCGCGATACAAATTAGAAACAACTCATAACCGCTTGAACTATATTCACCGATTGTTATTGCACCGAATGGCGGCGCAATAGTGGTGGCGGTTTGCGCGCCAAAAATTGTCGTAATCAGTCCAATGAAAAACAGACTTAATCCCCAAGTAGCGAGCAAGGTATCAACCATACGACCGTAAAGAAATCGAATCAGGCACCACTCAACAATCAATCCGATAAGACCCACAATCAATGGCGCAAGTATGAACATCGCCACCCAAATATTCACACCATTGTTAGTTGCGACGACTACGGAGTAGCCACCAAGCATCAAGAATTCACCATGTGCCAGGTTGATAACCCGCATCATGCCAAAAATCACCGCCAACCCGATGCTGATTAGCACCAGGTTGGCGATACCGTAGATAATCTGCAGCACCAGGGCCGCAAAGAGATCCACTATTGGTCTCCGTAGACGTTTCGACTAACAGTAAGTCTTAATCGATTCCCGCTGCCTTCAGACCATTTTCAAAATAGAAATTTGACTGATTGGGTGTTGCGATCAGATCACAGACCAACTGAGTATCGGTCGGCTGCTGCTGTTCATAGGTTTGAATAATATTGAACTTCTGATCTTTTAGTTCAGCCAAATAAACATTCTGTACCGCATGATGAGTCTGGGGATCAATGGTAACCTTACCGCTTGGACCGTTAATACTTGTTGGTGAATCCAGCGCCTCAATGACCTTCATTCGATCTGCGGTTCCCGCCGTTTTTACCGCCTCGGCCCACAAGTTAATACCTTCGTATTGACGAGCTGCCAGTTCATTCAAGTAGGGCGCATCAGCACCGAATCGATCTTGAAATCTTTTTACAAATGCCTTGTTGTCGGCAGATTCTATTTCCTGAAAATAGCTGTAGGCCACGATCATTCCATCGCCTTCTTCTGCTGAGATCATCAGATGCTCATTGCCAACTCCGAACGTTGTAGACGCTATAGGTACACTTTTGCTCATGCCTGCAGCAGCGTACTGCCGATAAAAAGACACGTGCGCACCGCCAACCAATGCAGACATGACCATATCCGGCTTTGCAGCTTGAATCTTTTTAATGGTAGGCCCGAAGTTGGTAACATCTAGGGGGAAGAATTCGGTTTCAACCGGGTCACCGCCATTATCCCTCACGTATTTCTGGACCCAGTCAGCAGTGATGTGGCCATAGTTGTAGTCAGCCGCGATGATATAGACCTTTTTACCCCATTTATTCATCGTATAGGGCACGAGCTTTTCTACCGTCTGACCAGGGGTTGATCCAGTGCAGTAATTGTTGGTATCGCATACACCCCCTTCATAAAGCGTATTATAAAAATAGAGTGTTTTATATCGACTTAACAGCGGTCTAATCGATTCCCGCGACGCTGAAGTGATTCCAGCGTGGACGACATCGACTCGATCGCTGGTTGCAGCTTTGGTTGCGTACTGCGTATAAAACTGGATAGTCGACTGGGGGTCATAAACCGTCAGGTCTACCTGTTTGCCCAATAATCCACCCGCAGCATTGATCTCTTCGACGGCCAAATGGCTCGCATCAACCATTGGTCTGCCATAAATATCAAGACCACCAGACTGATCCAAGATCACAGCCATCTTTAGCGCATCAGCCGCCTGTGCTTGCCCGATAAAAGCTGGGGCTGTCAGTACTGCCGCGGTTGCGGAGGCACCTTTTAAAAAGTTCCTTCGATTGATTGTCATACAATATTCTCCCTTGGTTATATTGTTTAAGTGATCTCACTCCAGAATCGTAATGAACTCGAACTCAACTTCAGATTTCTTTCCCATCGAAGTCCTTATTTGCCATGATTACTTTTCCACCTATCAAAGGCCTCTTGATCTTCAGAAGATTCCGATGCAGGTTGGCTATTATCTTGCTCTGATACTTGGTCAGAAATACCTTTTATCCCGTCACCAATATTGATACCGATCTCTTCCCCTAATTTTTTAACAGCTGGCAATTGTAATGCCATCGACAGAACGCCATCGACGACCTGATTGACAACTGCTTTATCCGAACCACTCGTATCAGAACCACTACCGCCACCGCCACCAGAATTACCAAATCCACTAACGTGATTGATCCTTATGCTATCGATTTTCTCTGCAGGTTTGACCATGCTCTCCACAACATCAGGCAGGATCTCTAATTTACGCATATGCAGTTTCATCTCGATAAGGTCATCACTTTGACTATTCTCTGAAGCAATTAGTGCGGCTTCGCCTTCGGCTGTGGCCAGTAGTTCGGTGCGCTTAGCCGCCGCCCGAGTCGTCGTTGCTTCTGCTTCCGCCTTCGCCATTGCGAGCAGCGTGCCACTTTCACTGCTGACTCGGGTTTTATCAACTTCAGCTTGTTCATGCGCCCGGATCATGGCTATCTCTCTCTCGCGTTCTGCTACCGCGATTTCTTTCGTAGTCTCCAGAGCTTCTTTTGCCCGAACTTCTTCAGCCTTTGCTTCCTCGACCTGAACCTGAGCTTGCGCTACTGCTGCTTGTTGTGCGGCAACTACAATCTCCCTCTCAAGCCGTCTTAGCTCTGATGCCTGAGTGGCCTCTAACTCAGCACGTCGTATTTCGCGACCGGATTGGATCTCTTTTGCCTTAACCTCTTTTTCCTTTTCTATGCGAGCAAATTCTTGACGCTGCTCAGCCTCGGTCTGCTCCTCCGTTATCGTTGCCTCACTCGCTGCCCGCTCGCGTTCAATATTAAGCCGTTGTTGAATTTGAGCTTCCTCTTCCTGCTGGTCAATATTCAGACGTTCTTTTGTAGCATCGAGCTTACTCTTGCGGACTGCGATTTCTGCATCAGCTTCGATTACAGCGCGTTCTTTCTTACTGTTCGAAACTATCTCAGCTAATCTGCGCAACCCAATCGCGTTAAACGCATTATTTTCATCTAGTGTATGGAAGGGCGTTTGATCGAGACGAGTAAGAGACACCGACTCGAGTAGCAATCCATTCTGGGCAAGATTTAGTTTTAAGATATCTTCAACTTGACCAACGTATCGTCCTCTTTCGTTTTGTAGTTCGTCCATAGTGTAGTTGGCGGCGATAGACAAGACCGCATCGACTAGCTTGCCGTCCAAGGTCTCTGCGAGATCTTCTGACCGAAATGTTTTTCCGGCAAGAGCCTGCGCGGCGGTCGCAACACCTGAATCGGTGGGATCAACCCGAACATAGAACTCGACCGTTGCATCTACCCGTAAACGATCGGTCGTGATGATTGATTTATCGCCTGAGCGAACTACCTCAAGACGAGTCGTCTTCATATTTACTTCCGAGACGCGGTGTAAAAACGGTAGAGCCAGAAAACCACCGTCGGTAATAATTTTCTGACCACCAAGACCGGTTCGAATCAGCGCTACTTCACGAGATGCTTTACGGTAAAAACGATTTAACAGAACAATCGCCAAAATAATGGCGATAACTACTATGATCAACCAGACCCAATACATAAGCCTCCAGCCTCCTCGCTAGTAATTTCTGCCAGTTTTTCGAGGTAGGATAGGTATTCACTCCTCTAAACCGACTTAGTATGCTTTTTATTTAAGCACGAACGAACAGTAGTTTAGATTCTGGGCTCAAGTCAATAAATCAGTGATTTATTTGTACAATTTCAGAATGTTCGGTATTACTTTTAAACAAATATTTAACGACGATTGTGGACTTAATATAGTCAAATTACGTATCCGCTGAACCAGCTAAATAGCCACACTATTTGCCTAAGTGGTGCGTTTATCACCCAGAATGTCTATTTCAGTGGAGAGTTGTATTTTCTCAAATTACTGTAAGGACTTGTTTTTATGGCGCGCTCGGAGAGATTCGAACTCCCGACCTCGTGGTTCGTAGCCACGCACTCGAAAACGCACTTAAATCTAGTAATAACGAGGTTTTCTTAATTCCGTGTTCCCACTGAATCCAGAGTTATAAAGAGTTTTATTACTACTTTGAGGAGATTCCAGACTTTTAATGGGAACTTAATGGGGCCACTACTGTAAGTCGCTCTTCATATGTCTACCTCTCGGTACATGGCGTCAGGTAAAACGGTGCTGGCCAAGCAATTGACGCCCATTGATGTACAATAAATTCAGACCGCAAAGGAGGTTTGAAAATGGCTGACGAAGAAGTCATGGAGCCGTCGTTCTCCGGCGTGATTCAAGCTGCCCAACGCTT
>Ga0315318_10000983_pt1 | contig 12244 bp, 27 predicted proteins | sample M1200m3416metaG_FD_203703 | JGI IMG/M metagenome (GOLD analysis project Ga0315318, IMG submission 203703) | Ammonia-oxidizing marine archaeal communities from Monterey Bay, California, United States - M1 200m 3416 | ecosystem: Environmental > Aquatic > Marine > Coastal | place: USA: California... | reverse complement strand
TTAATATACAAAACGCAGAAAGCAATTTGCGCTCTGCCGTTCATCCACGAGGACACAAATAAAATTGTTCATAAAAATTTCAGAATAGGACAAGGCATTACGGGAATTTGTCAGAGCTTAGAAGGTAAAAAACTAGAGTGGCTAGACGACTGCTACAAAGCGCTTAAAGCTTTCGACAAAGAGTGGAGCAAAAAACAAGGATGGCCAGAGAGCATCAAGCTTACAACCGTTAAACCCAGCGGGACATTAAGTTTACTTGCTGGAGCAACTCCGGGCGTTCATCCAGCTTATTCTCAGTATTATATTCGTCGTGTTAGGATGTCTAGTCAGGATGCCCTTGTTGAAACATGTAAAGACATGGGTTATGCTGTTGAGTATGTTAAAAACTTCGACGGCTCATTAAACCGTGACACAGTGATTGTTGAGTTCCCTTGCGAGTCAGGGAAGAACGCCAAGCTAGCAAAAGATATGAAGGCGACCGATCAACTAGACTTAGTTAAACAAATACAGAAAGAATGGTCGGATAACGCTGTCTCTTGTACCGTGTATTACAAGAGAGACGAACTAGAAGAAATAAAAGAGTGGTTACGTAAAAACTACAAAAATAACATTAAAAGCGTTTCTTTTCTGCTTCATCAAGACCATGGGTTCGAGCAAGCTCCTTATGAGGAGATAGAAAAAAAGCAATACGATTTATTGTCAACTGGAGTTAAAAAGGTTACCTCTGTTAAAATCGGCAATGGACAAACTTTAGAGGGATTAGAGTGCGAGGGCGGCGTTTGCCCGATTAAATAATGAGAATATACGTTGACATCGACGAAACTATCTGCAACACTCCTGAGGACAGGAACTACTTGGAGTCTGTTCCTATTTACAAACGGATAAGGAGAATAAACGAATTGCATAATAGAGGGCACGAAATTTTCTACTGGACAGCCAGAGGGAGCAGCCGACCAGATGACAAAGAGAGGATAGAGACCTTGACGAAATTGACGAAAGAACAGCTAGATTCATGGGGCGTAAAATATACCGATGTTTTTTTAGGTAAACGTAACTATGATCTATTTATTTGTGATAAGGTTATTAACACAGAAGACTTTTTTAAATACGAAGATATAAAGAACTTATGAAACGCATCATAATTACATGGAGCAGCAAAAACGGAGTCGTTATGGGAGCTAAAGTCGATGACGATGTTGCAGGGCTAATACCAGAGTTAGAGGAAAAGCTAAACAAAGAGCTTCCTCCTGACCCAACTAAGATCCTTGCCGAATATATACAAAAGGATAATCTTGATTTCTTTAATCCTGTTGATGTAGAAACAAATAGCTACAAAATACAAATAATGGACTAAACACTTTATGGAGCCGTGCTCTATAATTACTAAAATAAACATCATGAAAGAGTTCTTAAACTATAAGTATATGATAACTCCGGGGATCTTAAAGATCCTGAGTTATATCGCTATGGTCGGCTGTGTTATTGCTGGCATATTTACGTTATTCGTCGAGCCAGTTAGTGGCATCGGTATGATTGTTCTTGGGCCAATAGTGGCGCGTATATATACCGAGTTGATGCTGGTTATGTTTGAGATACACAGTGAGTTGAAAAGCTTGAACAATAAGTAAGTAATGTTCCTCTGCCCCGATAGCTCAAATGGATAGAGCATCTGCCTTCTAAGCAGAGGGTTGCCGGTTCGAGTCCAGCTCGGGGTACCATAAAGTGTGCGAATGTTTTATATGTAAGAAATCTGTCGAAGAAGTAGACCTAATGTGGGTAGAGCTACCTAGCGAACATGATATACAAATAATTTGGACTGGCAGAGGCCGGGGTCCGTCCAAAAAAAAGAAAATGGAGCTTGTTTGTAATGAGTGCTGTAAAAAATCCAAGAAAGATAACTAAAGACTGGGGTTACGAGCTATGGCTCGCGAACAACGAGAAAGAGAACTACTGCGGTAAAATTCTCCACATCAAACCGGGGATGTCGACCTCTTTGCATTTTCATAAAAACAAACATGAGACGTTTTATATACTAGAAGGGGAGCTCGATGTAGAAGTCGTTTGTACTGCAACAACGGTCAAAACAAACCATTTCCTAAAGGAAGGCGACACTTTCGAAGTTGACAGGTTGGTCCCCCACAAGCTGTCAGCCACGGGGGTAGCAGTAAAGTTTCTTGAGGTAAGCACTTTTCACGAAGACTGTGACAGCTATAGAGTTAGTCGATGAGCAAGCAGCTTGAAATGTTTAGGGGTTTGTTCGAGCCGCGTACGGTTTTTGGGGAAGTAGTAGATAGATTTGATGTATCCAAAATCCCTTTGCCGGAAAACTCTAGCAAAAAATGCCTAACTTGCGGGCACGAGGACTGGGGAGACGATAGCTCTTTGGGTAAATGGTACTCTAAAATAGCTAATACAAGAAATAATTTGCCTTCGGATACTTATTTTATATACAAAGAGGGACACTTGAGATGTCCGAAGCTTCCTTTCGTCAAAAACGAAAGAACAGGAATTGTATACAAAATGCTCGCCTCAAAACACGGCTACCCTACTGTAAACTTAAAGCAAAAAGGAAAAAATGGAGAGAAGGAAGTTTGGTGGGATATGCATAAACTAGTGGGTCTTGCCTTTATCCCAAACCCCGACTCATCGCGTAAACTGCAAATAGATCATATTAACAAAGATAACCTTGACTTTTGCAAATATCTCGTAGATACCGGTATATTTGACGCTGACGGAAAGACTGGAAAACGTGCCTTGCCTCACATGGTAGACTTTAGGATCGAAAATTTGCGTTGGTGCACAAATTCAGAGAATCAGAAATTTAAATATGAGCAAAATACATAATTCCGGAGTAGCAGATATTTTAGTAGTAGGCGATAGCTGCATGGATAAGTTTACATACGGAACCGCTAGCAGGCTTTGTCCTGATACGCCAGCTCCAGTTTTCAAGCCGGTGAGAACAACACATAATTCAGGCATGGCTGGCAATGTGTTTACAAATATTGAAAGCTTTAAAGTTGGTTGCGACTTACTAACGAACATAACCAAAACCACAAAACATAGGTATGTTGACGCCAAGACAAACCATACTTTTTTAAGGATAGACGAACAGGATAAAGTACCGAGAGTCCCGCTAGATTGGAGGGATGGATATGACTTATCATTATATAAGGCTGTAGTTATTGCCGACTACAACAAAGGCTTTCTAGAAAAAGAAGATATAGAATACTTTTGCAACAATCACGATACGGTTTTTCTTGATACAAAAAAGAAGCTGGGTGATTTTTGTAAAGATGTGAAGTTCATAAAAATAAACAAGCCCGAATACGAACTAATAAAAGACGATATAGATTTAGAACAGTGGGACGGTAAACTGATAGTTACTTTGGGCGACGATGGTTGCGAGTTTTATACAGAAGGAGACTTCAAGAGGTTTGAGGTTGAAGTTGTCGATGTTTTCGATGTGTCGGGAGCGGGTGATACATTTCAAGCTGGTCTAGTTGTTAAGTATCTGGAAACCAAGAACATAGAAGAATCCATAAGATATGCGAACGAATGTGCTTCTGAAATAGTGCAGCTCAGAGGGGTCACGACCCCAGAGAACCATATCGAAGCCAAAGTATGAACGGTTATAGCTTTACTCTTAATACAACCCCAATTCGCTTCAAAGAGAGTGAATGCCTAAAGAGAAGTATACATAGTTTACTAGCGCAGTCTTTTGCCCCTGACAAAGTTTATTTATGTATTCCATACAAATACAAAAGGTTTCGGAACTTTGACATGGGAGACAATCCGAAGTGGCTCAAGGATTTGATATCTCATAATAAAGTAAAAATTTTGCGCGGCGAAGATTACGGCCCAGCATCAAGATACATATACGTAAACAACGTTAAAAAAGAAGAGAATCTAACTAATGTTTGCACTGCTGACGACGATGTTATATACAACAATGATATATTTGCGAAGATATGGAAATTCAGAGAAGAGAACCATCTAGACGCAGCCTCTAACTGGGCCTATTATTGGTGGAACGGTTTTCCGGATGATTTTGACCCATTAGACGTAGATGACAGTTGTTTGTATATGCAGGGAGTAGACATGGTACTAACTAATGTTGACAATATTGATGGATATGTTAACTTTGTAATGAAATGCCATAAAGAGCATAAGGATTCTTTTATGAATGATGATTTGACTTTTTCATATTTTTTGAGATACAAAGGCTACAAAGTTTCATCTATAGAGAACGATTTGACTAAACTGTCTTCTCCCGTATACAAAGAGCAGGAGACTAGCAAGGACTGGGGTAGACTTACCGACACACTCGGAAAAGGAATGAGGTTTAGTCAAACGTTCGGAACTATTGAATACTTAAAAAGTAATTTTTTGTTCAAATGAAAATAAAAATAAATAAAATAACGCAACAGGCAACTAAGCCTACCAGAGCAAATAACACAGACGCAGGATACGACTTATATGCGTCCGTTGACGGCAGGATCGCAGGGAAACAAAGGGATGTAGTGAATACGGGTATACAAATAGCCATACCAGAAGGGTATTACGGAAGAATAGCTCCCCGCTCAGGTCTGGCCGTTAAACATGGCATAGATGTTTTAGCGGGTGTTGTAGATTCTGGCTATCGTGGCGAAGTCGGGGTTGTTTTACAGAATCTTGGGTTGATGGATTTTGAATATAGGGAAGGAGATCGAATAGCTCAGTTAATTATTGAGAAGTGCCATGATGTTGAGTGGGAAGAGGTTGAGTCAGAGGAAGATTTGGTCTCTTCAGAGAGAGGAGAAGGTGGTTTCGGAAGCACAGGAGAATAAAAATGAAACTGTCGATAGTTAGTGGCGGGTTTGATCCCGTACATGTTGGGCATATAGATTGCTTTGAGAAAGCAAGAGCTACGGCTGATGATTTATTTGTTATAGTTAATAGTGATGGTTTTCTTATACGAAAGAAAGGAAAGGCGTTTATGCCGGAAGACGAAAGACGTACGGTTATCGAAGCCCTTAAACCTGTTACGCAGACAATTAAATGTGTCGATCTAGACGATACGGTCTGTAGAACCCTGTGGCAGATTTACGAAGACTATAAAGACAAATATGATAAAATAATGTTTTGCAATGGCGGCGATAGAGTTTTCGATGGGGAAAAACCCGAACACAAAATGTGCTTAGATTTAGGAATAGACCCCGTCTACGGATTAGGAGAAAAGACGCAAAGCAGTAGTTCTCTAATTAAGAAATATACAGCAAGCCCTGTTGATCCTTCGTCTGGAAGACCCGAAGGAATATTACTTCAAGAGCTAAAACAACGCCAAGAGCTAAAGAATTTATCATGAAAAAATTAGTTTTATTAGCTTTCTTTGGTTTTTCTATAATTTTGAACGCTGCCAGCCTTAAAATAAAACTAGTGCATCAAAAGGTGGTCGAAGCTACGGGACATCCTTACGGATCGCCGGGAGGCATATATTTTGAAATCAAGGACATAGAACCTGTTCTTCCTTATTGGATTCAGTATTCTCATTATTTTATAATCTGGAAAGACTTATATAATTTTGGAAGTTTTGGAAATAATTCAACCTCCCCTTTGTTTCATTGGCACGAACTGCCTCCTAAAAAATGTTTTTTTAGAATTGTTCAAAAATGGTAAGACAGACGCGCAATAATAACATGGATACACGAAAGAAAGGAAAGGTGTTTATTTCTGGTGGGCGGGCAGACGATAAACAAAAATACAAATATGTAAAAAATATGCTGTCGCCAGACATGATAGAATTTTTAACTTCATGGAGTCAAAAAAACTTTACCCCCCCAGATCTTGATTTAGGGATAATAGGCGATGGTCAAGTTCCTCTCTCTTCTGCTAACCATTCAAGTCACTCTGACATATATCAACATATTACTTATTTTCTTTTGCCAATTATGGAAAAGGAAACTAATTTAAAATTAAAACCTATATATTCTTATACTAGAATTTATTTAGGTGGCGCTGAATTAGAAAAACACGTAGATAGGCCTTCCTGTGAAATTAGTGCATCAATAACTTTAAAATATCTTTATGAAGATAAAAATTATAAATGGCCTTTGTTCATGGGAAATACTCCCATTGTAATTGAGTCAGGAGATGGTGTTATTTACAAAGGATGTGAAATTGAACATTGGAGACCTATTTTTAACCAACCAAAAGAATATTGGCACCATCAATTATTTATTCACTATGTGGATTTAAACGGACCTTATAAAAATATTGAAGAAGAAATAGGAGCACCACCGTGAATACATTGATCATAATCCCTGCTTTAATCGTCTTATCATTGGTATGCTTGTACCAGAGAGCGAAAAGGAAAGCAGAATATGAAAAAAAGTGGAGCAAAGACAAAGAAAAGTACAAATACAAAGGCTACAGATACTAAAAAAGGCACTTTAGACTCTGATGTTGCGGATATGATGCTTCAAATACATAAGTGGCAAATTGAGGCGACCAGCCCATATAACGATGGCTGGACTCAAACGCACTATCGAGAGAAAATAAGGCAAATAAAAGAAGCCCTAGGTATTTACGAAGAACCTATAAGACTTGTTACGTGAAGGAATACGGGTATGTCATTCCAGACGAAAGATTGATAGAGTTTGTCAATCTAGTAAACGAGTGCTGTGCGGTTATGGAAGATGACTATGTTGCTAAATGGTTATCAAAACCTAACAGAGATTTGAACATGGAGACCCCGATGAACGTTTTTAAAGAAGACGGGGATTGCGAAAGAATTTATAGATTATTATATTTTATTGATATAGGAGAAGCAGATTTATGACACTAGAAGAAGCAAAAGAACTAGAGACCAAAATAGCAAACGATATCTTGAATAACCTTCCATTATCTATGGTGGTTCAAGCGATGTCGGCAGAGGCTCAAGCTAGGGCTAAGAAATTAATTTCTGAAGCTACAGAAGAACAGCTTGTGGAAATAAAGGCAAAAATTGAGGAAGCGGAAGCTAAGGCGGCTGAGGCCAAAAAAGAGCAAGAGACTCCTCCAGACCAAGATGAGTAATGGGGTACTAGAAATTGACAGAGAAAGACTAGGAAGCTTTTTGCCTGACATTGAGCAGTGCTTTATTTCAGATAAGGCTTATGCCATATTAGACGAACGCTGGCTCGTAGAAGAGGGCTACAAGGCATATAAAAAATGGTTGGCTCTTGCTGATTTGCGAAACTGGAGAACAAACTGGGATTGCGATAACCTAGCGGCTTCTTATAGGCTTTTTTTGCAAATTCTTCACGCCAAACACAATCCCTATGCTTTTACAGAAAGACGTAATAAAAAGGTAGAAAATGATACAAACGTAGATTCTATTGCCGTTGGCGTTATATACTATAAAAATAGTAGCGCATCTTACCATGCTATCAACCTAGCTATTTGTGGATCAGGTTTTGAATTCGGGAGGAGCGGCAATGTACATACGTTTAAAAAGGTATATATTGAACCGGAACACGGTGTTGCTATAAAACTAACAAAAGAGGAAGAAGATTCGATATGTTTCGTAAGTTTTTAATTAAGGCTTTTGGCTTGAAAGAGGTGGTCGAAGACCAATTAAAAGAAGAGCTTTTTCCTGCTCCTCATTATATAAGGTGTTGCTCTGGTGAAGAGGAGAAGCGAACAGCTCAAAAAAAGAAAGAGCTGCATAAAAAATCTGAATAGCCTGCGCCTCATTCATGGGAATGTACGACGAAATAATTGTCCCTAAGTCTTACCTAAAAGGCTTATTAAACGAAAAGAACGAAAAGCTTTTCGACACAAACCATTCTTTTCAAACTAAAGATTTGGAAAACCTCCTATGTCTTTACAAAATTTACAGGCAGCGTCTTTACAAGCGTGAACATAAAAAAGGTCACTCTAATAAAGACGAATGGAAAATTGTTAACGATAACGTGGATATAAACTTTTACGATATCGTTAAAGACTCTAAGGGAAATGAGTGGGATACTGCGTTCGATTTTTCTTTTTCTCGCGGTAGATTAGACAAAAAAAAGCTTGTTTCTCTAAAAGTCCTAACGACCGCAAAAGAAAGAAACGAAATAGATAAAATGTGGGACACGGAGCAGCAGATTTTTGATTTTTATAGAAACAATTCTATTAAATACAAAATATTTACCTTTTTAGAGAAAATTTTCAATAAAGCTACAAATTGGGCAAGAAAAAAACACCAATTACCCCTTTCACTTCGTAAAGAAGCTTACGAAAAATCCGGCAGACTAAAAAAAGACCCGAAAGCTTTAGATGTTTACATGGACATATAATGTGTAACTTATTAAGCCATGAAAAAGATAATTGCGTCGCTTTTGCTAGCTCTTGCATTAGGAGCTATTGCTGCTTATAGCGCAGACACCAATAAAGTAGAGAATCCTTACCTGAGCATAACGGAAAGAAACGCCTTTGATCTGGCGGATTCGCTGCCGGTTCCGATACTTCCTCCCGCAACAAATATACTTTCTCATAGCATTTTTCTAACGGGAATCTCAAAGATAAATAACGTTAGAGAGGTTCATCTTGTATTGAGAAAAAGCGGTGACCCAGATAAGTTTGTATCTTTAGCCGAGAATGAAAAGCTATACAATACATGGCATAGATTAGAGCTTAAGAAAGTACTAAAAGACTCCGCTTTTGTTTTAAATAATAAAAACAGCGCGTTATTGAGCTTTAAGACGAACAGCCTTCCGACGACAATAACGAAGTTGCCGCCCAAGCTCCCCAAATCTCCCGAAAAAGACAAACGTTCTGACGAAGCGAGGAAGCGCATGTACGAAGAGTGGAGAAAAAAAAGGGATGAATCCAGATAAACTAGAGGCCCTTAATAAAAAGTACCCCGATATTCTCGAAGAAATTGCTGATATCGAGTGTGATGATGGTTGGTTTTGCCTTGTGGATGGTTATTTGAGATTGGCGGCGGCGTACTCCAAGAGAACGAAAAAAGGAATCAAAGTTAAGCAAATAAAAGAGAAGTTCGGAAGATTAAGAGTATACACGAGCCATAATGATGATTATATTTTTGGCGTAGCGGATATGGCAGAGTACTTAAGCGAGTTTATATGCGAAACATGTGGAGAGAGAGGGGAACTAAGAACAAATCGCAGATGGGTTAAAACTTTGTGCGACGGCCATTATATATTCGAAGAATGAAGCTTGAAAAAACACATAAATTAATAACCGAAACCATAAACAAGTATCATAAAATTATTGTTGAGTCAGTTATAGAGTCAGATGAAGAGGCTATAGCTGTAGAGATGTCTGACATCTTTATTAAAGACTTAAGAAAAATAATGAAGTCTCTCAAAAACAACAAATAACAAAATAAATCTATGACCAATGCTTTAAAAGATAACTTTTTATTAGCTGAAATTAGAGGCCACTCAGCTAAAAGCATTTCTTTATATAAACAATTAATAAAAGCAGGAGTAAATAAAAACGAAGCTAAATCAATGATGATGTCAGAGCTGAGAGACTACGTTTTTAAAGACCAAATGTCTGAAGATTGCCCGCAAAAAGACGTCTAAATTGCTTAGTGCTATTATCTGATTTAAAAAACTTTAACTTTGGCAGCTTCAATGGGTCGACTCTGTCCAAGGAAATAGAGGACGGCACTTATGATTTAATCAAAGAAATAAAAGATGGCGACATAGTCGTTGATATCGGGGCTAGCGTAGGAATAATTTCCAAGCTAATTCTCACCCAAGGAATAAAGCCCAAACATATTTACATGATTGAACCATACCCGCCCCATATCAAAATATTAAAAGAAAATTTCAAAAACATAAATAACTATACTCTCATAGAAAAAGCCATCTCAAATCGAGAGGGAACACACCAAATAAGCTGGGACGGCGAGTACCCCACCTTACCTTCGATGACATTTTGGTCTTTCATAGAAGATTATGACATAGAAAAAATAGATTTCCTAAAAATAGACATAGAAAGCGACGAATATTACATATTCACAAAAGAGAATATAGAATTTCTAAATAATAAAACAAAAACAATAGTTTGCGAGTTCCACCTCGGAACCTATCCCGACAAACAAAAGTTCAAAAATTTCAGAGATAATGTACTGCCCCAAATGTTGCCCATGAAAAAACACAGGACTATAGCGCTTAATGGGGTGGACATAGGATGGGACTTACCCAATGAGCATTTTATACAATTTTATAATTGTGTCATGATGGAATTTACCAGCGTATGACAAAAGTGAACACAAAAAAGCCAAATAAAGTGTAATTTAAGACATGGAAGAGGCAGCTCAAAGCTTTATAGGCGAACACGGTTGGGTTTTTTTGGTGGGTATCGTAGCAATAGTTTTCAATAGTTTAATTAGCAGTACGGCCCAAGGAGTGCTACTTTGGTGGAGCAAACAGTATCAAGCTGATGACATTGTATATGTTGGCGGCAGAGAAGCCAGAATAGTTAGGATCGGCATGAGGGAGACTGTCATATACTACGCAGACACTTCAACAAAAGTGACGATTCCCAACGAAAACATCAGAGGAATGGGCATAGAAAAGAAAATAGACCCCATGAATTTCGCCAAGAAATAAATCGTTATACCAAAAGATGTATATATGAACACTACTTGGGTAGAACAAGAAGGCGAGGCCACTTCAACGAGCTACGATAGCTCTGACCAAAGATATTTCATCTTGACAGAAACGGGTTTAGAGAAAAACTTGGCAAACACTAAAGTATTACAGCTTCTCGACCAAATAATTGAAGTAGCCGAAGGGGAAGATTTAGAGCATAAGAAAAAAATGATAGCAGATCATAACGCTGAAAAAGCTATAGGTGAAAGCTGGATGTGTTTTCACCTCAAGAGACTCAAAGAACTTTTAACAGAGGACAAATAATGACAATGTGGATTATACTAATATTATCGTTGGCACTTAACGGTGCTTTAGGTTACTGGATTTACACCCTCAAAAAGGGTGCGTTTGCAAAGGCAGCAGCCGAAATAAAGGAAGCAGCCGAAGCCGTAAAAGATATAGGGGATTAAAAGCGAACGAAAAAGTGCCAAATAAACACAAATTAATTTGGTGGATTATAATTTTAACTTTATCCATATTGGTGGGAATTTTTGGGGGTAATCAATTAGTAAATTGAATCGTGAATCAAAAAACGCCAAATAAACACAAATGGAATGGCCTTTGATGAGCGAATGTGTAGGACGAGAAGAAATAATTTCGATTATGAATGATAAAAGGCCAAATAAAGATTATAACGAAGATGAGGCCCCGTTAACATTCGAAACGCAAGTCTTAACCTGTTTAGCCGACTTAAACAATAATCTAAATAATATCAAAAAGTATACAGAGTCAATGAGTGACTCTATACGAGCATTAAGGATTGAAATTCATGGGGAAGATGTAGATGAAGTTGATTGAACCTATTTTTAGAAAAGTTATAAATGACTACTTCGATGTTAACAAACAAACAAACATGGAGAGCGAAGCTGCCAGAAATAAACTCGTAAGATACATAGCTGATAATATCCCCGCAACAATTTTTTCTTGCGGCGGCGATGTAGCTTTTGACTATCCAGACCATATGTTTTCCAAAAACCCTTCTTTTCAAGACAGGGATTTTACATCTAAATGTGAATTTATGATAGATTAACAAATCAAATATGAATTATAGAAGGACAAATAAAGACCTATTATAGGTAATGTTTGGTAAAATGTTTAGAAGATTATTCAGAAGAAAAAGACAATGCCCCGAATGCGGGTTTACGGGCTTATCAAGGGTATTTAAGAGAGTCAAAGAAGGAACGCTCGACATACAAATTTCAAATAAAGATAAAATTATGAACTCAACTAGCGGAACAAGCGGAAATGGCGTAGACCCATCTTCAAGGTCTTACTCTGAACCAGATAACGCCAATACATCTGGATCATCTGGTAATGGAACCTCTGATAGCGGCACTTGTGGAACATCTGGAACATCTGGAACCTCTGGCGATTCCCCACAAGCGAACGAAAACGAGCCAAATAAAGACGCATCTGGAACCTCTGGTGAGGGAACCTCTGGTGAGGGAACCTCTGGTGAGGGAACCTCTGGTGAGGGAACCTCTGGCGAGGGAACCTCTGGCAATGGCACTTCTGGAGAAAACGATGCTCCAAACGAAAATGCAAACGAGCCAAATAAAGATGATGCGGGAACTTCTGGTGCTGGAGAAACCTCTGACCAAGGAGAATGGACT